>ERZ1292637.647-Hain-H14-01um-R3-647-length-18231-cov-4_pt1 | contig 18231 bp, 22 predicted proteins | sample MGYA00564405_ERZ1292637 | MGnify/ENA primary metagenome ERZ1292637 (study PRJEB36523, sample SAMEA6512645) | groundwater metagenome | collected 2019-01-09 | study: AquaDiva: Metagenomics assemblies of 32 groundwater samples | reverse complement strand
AGATACAAAGGTGAACCACGATCACCATTCTCATGGATAATCACAACCGTAGAGCCTGCTGGTGGCACCCAAGCGGTCCCGCAATCGTCATGACCACCCAATGGAGATACGAAACGAGCGAATGGCAAGTCAGCGATCTTAGTGTCAGGAGCATGCAAGAATGGAGAGTAAAATCTAATTCTTTGTAGCTTATGCGGGTCAATTGTGTCTACGCAATAACCAATAATTGGTGCTGACAAAGTTTGGGCTTGTTGTGTCACCGCATATTTGTTTTCGACACTTGAATCTATTAATCTTTGTGCATTACTCTCTAATTGAAATAATTTTTCTTCCATCATTTTCAATCGCTGTTCTAACGTCATAGTTCTCCTAATTTGATCCTGGCGAAACCAGGAACAATTTTAATGTGGTCGTGTAAGTGCCTTCTCTCACCTCGTGAGATACACCTTTTACTCTCCAATTCTTATTGCTAAGAATATCATTGCAAGGTGCTGGTATAAGCCAATCAATTCCATTGCCGCCATTTGCTAAATGGAATGGATTTATTACTATTATTGATACGGTTTTAGTTATTAAGTCATAAATGTTGTCTAGTGCAGGATTGCCTTGAATTCGCATTTCTGCTTCAACAGATTCGTAGTTTTTATTAGCACGTTCATTGGCTGCTTGAGAACGTAGAGCATCTCTGGGAGCATCTTTATTTCCCAATAATCGATTCATATCTTCAGTGACTTGCACCATACCAGAACTACCAGAACCAACTTCTGTGGAGCCACCGCCTCCAGGCGGACAAGGTTGACCTGTACCGGTTGCTGCAATGCTTGTTTCAGATCCAACCACTACCGCAGCACGAGCGGCAGTGCTAAAATTGAATTTAATTTTAGGATCAAAGCTTAGTACTGGACTATGTTTCCCACCGTTTACAATGTAGGTGCCAAGATTAGCGAATTGACAATTCCTATCTTTATCCTCAAAACATTTTGGCAAGGGATCTTCAAGAAAAACTACTTTTGGAGGTGTGCTGTCTTGTCCAGTTGCACAATCGATCAAGTTGTCGTAAAATACGATGATGCCTTTGTCTCTATCAGTTCTATATCGACTAACCCATTCGCGTGCTGCCGCTAATGGCGTCAATCCATTAGTTTCAAATTTTGCACTTTTAGTTTCTACATCTCCATTAAAACGAAAATCTTCTGTTTCACTTCTTTTAAACTGCACATCTGTAATTGCTGGAGTAGCATCTCTAAACATACTCCGGATAGCTTCTTTTAACGTCAAGTTGTAAACTTTTGTAATCCTAGTTTCAAACATTGGTTGCATAAGATCTCTAAGCTCTAGACGAAAAATTATACCTTTGCCAGAAATGTTAATATCCACTGTTAGAATGGAGAATTGATGACATCTGCTTCTCTGAGAAGAAATACTATTCTTGCTGTTACCACAACTTGCCGAAATCCAACCCCATTGAACAACTGCTTTGTATTCTGTTTTAGCTTCTTCAGGATTTTTGACAATCTTGTCTACGAAATATTTGAAATCGCCGCCTTCTTCATCATAGATCTCGACTTCTGCTCCAGAACCATCTGATTGACCATATTGAAAAGACTTAATTATTGCTGAATTATTAGGTGGATTAGATTTATTTCCCACTGTAATTTGCCTTTTGTCATTATCATAAAAAGTTAATGTTACAAAAGGCGAAAGCACATCTCCATCAAAAGGTCGGTTTATAGGATAACAACCGAATCTGGTCATACAAAAGAAATTAGATTCGTTAAAAGCCATCCGACCCCCTTATTTAGGGTGCAAAATTAACGCCACCCAAACCAAGTTTGTACAATATATAACCCATACCTAATACCCAAGAACATTTGAAAACCACTCCACCAACCCAAGAAATACGACCAGACCAAGTGTTCCATTGAACATTGTGCAACTTGGCAATTACTTCTAATTCATTAACTCGATCTGTCAATTTGTCTAGGATTTTTTCATACTCATCCATCACTCTTTGATTAAGTTCCACACTAAACACACGTTCTTTTAAAGCGTAATGTTGATCTTCTACCTCTTCAACAATTTTCCCACTTCCATTTAGGACTGTCTCTAAGCGTGCCACACGTTCAACAAGATCAGTGTGAGATACAATAAATTTGTCAAAACGTTCTGTTAAATGCATCTGAGAATCAATAATCGTCTTTACTCGCTCATCAATTCTCCCTAAAACTTCTTTCATGTCACTGACAGCTAATTCTATTGTTGCGTTTATAGTAGCCATACTCTTCTCCATAAGTTGTATAACACTACATATATAGTGTGGAAAAGAATACTATTGTTTAGATATCTAAATATTCAAAGGAATCGAATGAAAGATGATCAAATCACAAAAGAGAATGTAGTTCAAGTGATAGAAGACGAGACTGGTAATCAATTGCCCCAGCTTAATGTAAGTATGCCGCTCGCACCAAAAAAAGAAGAAGAAGTTGTTCTAGTTAAGAACGAACAGATGATTAATCTCTATAATGAAATTCTTGACCATTGCAGAGAAGATCGTAAAGATGCAGACGGAGCATTCAAAACCTTTCTCGAAATGGTAGTCAATGATGGTGACGCAACCTCGTCTAGTAAAGAAGCAATGGTGCAATTATTAAGGGTTCGCGTTGAAGCAACTGACAAAATGACTAAGGTTATGGATTTATTAATGAGATATGTTCTCAAAGATAGAGACACTTTTCCTAAATACTTGAATGCAAATCAAGAAAATAACATTACTATTAAAACGAAAAGTAGCAAACGTAGTTTCTTAGAAAAGCTTGAAAAGGTTAAAAAAGAGGAGAAAAAATGAGCAAACACTGGTGGGATTTCTACATGGAAATAGAAGACCCAAATGGAGGTGTTCCATCGACCGATCCAGCCGCTGGCGGTCAAGGCAGTGCTGCCAATGTGCCTCCAGCAGATCAACAGCAACAAGATCCATCTAAAGAAATGCCTAAGCCACCTACAGGCGAACAGGAAAATACTGAAGATATCACAGATGATCCACATCAGCCAGATATGCCGGATCACGAAGAAGATAAAGACTTTGAAGACTGGCGTAATGAGTTCTTCAAGCTATCCATTAAAGGTGATGCCCAAGAAATGGCAGACTCTTGCAAGACAATGCGAGATCGTGATCTAGATCCAACACAACGCAAATTCGTGGAGGATAATTTGCATATCAGTTGGCTCCGACAAGACCCAAATGTCGATAAATTGTCCAAATCAGTTCGCAAATTGATAAAGCAACAAATCGACAAGAATTATCCTTCTACCAGTATCATGCAACACATTGTTAACTCAATGAGTGAGCAGCCTACCTCGTATGAGATGTTTTATAAATTACCAGGATTTTATGGTATGAAAGGTGATTTACATCGTAAAGTTGTTGCTGCTGTTTTGGGCGCAGTCCAAATTGGTGGTGGCGGAAGTCGTGAAGATCTAGTCTTCAATGAAAAAGATTATTCTATCAACGTCTCTACTCGATTCAGTACTGAATGGGGCGAAATTACTTTGGGCAAATGGGCTATTCAAGTCGATGACCCAGAACGATTCCTTGAAGAGCCAGAATTAGCACGTCTTAAAGACGGTGCGCCAGAAGAAAGAACTGTTTTGCGTCATCGAATCGTGTTGAATTCAATCGCAGAACGATTCAAAACTCGTGCATTCTTAGTTCATGTTGTTAATCCAGACGGTACGATTCATGCATTAGCTTGGGATCTTGGCGATAGTCTTATGGCTGGATATCGAGATGGAAAGCTTGTAGTAAGAACCAAATCATCCGAAGCCGCAGAAGCGATTATTGACGATGACGGCAATGTAATCCCGATTTCAGATCTTACCATTAGGTATGTAAAAGAAACTGGCAAGAGAGACGATACAGGTGCCCCTTACAAACATGAAGTTGAATTCATGGAGAGAATCAATGGGATGTTGTATTTGACAGCAGATCTGGAAACCATTCGTGATATGAGCAATATGCAGGGCGTGTTCTTCCATGAAATTCCATTCAATGGAAACCCTAGCGATATGAAAGCGTTCACGAGATGTGTTCCTAGCTTGTCTGAACTTCTAATGAGGCGATGCTAATGAAATTTAGCGAATGGATTTTACAACGTGAAATGCTGAGTCCAATAGTGTTCCCTGCTGGCTCAGCAGATCGTAACCCATACATTAATGGGAAATGGTCCACTTCGGCATTCGTTACTGGTAAGGCTAAAGTAAAAAAGAATGCAGTGAGAGATCGTGAAGAAGAACGAAAAGGTAATCTCAGACAAGATGGCTTTCATCTTTAACAGTGGAGTGATCAATGCGTAGTTTTAGAGACTTTTATGAAAACAAAGTTAGGCTTGCAATTAAACAACTAAACATTGTTGCTCAAGTTGTAGAAAAAGCTGGCTTTAAAGTAGATCACTACTTGGACGAACAGTTCACTGATCCATATGTGTACGTCCACAACCCGAATAAAAACACAAGCTTTGAAGGTGTAAGGTTGTACAGAATTGGCGACAAACTAGCTTATCGTGTGCAGCGAGAAAATAAAACACATCCCTATGGCAATGCTTATAGTCTCGATGTTGAGCTAATGTTTGATGATCTTATGGAAGAAGGCAAGCATAAGCCAGAACAAATTGGTCATAAGGTAATGGAAATGGTTGCCAAAGAGCTTCGTGCCTTCTTTGAAGAAAGCGCCGAAGCTGAAAAAGAAAGCAATGCTAAAGAAATAGGAGCGGAAGAAAACGGTTTGGGTGCAGTTCATGTGCGTAATCCCCAAGGTGGAGATTATTCGTCCATGACCAATGGTCTAGACAAGCTTTAATAGCTTGTTCTAGTTGCCGCAGCCACTATCCCAATCGCAATGGCAGCGCAAGCTGCACCGGACAGTGCATCATTCAGTTGTTTTTGACGATTGTACTCTTCTTGCCGCATTTGAGTTCTCAGATCAATTTCGGCAAATCTTTCTCGTTCACGTAAGCTAAAAACGATGTTACCATGACGATCATACCGTGGCAAACCATCTTCATTTAGCTTAATTTCTTCCTCTTCATCAACAATTACTGAAGGAATGGGCTTCGATACTGAAAGCCCACCGTAAACGTGACGAAGCAAAGTATAGCGGTCCACTTATATTCTCCTTATTGAAGATTATAGCTTTGTCGCATAAGCCAAACAAGACATTTGTCAAAATTCTTCTTGATTTTTGAAAATTTCTTGTTTGGCTTAAATTGAACTATTACGGCTATATAAGAGTAATGGCAAACGAGTTACCACAGCCCGGCATACCCGGCGCAACTCCCGGTAATCAGCAGCAAGCCCCTTCTTCGCCAAACCAACCACAACCGAGACAACAATACAGCACGCCTTTTCGGAGGGTTGGAGCGAATCAACAAGGCATTACATATAAGCCGCTGGGTAAAGGGACTTTAGTTATCGCGAAGTATGATTTTTGGAAACATGATCCATACCCGCTCATACTTGTAAGCGCTCTATATGGAGATCAAAGACTCGCTGGAATTAATCTTCATTATTTAACGTTCAAATACGTTAAGTCTTTAGTGAAAGCATACTGTAATAATAAAGGATTTAGTTATCAACTTATTAAGGGAGATAAATACATAGTACAAGCGTTTCGTACATATAAAAAAGCTGGCTTAAAGCAAGGCAAAATTATTGACAGCGATTTTTTACTGAATGTGTTAGGAACAGCAAGGTCTTATAGTCCTAATGAAGTTGAAAAAATTAGACAGCATATTCAACAACAATTAAGACAACAGGTTAATCCAAGATCGGATCAAATGAGCAATCGGCACACTAATCAATTACTTGATGCGTTGAAACAACAACAATCAGGAAGAGACACAATGGCAGATGGCAGACGTAATCCAAATCTTCCACCACAAGGGAATCCAGCAAGTATTCCTGGCAATCCAGCATCACAACCACCAATGGGTAATAGCTAATGCGAATTGAAGATAGTACCGGAAAATTTATTGAAGCCGCTAATGATGCAGCAGATGTCCTTAAAGGTCTTATCTCTTCGTTGAAAGGCGCTACTACGAACAAATCCAAAATGGGTGGTGCCGACTCAACTGCTGCCAAGATAGATGAACTAACTAAGATGAACAAAAAAAGTTCTGAACAGTTGCACAAAGCCATTGAAGATTTACCTAAAGAATTTGCCGAAGCATTCACAAAAGAAGTAGGAGATATCGGTGATTGGATAAAAGAAATACGCGATTTCATGAAGGATATAACGAAAAAGCGTGAAGGCAAAATGACGAATGGTGGCGCAAGAGCGGTTAGTGATAAGAATAACAATTTGGGAAGAAAAGATCTTACTACTATAGAAAAATTAATGGAAGGAGTTAAAATTGCCACCGAAAAAACCGAAAGGATATTCGGCAAGAAGGGATCGGGTTACACCCACGATATTTATTGTCAAACTGAATTGATAAAAACGAACGAATTGCTTTCTGAAATACTTAGAAAACTTGGTGGACATCCAGGCAGAACTCGCGGCAGAGCTTCTGGCAAGCCAGCTACACCACCAAGCGCGGGAGGTAGTCCTACGGAAAATTTGCTAGAAGCAGGGAGAAAATCTGGCTTAGATGCTTCTCCTGGTGGAGATTTATTAGGAATTGATGTCGGTTCTAGAAAAACTTTTTCAAATCTTTCAGAAGAAGCTGAACTGTTGGTTTACGGCATTAACAGAATATCAAAAGGCACCAGAGATTGGGCTACCGATCTTAATGTGATTGCCACTGCTGGATCAGAATTAGCATTTCAAATGGACTTTATAGAAAAAGGTATTAAAGATGGATCTAAAGAACATGACAAATTAATTGTAAAACACGAAAAAGAAGCTGCAATTTTACAGCATGTCTCATCAATATGGAAAGATCTCGGTCCATTACAAAGATCTCAATTGAAAGATATGGTTAAACAGCTTGACAAATTAAAAGAACAAGGAATATCAGCCAAAGCTGTTCGTGTAGAATATGAAAAGATACTTGACAAGTCTAAGAAAATCGCTAGAAACCACAAATTAATAAATGGCAGTTGGGAATTTCTTGACAAACGTGCCAAAGATCTTGTTGGTCATGTCGCAGCTATTTCCACTGGATTTATGGGAATGAAATTCCTCGGCGGTATGTTCGATGGGTTCAAAGAAGGTGTCTCGCAACTTGCCCAAGATTCTGGGGCAATGAGAAGCTTACTTGTTGATAAGTCTTGGGCAAAACCAGGAGAGTATTTCAACGAATTACTTCAAGTCAGTACAGAAGTGGTTGATCAAATTGGACAAGCACCACTTACGATTCGTAAAGCTTGGGTTTCAAACATCAAAAAGGGTGTTAATAACCTTGAAGATATGAAAGAATCGTTGAATAGTGGTTTAGCACTTTCTACAGCGATTGGATCTAACGCTGAATCCACAGCAAATGAATTTCAGAAATGGAATATGCATCTTGGCATGGGCAGTAAGCAAACAGCTAATTTAGCACGCAATATTCGTATGGCGTCCACGGCTACTGGTGTCATGGGAGATGAAATGTTAAAGGCAGCAAGTGCTGCTAGAGAACTCGCGCAAGAGATGAACAATGCTGGTTTAGATGCTGATAAAATTGCAGATGGTTTGATGAGAATGACTGCCGCTTCACAGAAATTTGGCGTCGATAAACAAGTAAACGAATTGATGCGTGCTGCTTCTAGTTTAGATCAATTCATGAGTTCTTCTTCGGAAATGAAGAATTTGATTGCTCAATCTGGTCAAGGAGCTAGAGTGTTGGGCGGCGAAGGAATGAATAATCTCACCAATCAGAAACAAACCATGATGGCTGTGTCTGATATGATGAAAAATGAATTCAGACGTATGGGTGCTGTCAACGCTGAAGGCAATGTTGATACAAGCAAACTTTCACCACAACAGTTGACTCAAATGGACTTAGTTTTCCGTCGTCGCTTTGGTAAGAATATTGGTGTTGGCGAATCACAACGTATGATTAAAGCCATTGAAGACGCCAATATGACCACAGAAGAAAAGATGAATAAGTTGACTGACCAAATGGCAACCAACAACAATCTAACTTCTGCTGAAAAGAAATCAATGGAAGAGCAGTTAAAGATATTGAAAGAACAAAAGAAATTAGAGAAGAATGTTGCAGTTGTAAATGCATTGTCGAGTCTTAGCGAAGAAGCAAAGAAAAAGGATAGTTCTTTTGATTCTATGCAGAAGACCCTTGAAGATCAAGCAAAACAAGCTCAAGCAAGAGGTATCACACTCAACACAGATATGAGCAAAATAACTGAAGAGGGTATCCAAGGAGTAAACGAAAGATTAAAGAAAGCAGGACAAAAAGAACTAAATCAAGACAAGTTAATGATGAAATTCAATACTGCCAAATCCAAGGGCGACAAGGCTGGTATGAGAGATGTATTGAATGAAATTAGTGACGCCGATACAAAAGCCACTACATTAACAAAAAAGAATAGCAACATTATTGACAAGGCACAACAAGCACAATTTAAAATGCAAGCTAGACTCCAAAAATGGGCTGGTCAAGCGGTGCAATTATTAGGCTTCCTGCCAGTTTCTGTCATGTATCTTAGTGCTATTGCATCTTCTATGGTTGGCACAAAAATGACCCTTAGAGATATTGCTAGATTTACACGTCCTTTGTCAAAAAGAGGATCTGCCTATACGCACGATATTCACTCTGAATCTTGGTTGAAAAGAATATTTATTAAATTAGGGGGAAATGCTAAAGGTCCACCACCATTATGGATGAACCACCAAAACAAAAAAGGACCACCACCACTTCCACAGCAAAAAGAGGGATGGCGTAAAAAAATAACAGGAGGAATACAAGATAAAATTCAAGGTTTAGGTGGCTTAGGAAAAGTTACAGCAGCTTTTGGTGCTGCCGGAATTGCAATTGGTGCTATTTCTGGATTGTTTGCATTGTTCACACAACATAGCGAAAAATTACAAAAGGCTCTTGAACCTTTAACTGGATTGTTCAACAAATTTATGGGCGCTATTGGTGATTTGTTTGCGCCGTTAGTTGATCGATTAGTTCCTTTATTCGAGCAACACATTGCCAGAGCTATGCCGATGGCTCAAATGATGGTAGATCTCTTAGGAGAAGTGTTTACTGTATTTGTTGATTTATATAAAGTCATTGCACCATTAGGACAAGCATTAAATTCACTTAGCTTTAGCATAATAAAAGTGTTATTCAAAATGTTGAAGCCAGTTCTTATGCTGTTGGCGCTTGTATTGAAAGTAGCAATATTTCCTCTACAAATGCTTGCTAAAGCGTTAGAAGTTGTTGCTATTGCAATAGAATACATGATGAAGCCAATGGAGTGGATGGGAGATGCCATTGGCTGGGTAAGCGATCAATTTACTAGCTTAACAGATGGTGGATTAAGTGATATTAGCGATTTCTTTAAAGGTGTTTTCGCCCCTGTAATCACTAAAGTGTCTGATTACCTCTCTAGACTTAAAGCTAAATTCCAGTTTTTGTTTGCTATCTTAAAAGAAAAGCTTTTGCCAATTATAGCAAAAATAACATCAGTTTTCAGATACTTGCAAGCTAGGTTTAGGGAGGTTTATAACCTTATTAAAATGAAGTTCACACCGATCTTTGAAAGACTTCAAAGAATTTTCAATAAGGTCCAAGATCGCCTTAAAACCTTCATATCTGCGATTGAAGCTGGATTTGAAAGACTAAAAAAATTAGCAGCGCCGATATTGTTTGTGCTTGGCGTGTTGTATGAAATAGGAAGTGCTATAGCAGAGTTTATTTGGGATTACTTGGTTCCATCAATGGATTTGTTATCTACAGCCCTTGATGTAGTGCTTACCCCTTTAAATCTCTTTACTCAAGGTATTGAATCATTGTCTGATATGTTAGACAGTGTTAATCCATTTTCTGAATCTAAACCGGGAGGTGGTGGTACAAGTACAGGAAGGAAGATTCTTAACACTGTAGTTCCAATAGCTGGCATTGGTAGTATGTTAGGCTTTGCTGATGGTGGATTAATCACAAAAGCTGGCGAAGTAGGATCAGAGCCAGTTCCTATTGTGGCGCACGCAGGCGAAGCTATTCTAAATGCGAAACAACAGAATGTTGTCTCGGATGCATTAATGGCAGGTTCTGTTGTAAATGCGAAACAGAATGTTGTTGCGGATGCATTGATGACAGGTTCTGCGTCTGCGGCTAATACGGAATCTACCGTTAGTTCAAATGTAAAAGCAGCTAATACGGAATCTACTGCTAGCAGTTCAAACGCAAGTGGAATGTCTGATTTGGATGAGCGTATTGAAAGACGTGTTCAAAATTCTCGTCCACCAGCAGCGATGACGGCAGCAAATGAAGAACTAATTAAGATCGCTATTAATAGCGAATCGTTAGTTCAAATCGCTACTGATAGTGTAGAAATTTTAGAGAAAATTTTAAGTGAGTTGAAAACCAATACGTCGTCAAACGACACAGAACTTAATGTTAAACCTAGAATGAAATCTAACTATTATACATGGAAGCAAGCAAGATATAATGACGGACCACAAAAACAATACGTTAATGGGACATAAGGAGACTGATGCCTTTAAATGATGCTAGAGCTACAATGCCAGATGGCGACTTGAAACCAATTCCAGATTGTGAATTAATCATTCCTGGAGTGCCTCATACTTTAAACGGCACGCAAGTTGGACAAATCGTATTTAATAATTTGCCAGAATATAGTGATCAAAAAGGTGCAGCATACAATGATGAAACTGTTCCAGGTCGCTCGTTCCCAATTAAAACCTTTTCTCAAGGCGAAAATAGAACCATTACTCTTTCAATAAGCTTATATGTTTTGAAAAGAGGCGATGAAGATACTAACTTAAAAATTCTAAGAGCTATACAAAGTGCAGTATACCCAAGAGAAGCTTCCGGAGCTTTGCCCTATTATCCACCACCAATATGCAAATTGAAATGCGGTAAAATGCTTTCAAAAAATCATTTGTGCGTTGTTATGAAAGACTATGCGTTGAAAGTGCCGACAGATGTTCCGTGGAATCAAAATACGTTAGTTCCATTGAAAATGGATATTAGCATGAATTTTGATGTTGTTTTTTCAAGCAAAAATCTTCCCGGACAAGAGCTTATTGTTTCTGATTTTTGAAAGGCAAAATGGCAAATAAAGCTGAGATAACAAACATTCCAGTTAGTAAATACACCGATGTGACAAGCAGATATGCTAATTCTGATGTGATATATTACAACGGTCCAAATAACAAAAAAGTGCTAACTTTTAGCACTTATAAAAGAAATCCACCACAGATTTCGGTTGAAGACAAGTTCACAATCGTAACTGCGGCTAGCCAATATAGACCAGATATCGTTTCCAATGCTCAATATGGCGTCCCGCATTTTTGGTGGAAGATTATGGAATTCAATAACATTCATGATATTATGGATTTCAAAATTGGTGTAACCATTCGCTTGCCAACAGCAATTTAATTGGGAGTTGTAGCCTAAATAATCACATGAAGGTAATCAAGGAACGAACTATGAATTTTTCCAACTACATCGGTGATCCTGAATTCGTTTTAACAGAAAAAGAAGAGGTATATCCTCAACTTAATCCTGTTACTATGGAAGACGTGACTCTTCATGTGCCACCAGAAATCAATAAGCTGCAAAAAGCATTTGAAAATAAAGACCTAAAAGATTTACAGCATGAACTTAAATCTCCCGGCAGACCAAATGAGAAAAAAATTGGCAAACGTCTTGCTGATTTTTCCGCTGACGCTCGTAAGGACATGATTAGTAAGGGCTTGCTTAAAATTGATGGTAATAACATCTATGTCACTGGTGGACAAGTTAGAAACTTTGTTTTGCATCATTATCATCAAATCGCACACGAATCAACAGGATGGGATCTTGCCACAGATGCTTCGCCAGAAACACTTAAGTTAATTATTGCACAAGGCAAGAAGAGTGGAATTCTTCCAGAAGACGTTCATGTTCGTGAAGCAAAAGACAAGTTTAACAACTTGGAGATTGTATTCGGTAAACATGTTTTCCCATTGTCTACTTTCCCATTTGTTAATTATCAAAATGCACCTAGAATGTATTTGCATTCAACGAAGCAAAACATGACGGCAAATGCGTTGTATTACTCTCCTAAAGAGAAGAAAATTTATGATTTTCATGGAGGTTTAGCAGACATTCGCCGTCAGCAAGCAAGACCAGTTGGTAATGCGAAGAAAAAACTACGAGAAAATCCATTGTATCCTTTGATGGCAGTGCGACTTCATGCTATGATGAATCGTAGCGGTTCTGAAGCAATTGAAGATGAATTGAAGCAAGAGATCAGTAGTTTTGATCTGGGTCGAGATGTTGATCCAAATTCAATACGTGAAGAGTTTATGAAAGGCATAAAAAGTGCCTTGGATAAACAGAAATATATTCATATTCTTGCGGATCTAGGTTTGCTCAGACAGGTGTTTCGTGGATTGAAAGTAGATCCTCGCCCTAAAGTTTTGGATGCTAAAGTACCAGTTGTTGTATTGGCACAAATTTTAGAACCAAACGTTCCAAACTTTGTTGGTGTACGAGAACAATTGATTCAATTGTCCTATCCACAAACTGAAGCGAATAGTGTTGCATTTCTTTTGAGATTGCCATACTATGGCGAGCATACTGCTCAAGAATTTCAAGACGATAGATTGAAAAGTGGGATTTCAATTAAAACCATTGAGCAATTCATTCGCAATAATGGAATGAAAAATGAAAAATGGTTAAAGTCTAAGTTACTTAAGGACAATTTCCCACGCCCGGTTAATAAACCTACAGAGGTAGCTCCTGAACAAGGTCAAGGTCAATTTCAAAAATTGACTAATCAAATGCAAAGCGATAGGATGAATCCTCCGCAAACTTTTGGCAATAGAGATAACAATGAAAGCCGAATTAGATAAGTCGAAGATCAAAAGAATTTTCATCTTCGACTTCGATGGTACGTTAGGTCGTACCCCATTAAAACCAAGTAATTGGCACGGTGGATGGTGGGGTCGCAAAGAATCAATGCTACCGCCACATTTGCCGCCAGTTAGTCGAATCAAGGAAGAAATGCCTGACTTCCTTGAACCAAAGGTATTAGATGAATACCTAAAGGCTGTAGAAGATCCACATACCTTAGCAGTTTTAATGACTGGAAGGCATGAAGGTCTAAAATGGTTAGTATGCCAATTGCTAGATGCATTTGGCATCGATCCAGAAGGATGCGATAAACGTCGAGCAATCTTCATCAATGGTGGTGCTGGTGGCAAGACGCTAAGAATGAAGTTGGAAAATATCGAGAAGATGGTTCTTGAATTTCCCAACACAAATGAAATCGAAATGTGGGAGGATCGTCCCGAACACACCGTCGAATTCAGAAAGTATGAAGAATATTTAAAGAAAATTCGATCTGATATCTCTCTATTAGTGCATGAACCGCCTAATTGGATCTAAAAAGGATATATAAAAGCCTCAGCTTGAATTTTTTGTTGTTGATGTGGGCAAATGCCATAAGTTCTTTTGCCCCATTGACAATTATGACACAAAATTTGATAACCAGAAGGGAATCCGTGTTTAATGAGCCACGGATAAATACTAGCGCCACGCTGCCCATTACGTCGTTGTTCTGCACCATCATTATTGATGTGATCGATACTTAGAAATGCTTCTTCAGTTTCTCCACAACAACTACAATTAAAACCGCCATATGCATTATAGACAATCGCTTTTCTTTTTTTCCATCCTTGATCAACTTTAATTTTACAATTTATACATCTTGTTTTAGTCGCTAACGAAGCAACTCCACAATCTTGACATTTCCCATTAGAAATCTGCCTGTCTCTATTAGCTCTTTTTTTAAATTGGCAAGTTTCACAAACAACTAGACCTGTCACAATTGGATTTTTGCCACATCTTCCGCATAAACCATTATCTAATCGATTTTGCCTTAATTGTTTATAATATTGTTTTTGATTTTTTCTCATACATAACTATAAATCAATTTAATGAGAATATCAAACTAAGGAGTTCATATGGCACACGATGAAAGGACTCTTCAACAGCGAGTGTCAGATGGTGTAACACATTTTGTCGGTTCCTGGCGGTTCATATTCCTGTTTTCAGCAGTGTTAATGACTTGGGTAGTCATCAACACTGCTGTTTTATTTGGTACACAATTCGATCCATATCCGTTCATTTTAATGAACCTAATGCTCAGCTTTGTCGCTGCATTCCAAGCTCCATTTATTATGATGAGCCAGAATCGTAGTGAAGTTAAACAAGATGCTGCCTATAGAGGATTATTTCAAGAGATAAAGGAACTGGTGCATCGTTCAATCGATATTGAAGAAAAAATGATGGAAATGATTCAAATTGATCACGAAGATGAAGTGAAATATCGCACTGAGTTGGCTGGATTAACTCTTGCCATCAAAGAAATGGTAGAGATAGATCATTCAGATGAAGTGCAATACAAGCGTGAAATCAGCCAACTCACAAAAGAAATGAGTGAAGTCAAAGCGATCCTACTTAAGCTTTCGGACCAACAAAGCACTCGGTAGCACGACTATTGTTTAGGTCGTCCCCACCAAAAGTATGTTTTTCCAAAACTTTCAGCTACATCGTAATCACAGCCAACACCATGTACCGAATATGGATTGTTCTTATATTGTCTAGAAGAATAATATAAGTGACTCCCTCCTGTATTGATCATGCCGTTGTTATCTATCCAGCTTTCTAAGATACGACCATTATCTAAATGCATTGTTAATGTGTCAGATCTATAAGAATTGATGCTCTGATGTCCTAAATGTATTGTGTGAAGTTTATCTTTTTCTAAAGACCAACGCACAACTATTGGATCACTTTTAATATTAGACATACCAGTTACACAGGTCAACGGTAGTGATCCCAACGCTAATAAACATTCTCTACGATTCATTGTTCTCCTTCGGGTTCATCGGTTTCGTCTTCTAGATTAGATACTATAGATTTATCAACTTCGCCACATTGTGTGCAAACACGCACAGAAATATAAACTTTCCTAAACATCCACGGTTCTAGTTTTTTCTGATCTAGCTCTGGAGTTTTACTATCTTTCTTCCACTGACCATTTCCGCCTTTTACTTTAGACATTTGCTCATATGCGCTATCAAGCGTAACGTTCTTCTCTTTCTCCCAACGATGACGACATTCGCAACGTGGCAACGGCGGAACGGGAGGCGGTGGTGGTGGTTTTGGTGGAGCAGAAGTTACACTCATTGTTTTATCAACTAAACCACACTTATTGCATTTCATTATAACAACAAGACGAGTCTCATGCTCTACCTCAAGCACTTGCTCAGTTACAATTTCCCAATCATGAGAACAAGCTTGTGAAGCAAATGGCGCAGGACTCACCGTTGTGACTGGAGAATTAGGATCAAATTGACTTATGGCTGGAACAATACGTTCTTTAACTTCAGGAGCGATTACCGTAACTGATTTTTCTCTAAGAGATAAGGCTATTAAAATTAACAATAAAAGCGTTATAGTGCCTAAAAATGCTTCAATCATATTTTGACTCCTTATATAAATTATAGCTGTAAATCCTCAAAAGAGCAACGAAAATTATCGAAATTTGTAGCTAAATAGGCTATGGGACTGGATTTTAAACACTGGCTAAACGAACGTGAGCAAAACGAAGGAATTGCTGATGCGTTGTCATGGGCAGATGACAAAATGCATCAAGCTAAAGAATTTGGTAAAAAAACAAAAGATAGACTTCATTTAATTGTTCGTAATCCAAATCGTCCCCAAATTGGACCACCAAATTCATATAATCGTACCGAATTGATTGAAAAAACCTATGATGATATCATAGAATCTCTTGGTAAACTACAAAGAAAAGCCATTCAAGGTGCAAAAGAAGTAGCAGACGCATTAGCATCAACACATCCAATAGCCCAAGTAAATAAAGTTGTTGAATTGCCAATATTAAAGCAAGTCAAATGGATCATAAAAGCTTTGTGGACAATAATTGGTGGTTCTAAAGTCGTTCACGCATTGTTAGACGCAACACCAAGAACAATGTGGCGTCCAATTAGAACTTTTTTCGATTGGATATTTAAACCAGATGTGAAAAGTAAAGATATTGGGATAGCCATGATCAATATGGCGAAACTAGTGCCTGCTCTTTCATTCACCGGCTCACTTAAAATGACATTGCCTTGGCAAATGCAATGGTTTGGCTGGAGTCTTGAAGAAGGACTGAAATATAATATGGTACTCGCCTGGGGCATGTACTTCATTTACCTAGCAGCTTGCTTGGTAAAAGGCAATAAATGGTTCGATTGGTACTACAAGATTGTTATGATCATGTTCCCCGATGAATTCAAAGACAAGAAAGATATATAAAGCATGCTCTCATTTACAAACTACATTCTCTTCAATGAGATTGACCGAAAACTTAATTTGATTCTCAATGAAGATGTAGATTGTTCATTGCTAGAAAGAATGCTTCCCCAACCGCTACCACAACAGAAATTACCACCGCAAAAATATTCAAACCAAGAGTTAGACCATTATCAAAAAGGGGCAAGTAAAGCTTATCGCATTCTTTCTGCAATTAGAAACTCAGTTACTAGCACAATACAACAACTCACTGATCAGCATGGAGCCGATAATCCTAAAGTAACAGCCTTTATGAACTCCATTCATAAGTCTATCGATGACTTTATCATGAATAACTTAAGGCAACGTATCAAAATAGGAAACATTCAAAACGGCAATGTTGATGCCAACACAGATCTACTGAACAGAGCAGTATCTCGAAAAGTTGGCATGGTTCCAAACAGACCAGATGCGTCAATTTCTTAAGTCAAGCTCGGCAATCCATTCGCCAACTATGTGCATAAAGCTAGCACTTATTGGCGATACGCTTTCTGGGGAGGAAGCGCCATGTCTCGCTTTGTTGTAGACATTAATAATGTCTGATGCACAAATGCAACGATAAATTTCTGGACACTCTGGCTCAGCAAAGCGATGCTTTTCGCTCTTACGCTCCCAGCGTTTGTGTTTGGCAATAAGATGCAAACCCTGCCAATATGCCTTCTGAATGCGTTTAAGTCGCTTAAAGCCTTCATAATCGCACGGATGATAGCCCCATTTGCTCTGGTACATGTTAATTCTCCCTAAAGAAGGTTTTGAAAATTTGCTTACTGCGACGATCCCAATTCTTCCACTTGCTTTTGAAACTCACAGACTCAATACCACCAAAAAGTCTTGCATTACTGTGAATCTCAGCCAGTGCAGCGATGATTAAAGTCATAGCATCCTTAATATCCCATTCCGCACACAGCTTATCGATTTGTTCAGCGTTAGCTGTATGGATCGACATGTCATAACCAATAAGGTTAGACACTACCGTATCTTCAGTTGCGCTGATATAAGTGTGAGCAGATACTTCCGCATGTTTTGGGAAGTGAACTTTGCCCTCACTGTCAACTTCGCGACAATATGGCTTGCCACAATCGTGATAAACTGTGTAATCATGAATTACTTGTGTAGAATGTAAGTTTGCAATGATTTTATCCCGGTTTTGGATGAACCAATCAGGGATTCTCATTCCTTCTGTATCGCCATTAATAATGCGATTGAAATATTGGTGAACACTAACGCCGTGGTCCCATACAGACTGTCCGGCAGTTTGTTCGCAGTTCTTCATATCCTTCTCGATTTGGTCGAGACTCTAGGTAAACGGTGTCATACTATCTCCTGGTAAGTGACTTTAATTTTAACTGGTGTGCCACTGTTATCTGCTGCCCAAAACTTTAGACTAGCAACGTCATCATATAATGTAGCATCTTTCAGATAGCCACACTTATGATTCCTAGAACAATCTCCACCATTCCTTAAATAACTTCCGTCATCAAACTTGTAAGTGTACTTGTACACCACTTCTTCCTCTTCTTCTTCATTCATTATTTTCCCCTCAATTGTGAGACACGAGTTTTTATTTTTCCTTCAATACTGCTTGGAATCTTACCGTAATCAGACAAACTGCAATTGTTACTAAGTTCGTCTTGAGTAATGATCCAGTGATCATAAGTTGTGTCTAATTGATCTAAAGACGCATCCAATTTGGCGCAATGTTCAATAACGT
>ERZ1292637.642-Hain-H14-01um-R3-642-length-18307-cov-7_pt1 | contig 18307 bp, 30 predicted proteins | sample MGYA00564405_ERZ1292637 | MGnify/ENA primary metagenome ERZ1292637 (study PRJEB36523, sample SAMEA6512645) | groundwater metagenome | collected 2019-01-09 | study: AquaDiva: Metagenomics assemblies of 32 groundwater samples | reverse complement strand
GGGAGGTCGGCATGCACGTAAGCTCTTGGTTCCGGCGGAATACGTATCTCACCGCGCGTGCGGCCTCGAATGACAGCGGCAACTTAGCCCGCCCGTTTAGCCTCAGCGCGACGAAAGGCTTTGCGGCGCAACACGTGAACGATCGCTCTGCCCATGCCGTGCAATTGGCCCGCACGCAGCGGGAATGCGAAGCACCGGTCATTCTGGATGCCGTGCTACGTGCGACGGTAACACCGCCGTCACCGTCACCGTCACCGCCGCCGCCGCCCGTGCCGCCTACTCCTCCGCCTTCGCCGCCGCCACCGCCGCCCGTGCTGCCAACGCCACCACCGCCGCCATTGTGCCAGATGAGTATTTACTGTTGTCGGCCTCGCTGTGTCTTGACGTGCTCCGTGAACTCAAGAGCCCAGGCTGTGCCTGGCTGGATCGCGAAAAGGAGGCTCAATGACTCGCTATCCAAATGGTTCGGTGCCATATAACCCTTATTCTGATTTCCGTCCAGAATCGTTAGCGCTAAGAGCGAAACGGATCGTATGCGCGATGCTCAACCATCATCCACGGCGTTACGGCGGTTCGTGGTGCATGGGGTACGGCTACGTGTGCGGGCGTTGCTACATGTTTGCCGACCCACTGCCAGAAGCCCAGGTAAAGCAGATGTGGGACACGCTGATTCTGCTTTCACGGCTTTCACCAGAGGAACAGCAAATGGCGGCGGCTAGGATGAGCGGCGGTGGGCCAACGAAGGGGCGTGCCGAATGACCCACTATATTCCGTATTTTGCTGAGTCATCGCGTCCGCATGTGCATTTTGCAGTCTGCGGAGCCACCGTGCATGCGATGGAGTTCTATCACGTCCATAGCGTGACTCCCAAATGTTCACGATGTGTGGCTTGGCTAGAAGCGGACGCGAAGGAAGCCGCGGCACTTGCCGCGCGTTGGGACGCAGAAGAGGACGAGAAGCGCCGCGTGCGCATCACGAATGCGTCCTTGGGAAAGGCCAAGGTCTCGATATGAGCGTCGAGTTTAAGGCGATTGAGCGTCCTCCTGTAGGTATAGGGCGTCACCATGGCCTATACAGCGCGCTGGTCGACACGGTGACGAGCGGGCAAGCCCTGTTGATTCCATTGAATGGACGGTCGTTGACTACCTTGCAGAGCAGGTGTCGTCTAGCGATGACAACAAGAGGATTCAAGTTCCATTATCGGGCCAACGTGGATGGCACCGCGATCTCCGCTTGGGCTGAGAAGAAACCCGAAAGGTCATGATCATGCTGACACCAACAGTTGACCAATTGCCACAAGCATGGAGACCCCTCGTAAGGCCGGATGAGCCATCGACTGGTCCATCTGTCACGCCAGATGAAATCGACCTCATCAAGCGCACGGTTGCGAACGGGGCGAGCGCGGACGAACTGAAGCTGTATCTCTTTGACTGTAAGCGGCAAGGCGTGCATCCGCTTGACAAGCTGGTCCATTTCACCAAACGTCTTGGGAAATACACGCCGATCACCTCGATTGATTTCATGCGCACGAGAGCGGCCGACAGTGGCGAGTATGCCGGCAACGATGATGCGGTGTTTGTCATGGGTGGCGGGCAGTTGGTTTCGGCGACAGTCACGGTCTGGCGCGTCGTCCAAGGGCAACGGTGCTCGTTCGCAGCGACAGCTCGTTGGTCCGAATACAAGCCCGACGCTGGGACGAGTGGGCGTGGTGACGTGATGTGGCTCAAAATGCCGCACACGATGCTCGCCAAGTGCGCCGAGGCGCTCGCGCTGCGTAAGGGCTTCCCGCGGCAGCTCGCTGGGCTGTATGCAAAGGAAGAAATGGATCAAGCCGACAACCCGCGAGGGTTCGTCGTCGAAGCGCCGGCAGTCCCGTCTACCACGGCAACTCACCCATCGCAGCCCCGCGATGTGGATGCCACGGATGCGGAGCTGGGAGCATCGGTCCAGAATGCGCCGGAGTCTGGACACTTCCCACCCGGGGCCGTCTACATCCACAAGGTCGAAGGCGGCTTCGGGAATATCAAGGCATTTATTGAACATTCCGGCATGCCAAACTCACTGAATGGCCGAGAGGGATTAGCCATCTACAAAGACGCCCTCGTGACGCTGGCTTCCGAAGTGTGCCAAGCGCGCGAACCGGTTGTGCTCGAACTGAAGCAGGCCGCCTCTGGAAAATCGTACGTGACAGGCATTCGGCGCGTGCCAAAGCCGCCCACAGACGCGGAGTTGGACTCGGAAGCCGAACGCCAGGCGTTAGCTGAAGATGCTGGAGATATCTTCTAGAGAAGAGATGAGACTGACGCGATGAGTTACATGCTCGGAAACGTTCATGTCTATGTCGAACCATGGCAACCAGCCACGCGCTATATAGATAACTGTATGGAACAGCCGCTGGAGTTTCGGTGTCGCCGTCGCCGGTTGTGGTGGACGGATTGTTGTCGCCAACGTCGATGGGCGGCATATGTTCGTGTTCAGGTCTATTACGACTACATTCGTCGCAGTTGTGCGGATGGGCATGGCTGCAAGCCAATTCGATGATCAACGACCCACGAACCGATGATGAGGTCAACATGGGCATTGCGCCAGAACGCGATGATCTAGAGTTCTATCATCGTTGCCCAGGTTGCCACGAACGATATGGCATGCATGCTGCCGGGTGCATAGAAACACCCATTCCGCCAGAACCGCTGTTTCACATTCAGGTGAACGAGGCTCAATGCACCGAACTGTCCTTTGGTCGCGTACCTGGCGAGGTGCAAGAGATGGCGCGAACCATGGTCGATTGGACGCAAGAACACTTGCGCAAGAATGCGGCGAAACCGGTGCAACTCAGCTCGGCTTCGTCTTCCAGCGTCGGTTTGAAATCCCGCACGCGCGGTACTCGTGGGTCGAAGGCGGCGAGACGCACATCGTGACGGTTGGCGCACATTGCGTGGATGAATCCTGGCCGTGGTGGCATCCGTGGCAACCGTGGAATGTCAAAATGAATAACTGGGGTACCCATCGCGAAGTCGAGAAGCTGCCACGTACAAAAACCGAGCGGCATCTGAAGCTCAAAGATGAAGCCGATGTACTCATCTTGCGATTGGCGCGTATGGTTGAGGCGTTATCGATGATCGAATATCGGGAGACTTCCCTACGTACCTGCCTGCTGAGCGCGCATGATCTCCTAATAAAACTCACGGCGGAATTGCGAGTGTCGAAGTAATGATATGGCTATTCATCCTCAACCGAAACCACGCCCATGCATTCTCGATCGGATCGCGGTCAAGCTGGAGCGCGAAGCGAAGGATCGCGCCTTTCGGCAGGCGGTGTGGGCCCGCGATGGATGGATCTGCCGCGCCTGCGGGGGCCGTGTGAACCGCACCCCGAATCGGTTCGCCACTCGTGGCGAGGTGCATCATCGGCACGGTCGGCGCGTGCGCCCAGAAGACCGCTTTAATCCAGACATGGCCGTGCTCCTGTGTAGCATGTGCCATGCTGACAAAGCCGTCATTGCGAGGTTCCGGACATGAGTTCACATGATTATTGTGGAGAACCACTTTTTCATATTCAGGTGAATGAAGCCCAATGCACGGAACTGTCATTCGGTCGCGTGCCAGGCGAAGTCCAAGAAATGGCGCGAACGTTGGTCGATTGGACCCAAGAAGATTTGCGGAAGAATGCTGCGAAGCCAGTGCGGATTGGGCGAAAGAAGCGCGCATGAGGCTCCCCATCTTTTCGCGCTGTGCCTCAATGTTGTATCTGCTCAGGCACGATCCGATGCTCGAATCGCGACGCACGGAACGCGGCGAGACGGTGTTGGAGTGGCGCTGCAGGACGTGCTTTCGGATTGTCGGGGTGACGCAGCTTACGCCGAAGTGGGGGTTGCTCGCACGGCTACGTCGACAGGCTACAGGGAAGCGACGGATTGCATGAGGGAGACTGACACCGCATGAGGTATTCATGCGGATCGCGTGAGGTTGGCTGACATCATGAGCCCATACACACGAAATACTGACTGCCGTCATACAGAAACCGGCGAAGAGAGCAGGGAAAGGCTTCGTCGGTGTCTCGTCTGGGATATTCGATGGTGGCGCGAAAACAGCGCCGCTATCCCAGATCCAGAGATGCAGCGAATAGCCCTCACCATCGCTGGTGGGCTAGAACGTCTTTTAGACACCGTGCTGCCAGAAGCTTAGTCACTGAAAATTAATGTGTGTCACGTGTGGAATCTGCTTGACAAGAACGACGGACGGCGTAAAGTGAAGGAGAAAATACCGGCTCGAGGGGATTCGAGCCGGCCAGATGCGCGGCTTGACCAGGGAGCGGCACACCAGGCGGGATTTATACCCGCTCACCTGCCATTCTACAGCAAGTCACGAATCTGGACGCGAAATCCCCATGCTCCACAACCTGGCGTATAGGTTGGTGGTTAACGCCTACGGCAAGGTGAGGCACGATGCAACAAGGGGCCGCCACCCATGCGCCCTTGAGCCGGAACGTGACGGGTAGGACGTAATGAACGAATGTCGTCATAGACCACAATGTCCTCCAGGTACGAGGACCTGGTTGTGCGGCGGGCGGACCAAGATTGAGAACAGTATGCGCGATGGCTTGATTACTCAAGCTGAGGGCGTTCATTTGTTGGGACTATTCCACTTACCGCTGAGCACACCGTCTCGGGTCTATTGTGGACAGACTCACGTGCGTAAAGGACAGAAATTGTGGTGATGTCTCTTCTAACGATCCGGAAATCGCGTGTGCGGGTGGCGTATTGGCATCAGTATGTATGGTTCTATTTCTGGAAATGGACGCAACCGGTGCCGTGGTTGCATCGTCACACGATTCGCCAAGTGGAGCACGCGAGACAGAGATACCTAGACATGTACCAAGCCTTCTGGCCGCACTCATGAGAACACGCGCTCGGACAGATAGCACGCATCGTGAATTACTGGACCTAGCCCGCCAACTCGGCGGCTTTGTCGTGGATACGCATCAAGTTGGGGGCACTTGCCCAGACGCATTTGTGGCTATTCGCGGGGCGTGGCATGCGGTAGAAATCAAGAGTGTTCGCGGGCGACTGACAAAGGGACAATCCACGCTGAAGGCGTCTGCCACGCTGTTCGTGTGGCGCACCAGTGAGGATGTGTTGAAGGCGTTCGGTATCAAGTCAGATGTGCTTCAAGTCAGGAGGCCAGGGCCTCCAAGGGAGGGAGAACATGATGTATCAACGATCGGCAGCGAGCAAGGACGCACGAACCCAGGGACGGATCATTCTCGCGGAAGGTGAGGCCACGGGTCATTGTCACGAGGTGCTCACGCCAGACGCTGAAGCGCCACCGGGTATGGCGTCAGCGCAGTTTTTTGAGGAACCAGATGGGCGGCGTGTGCTTCTTGTCTTGGAACCCTGCGTCTTACGGCACCAAGAACACGGACCGCTGATGCTGACGCCCATCGACACGCAGGATTATGCGCAGGGTGATGTCTATCTCCAGTCACTCAGTCCGGGATGTTGGCATGTCCGACGACAATCAGAACAGGTGCCTGATGGGTGGCGGTATGTCGCCGATTAGGCGCACGGAGCCATGGACCGCTTTGGAGTTGGCTCAAATAGAAACGGCCAGGCTGGAATGGTTGGCTGTAGGGCGGTCCACGGAGCGCGCGAATATCTGTGCTCTGCAACAGTGTTGGGCAAGCCTCTACCATCGGGCGGTTCGTCCGTCCGTCTTTGTTTGGGTGACTCCTGGGCCACTTGCGGCACATCTCGCCCTGCATCTCTGGAAAAGGGCCAGCCTTGAGGCCAGCCTTGGGGCCAGCCTTGGGGACAGCCCTAGGGCCAGCCTTGGGGCCAGCCTTGAGGCCAGCCTTGGGGCCAGCCTTAGGGCCAGCCTTAGGGCCAGCCTTGAGGCCAGCCTTGGGGACAGCCTTAGGGCCAGCCTTAGGGACAGCCTTGGGGTCAGCCTTGGGCCCAGCCTTGGGGACAGCCTTGAGGCCAGCCTTGGATTTCAACGAACATGGTTTTGGGGCGCGCATGACGCATATTGGGTTGCTTGGTACCGCACTGCGCAACAGTTGGGCGTCTCATTCGGTGATGAGCAAGATGAGCGGTTGGCTGAATATGAACAGACGGTGCGACATGGCCTGTGGGCGTGGCCACACGAAGGCGGTGTCGTGGTCTGCGATCGGCCGGTGACCTGCCAGATGGAAGAATGGCGCCCGAAGACATGGCGCTTACATTGCACGACTGGCCCAGCGTTGGCCTTCCTGGATGGGTATCGGATCTATGCGTGGCATGGTATTCGAGTAAACCCGGCCGTGATTACCGCACCAGGGACGCTGACCATGAAGGATTTTGAGGCTGAGGCGAATCAAGAAGTTCGACGGGCGATGATCGAGGCGGCCGGGTGGTCGCGCTATCTCAAGCTGGCTGGGGCGAGGCCGATACAGAGTGATGCGTGTGGCGAATTGTATCGGGTTCGCATCGTGCCAGGTCAACCAGAGCATGGACTCGTGGTCGTCACGAACGGCACACCCGAGCCAGACGGCACGATTAAACGCTACGGCTTGTATGTATCACCGGATCATCGAACGGCGCATGCAGCGGTAGCCTCTACGTACGGGCTCACCACTGAAACGTATCGTCCGGTACAGCGCACCTAAACAATGGCTGAGAACGCAAATGCCGGTAGAGATAATTGCCGAAGTGGCGACAAACCATGGCGGCTCTGTCCATCTGGCGAAGGACTTCATCTGGCGGTGCGCCGAGGCTGGGGCCGACTGGGTGAAGTTCCAACATACGCGCGTCAGGCATTTGCGTCGGAACGATCCGCAGTATAAGTGGTTTCTGCGAGCGGAGTTCTCCTGCGAGCAATTCGCCGAACTCAAGGCCGAATGTGAACTAGCTGGCACGAAGTTTTTGACAACCGTCTATCACTGGACCGATGTCCCAGAGGTGGAGAGTCTAGGCGTGCAGGCTGTCAAAATCGGAAGTGGCGAGGCCGGCGAATTGGCGTTAGCTGAAGCGGTGATGGTTACGACCATCCCGCGCGTCTTTGTGTCGCTGGGATTGACGAACAACAATCCGTATGAGTCGTATTTTGTGCGTGACAAATGGGCCAATAGGGACCTTGTGTTTCTGGGCTGCGTCACACGCTATCCAGCGCCGGCCGGCATCGCGGCGAACGTGCTACGCGGGCATTCAGTGACATGGGCAACGACTGGGCCTTCGTGGAGCGTGAGCGGGTGGTCAGATCATGCCATTGGGCTTGGTGAGTGTGAAGCGGCTATCGTGGGTGGGGCCACGGTCATCGAAAAGCACGTCTGTCTGCCACATCAAGCACGGTCAGTGCAACCGTGGGAGGCGACAGTCGCACAAATCAAGCAACTCCGGGCCTTTGCTGATGAGGATCCGCAGCGGTTTATTGGGCGATGGCAACACGCATGAGGGTCGCGGTCATCCTCACGGCAAGGCCGAGCTATGCGAAGCTGAAAACCGTCGTGGCGGCGCTCGTAGCTCGTCAGGTGGATGTGCAGATGATCTGCTGCGCGAGTGCGCTCTTAGAGCGCTATGGAAAGGTCGTGGACATTGTCCGACAAGATTTCCCGCAACTCGCTGTCACGGAATGCTATTCAACTTACGAAGGCGCGAACCTCATTACCAGCGCGAAAGAAACAGGTGCCCTGCTCACAGAGTTATGTGCGGTACTGGCACGATTTCGACCTGATGCCGTGCTTATTTGTGCTGACCGTCACGAAGTCTTAGCTGTGGCCCAAGCTGCGACGTACCTTCACTTGCCACTTGTGCATCTTCAAGGTGGCGAGCGTAGTGGAAGCATTGACGATCGGATTCGCGACAGTATCACGCAGCTTGCGGACTGGCACTGTGTCTCCACAGAGAAAGCGAAGTATCGCGTCTACGCGCTGACCGGAGACTGGGACCGTATCGTGAATACGGGATGTCCGTCTATCGACTTAGCAAAGCAGGCCCTGAGCGACCCGCCAGTCACCCTCGAGGAACTTGGTGGCAGTGGGCCACGGCTGGACCTCGCGTCTCCGTTCGTGATCGTGTTGCAGCATTCAGTGACGGACGAAGCCGAGCAAGCTGGTGCGCAGATGCTGGCAACGTTAGAGGCCGTGGGCGAAATATCACTACCGCGGATTATCTTCTGGCCTGGCGAGGATGCCGGACAAGAGGCGGTGGCGAAAGCGATTCGGGTCTGGAAAGATCAGCGGCCCGATTTGGCGATTCATACGGTGCGGAATCTGCCACCAGCACGGTTTCTGAAGTTGTTGACTCAATGCGCCTGTTTGGTTGGGAACTCAAGCGTGGGGATTCGAGAGGGCAGTTATCTTGGGGTGCCAGTTGTGAATATCGGGACACGGCAGGCCGGGCGGGAACGCGGCCCGAACGTGATCGAGAGTTCGCACGACGAAGGATGCATCATCCCCTCTATTGAGCAACAGATCGCATACGGACCGTATCCTTCGTCGCCGCTGTACGGGCGTGGGGATGCCGGCGAACGCATTGCGGAGGTACTGTGTGGATTGGCTAACATCGTTGCGCCAGACAGGGATCGCGATAGGGCCATCAGCCGACCTACTGAGGCCTGAGCAATGGGAAGCACTCCAGTCGGAAGCGACGCGCGTGCAAGCGGATCGCTTTGCGCGATTACAAGCCGGCCTCGAATCCCGTGACCGGCGGCAGGCGAAGGGCTTTCTGCGTCAGTGGTTGGGTCGTCATCCGCTCTATGATGGGCAATCAATCTGGGCGGCTATCGCCAGCACCTTGGCCCCGCTGGCGACGGCGTATCTTGAAGCGCCGGCAATCCTGCGGTTCTATAATCTCTGGGAAGTACGACCGACGACGCAGCCTCCGTCACGCTCGCAACTGTGGCATCGCGATCTTGAGGATACGAGGATCGTGAAAGCGTTTCTGTATTTGTCAGACGTTGTGCCAGGAGCGGGCCCACTGATTTACGCTCCCGGGACACAGCACGGTGGAGCGGCCGCAGACTGGGGGGAGCCAGACACCTTTATCGAGCAAGGTTCAGGATGGCTTCGTGCCACCGATGAGGCGATTGCGGCCATGGTCCCAGCTATAACGTGGCGCTGTGCCTATGGGCCGATCGGCACATTGGTCCTGGCGGATACCGCCGGGTGGCATAAGGGCGGGTATGCCACCAACACGTCACGACTGACGGCCACGTGGGAATGGACGACGGCGCAGGCCATCGAAGGCAGTCGGTTTCATGCCTTGGGGCCGCAACCATGAAAAACAGCATTTCCACCATGACTGAATACAAGTGCGAGGCGTGCGGCGGCACGTTTAGTACAACGTGGCCGGACGAGGAGGCTGTCGCTGAAGCTGAAACGATTTTCGGTGAACGTCCAGATACGCACGACATGGGTATCGTCTGCGATGATTGCTTTCTGGCGATGGGCGAATGGTACGGTTGGACAACTAAGCCGAAATGAACTAGATGGCGATTAGCCTGCCGATTCCTTCGACGAAAACCCTGGACACTGTCGCTGTGCCCTGGCGTGCCGATGAGACGTATCAGGCGTATGTTACTGCCCAGGTCGCTAAAACCCAACGGATGCGTGGGTATCTGGCAGCTCATCGGATTCAGAACCTCGTACGATCGCTGGTTCATGCGGATCGGCGCTCGCCGATTGGCCGCTCAGTGCTGTGTATCGGGTGTCGCAATACGTTTGAGATTGGCACCCTCCATGCGGCTGGCTTTGGTCCAGTCATGGGCATTGACCTTGTGCGGATGCATCCGACGATTCAGGCGATGGACATGCACGCCATGAGTTTTCCTGATGCGATGTTTGACGTGGTGTTCAGCTGCCATAGCCTGGAACACGCCTACGATATCAACGCGGCCCTACGGGAATGGAGGCGGGTGACCGTGCCTGGCGGGACATGGGCCATTGAGGTGCCGATTCGGTTCTCGCCGACAGAGGTGGACAGACAAGACGTTGGCTCGCTGACCGGACTCCGCCAAGAGTGTGCGCCGTTTCTTGAACGGCCGCTGTGGGGAGAAGAATCCTCAGATGGCACGGTGGCGCGGCTGATTGGGCAGACCTATGGATAACATGCTCGCCATTGTGCCGGCTCGGACGGGATCTAAAGGCATTCCGAATAAGAACTTTCGGTCGCTCGCTGACGGAGCGAGCGCAGTCGAGCGAGCATGTTCGTGTGCGGTCGAGGCGGGTATTTCTGATGTGGTGGTGACCAGTGATAGCCTGCTTGCGCTGCGCAATTGGGAACGATCACCATGCGGGACAATTCGGTTGTGTGTTGCATTAGCGCCGCTGCATACGGATACGTGCCCAATGGTTGACGTGGTGAAGGACGTGCTGGAACGGGTGCCCGGCCCACCGGAGCAGATTATCGTTCTGTTGCAGCCGACACAACCACTGAGGACACCAGCGCATATCTTGAGGGCTATCTGGCTGTTAGAGGAGAGTGGGGCTGATAGTGTCGTGAGTGTCGTGGAATTGCCGCGCTCGCACAGTCCTGACTGGGCCTACGCGATCCGGCCGAATGGGCAACTTGAACGGTGGCTAGAGTGGTACGGCTGGCTGGATCAGTGGCTCGCTCATGTGCCACCGATGCCGACGAGGCGACAAGACCTGAAGCCAGCCTATGTCCGCGATGGCACTGTCTATGCCTTCTGGCGGGAGACGCTGGCGTCAGGTTCGCTCTATGGTCAGAACTGTCGGGCGTTGGTGATTCCGCCAGAAGACACCTGCCCGCTAGACACCATGGCGGATTGGGCAGAAGCGGAACGCCGATTGCGCGAGCGTGAGATTCACACGCCATGAGAGTCATTGAGCCAACAGAGGAAGAACTCATCGCCTATCGTCAGTGGGTCGACACGAGGCCACTTGCCGTGCGCATTCTTGCGCAGCGCTTCGATCCGTGGTCCCTTTATCGGTTCAAACCGAGCGGCCACCGCGTGACGGTTCTGTCTTTCGATGAGCGGATCGATGGCACGGTGACGTTAACGGTGCTGGTGAGTGGCCAGTATAATGCCGTGTTGTTTGAGCGAAACGTGTTTGGTGTTCGGCCGGATGATCTTGAGTCAGCCGATGTACCTCATCCAGATGAACGGACAGGTGCAGTGCTGACGCACGAACAGGTCGCCCATAACATTGAGACGCTGCGGGTGTATGCCCGCCCCGATTTGTGGGTCATGGATGAGACGACTGGGAAAGCGATGCGGAAACAATAAGTCTCGGGGCGCATGCCTAAGTTCATAGACATCACCGCCTTGCGTCAGGCTTGGGCTCCTTCGGGTCGTGTACTGATTCCCTTTTTAGGCAGCACTGGCGGTATGCCCTGGCCGACTGGTCGCTGGGACGTCTGGGCGCCGGTGTTTGCTTGGATGTTGTTCGGACGGCGCAGGCCCAGACTCTGGGTGGAATTGCATCGTTCAGTCTGGTGGCACCAACGGAAGACGTGGCGGAAGGGGTATACGAAGTGGCTGATGCGACAGAAGGTCCGTCCCGTGTTGATGCAGCATCATTACAAGGCGGTGCCGCGATCGGTCGCCTATCCCAAAAGTGCGATTCAGGCGGCATTTCCTGATTCACCATTCCACGGCACAGTTGACTGGCTGATGGCCCTCGCTATCTGGTTACAGGTCAAGGAGATCGCCGTCTGGGGCGTTGATTATGCTAGCAGTCATGAGGAAATCTATCAGAAGATCGGGGCCGCGTATTGGGTCGGCGTGGCGAGGGGGCTGAGCATCAAGGTGTGGCTCAGCCCGGGCTCTCCGCTGTTGAGTAATCCGATGCCGGATACACAGACCTACGGGTATGACTACCCACCGTGGCCGCGTGGGCATCATCCAAAGGATTGGCCGCTGGTGTCACTCTGTAGTGAGGACGGGCGTCAGGTGATCCGGAAGGGTCGTGGGTAAGCGCCTTGTGGTGCTCCCGTGGTCTTGTTCGATGTCGGGCGATTGCTGTAGGGCCGTTGGACATGTGGTGATGACCCCACAGGAGCGTGATGTGCTCCTCGCTGCAATCACGCCGGAGAAAGCAGCAACATTGACCTGGATCGATTGGCCCAAGAACGGCATGGTCGCGTTGAAGGCCGCCCCCTGTCCGCTGCTGAACGGCAACTTGTGCAGTGTGCATCCCGTGAAGCCGTATAATTGCCGGCGTTGGGGCTGCTTTCGGCCAGACCCGAGCATCGAACCGCTCGAGCCTGACCACGGCTTTCTCGGCTCTCCCTGCACGCGCGAGCGCTTTTATGCCAGTCGCGGCGTGCGGAAGCAAATGCAGGCCATGCAGGCCAAAGCACAGAAGTGGGCCAGACGACATGGATGGACCGGCACTGAGACCTAGGGGGATCGATCAATGATTAGACAAGCTATGTCGGAAACGCGCGCTAGAGAAGTGATAGGTCCGCCTGTTGATGATGGCGAGGGGTTTTCGTGGGAGATAGCTGGCAATTATGCTTGGTACAGGTATCGTCCACACGGCGATACGCTCTGCTTGGATGGGTACTTCACCGCCGATCAATTAGAAGCAATTGCTTGGACGCTGCGCGATATCACGTTGGCCGAGCGGGCTAGGACGCTACGAGAAGGCGAGCAGATCGCAGGGACGGGCACCGAGACTTAGCCGGTGCGCTGCCCGCAGTGCGGTCAAGACAACGACCACGTGATTGATAGTCGCCCCTCAACTGATGGTACGGTGGTGCATCGACGTCGGCAGTGCCTTTGTGGCCATCGCTGGATGACCCGCGAACATCCCATCGGGCCCGATTCGCCCGTTATCAGACCCAAAATGTCCCAGAGCGGAACACTGCTCCATACCTCCAATGACCACTAGCCCTTGTGGTTTCGTGGTGTATGCTAATCATACACAGCGCGATTCTGTATAGAAAAATCACTAGATGTAGGACTTTGTCGCTTTTCGCTTGACACGCGATCTGAAAAGAAAAGAAAGTACTTAAAGAAAAGAACCGCGTCAGCGCTCCTTCAGCCTTGAGCCAATTAAACGCATGAAGGCTAAGTCGAAACCTCAGCCGAAACCCGTAAGACTCCGCAAACATCTCACCTACCCAGAAATTGGGCTCCTTCTTAAGCTGCGAGACGAAGGGCTGACACAGGAGCAAATCGCTAAACGTCTTGACCGAGACCAAACCACCGTCAGTGACGTGCTCCTGAGCTTCGCCGATACTCGCCCACTTGCTCAACTGAAGCTCCGTAACAGCGCCGTGAGGTTCGCTGAAACCGTCATCAAAGACGCCGACGTCGAAGAATCACTGGAAGTCCTTGACAGACTTGAGGTTCTGACGAAGCGGCAACAGGTCGATACGTCATCGCGCGTGAACATCTTCATCGGCACGCCAGAACAACCCCTTGACCTTTCGCCTACGACTTTCGCCATAGATGCACCAAAATAGGGCGCTGGAAGTGATTGATTCTAAGGGCTTGCGCTGTTTATTCGTGTCTGATAACAGCAGTTATGGTTACCTAGCTGATACGGGGTGGGTGGGGGTCCGGGAATCGGTTTCGATAGGGGGCCCCAGCCGGTGGCTCGCGCTCCTTCACGTGAGGAGTGGTAGTCAAAAATGACGAGCATGACGAAGGCGCGGAGGTCGTGGTTAGTGTGGCTCGTGCTCGTGGGTGCTTGGTGCTGGCTGTCATGGAGTCTATGGGGGCCGGCTGAGGTTCGTGGACAGGATTTATCGACGGACTTGGCGAATTTTCTCGCGGGGACGCATCCGCGGGTGACGACGACGGTAGATGGGGCGACGACGTTTGCGGTGACGGGGCGATTTGGGTGGCATTACGTGAATTTGCTCTGTACTGGGGCGGAGAGCATCGATACGATCACGGGGGGGACGACGGGGGCAGTGCTGTATCTGGCGAATGCGGATACGGACTGCACGCTGAACGATGACGATGCGGCGACGGCGGCGAACGCCATCGACTTGACGGGGGTGGCCACAACGGATGTCGGCGCGGCGAAGAAGATGCTGATCTTGATTTATAACGGGACAGATTGGGAGCAAGTCAGCGAATCGGACAACTGATGAGCCAGGCTATCGCGACCGCCCGGTGTTGCTGGTGTCACGAACCGCTCGTAAAAGAGGGCGATCACTGGTGGTGTCATACGGCAGCTTGCCGTACACGTCAGAAGACATACGCGGTTGGGGGAAAGACCGGGAAAGCGGCGGCGCGCTACCTGTTTGTCCCCACGCCCAAGCAAGTCGAGTTATGCGCCGCGCCTGAGCCTTATGTGCTCTTTGGCGGCGCGGCGGGGTCGGCGAAATCTCACGGGGCACGCTGGTTGCTCTATCGCGACTGCTTGCGATCCGGAAAGCCGGCTCCGCTTGAATGCCTGCTCCTCCGCGAGACGTTTCCAGAGCTGGAGCGCACCCACTTACGACGGATGGCGCACGAGGCCCCGTTGATTGGGGCGGAGTTTATTCCCTCTCGGCGGCTGATGGTGTTTCCAGATGGGTCACTGATTGAATGCGGACACATGGATGACGCCGATGCCGTTCAGCGCTATCTGTCTGCGGAGTATGACCGGATTGTCCCTGACGAGGGCGTGCGATTCAAGCCAGGGCCGTTGCTCGAGTTGTCCACGCGCACGGTCAAACGGCGGGCCGGTGGCAAGTTCATCGTGGTGACCAACCCGGGCGGGCCGGCCTCCCAGATGCTCCTGGATTTCTTCATCGACCATCAGCCCGATTTCGACCAGTTCGGCGAGGCCCTGCGGAGCGATTACGATCCGGCTGAATGGCGATATATCGAAGCGACCCTGGATGACAATCCCTATCTCGATCCGGCCTACGCCAAGGCGCTCGCGATCCTGCCGAAGGCTCGCTATGAACAGCTCCGACACGCGAATTGGCGTGTGCATGAGGGCCAATTCTTCGGCGAATGGGACGAGCGGACCCACGTGGTGGCGCTGGAAGCCTCGCGCGACGCGCTCTGGTTCCGGTCATTGGATTGGGGACGGAACCAGCCAGGGTGTGTCCTCTGGTGGACCGTCCTGCCAGACCATCAGCTCTATATCCGCAAAGACTGGAAATTCCAGGGCATGAGTGAGCAAGAGGTCGCCGCCGGCATCAAGCGGATTGACACGGAACTCGAGCTGACGAAAATCGCGTATACGGCGGCCGATCCGGCCATCTTCAACAAAACCGGGGCGACGCATCAGGTCGCGCAATTTACCGGTCAATCCATCGGCGAGTCGCTGAATTACTATGGGTTGAAGCTCGTGAAGGCCGACAATGATCGCTTCAACGGCTGGGGCCGCTGTCATGCGCTGCTCCGGCCGGCGCCGGATGGCGTCCCGTGGCAGCGTGTCCATCCTGATTGCCGGTATCTGATTCGGTCCATCCCCAACGCGCTCAGTGATGAAAAGAATCTCGACGATGTCGACACCGAGAGCGATGATCATGCCCTTGATGCGTGGCGCTACGGCGTGATGAGTCGCCCACATCCGCTCGGCGTCCGTAAGGGCCGGGTCCGGTTCGCCGAAGGCACCATGGGCCATCTCCGGGAACTGGTTCGGTCTGGAGGCTCCGCCCGGCTGGGCAGTGAGTCGAGGGTTGCCTAATGGCCGGTGACGCGAAATTCTGGCGCGGCGAACTGGATCGCTCGGTTCAGGTCGCCACCCCCTTGTTTAGTCAGTGGCAGGAACACCTCGATTATTATGCGGGGATGTCGGCTGACGCGACGAAAGCCTTAGCCAGCAATGGCGACTGGGTCAACGTCAATGCCGATTTCTACCAGGTTGAGCTGAAACGCGCCCAACTGTTTTTTGACACTCCCGAATTACAGCTTGAGCGCAAAGGGGTCTTCTTCCTCAGCGATCCGATGGCACCAGACGGCACTGGACGCCGCGAAGCCACGCCTGAAGAAGTCGGGGCGATCCTCAAGGCTCATCAAACCCTCCTCAATGAACTGTTGGGATCGGACCATGCGGATGTCTTAACGACGGTCAAAAAGGCTCTCAAGGATTGTCTGTGCCCGTCTGGATTCGGCGCGACCAAGATTGGGTACGAACCGACCCTCCAGACCATCAAGGCGCCAGAGCAATTCGGGGCCATGCTCGGGCTGAACGAGGATGTCTCGCTTCCTGTTCATGAGTCGTGGTACTGGACTCGCATCGCGCCGAAAAAATTCCGCATCCCCGCTGACTTTCACGACACCGACTACGACAAGGCCCCGTGGCTCGGGATGGATTTCCGGATGCCGCTTGCCGTGGCACGCCGCCTATTCAAGATCCCCAAGGACATTACGGGGACGACCAATCGTGACGACAAGATCTTAGATGACAGTACAAAAGGGCAGGACACGACGGATCTGCCGTATATCGATGGGACTGAGATTTGGTATTACGCGGCCCTGGTGGATGATGACGTCATCCATCCTCAACTGATGCGCCGCCATATCCTGGTCGATGGCGTCGAGGGCTTCGCCGAGAAGACCAACGACTCGCCGTATCACACGTTGCTACCGAATGGGCGACTGAGCGGCGATTCCGTGATTGGGAATCCGATTCATGCGTGGACCTTGCGGGACCGACCCGATAGCGCGTATCCACGAAGCGACAGCGCGATGACACGGCCGCTCGTGCGGGAACTCTGTAAATTCCGCACGCAAATGGTGCAGGCCCGCGATGCGAACCGGATGCGGATTCTGTACGACATCGATGCCTTCCCGCCCGAGGTGGTGACCCGGATCGAAGAAGGCACCATCGGCTCGATGATTGGCGTAGAGGCCGGGAAACTGGCCGCCGGGGTCGGGGCGATCATGGCTGAGGTGGTGAAGGGCCAGCCCTCACGACAAGACTATGTCGCGAATGACTACATCCAGAAAGACCTGCAGCAAACGCTCGGCATTGATGCCGCGGCAACGGGGGTCCAAGACGATGCGAACGAAAGCGCGACGAAAACGGCTGTCATTGACCGGAACCGCAACGTGCGCATTGACGCGGAACGCCGGCAGGCATTGGAAATCTACTTAAAAGGTGTCGCGAAGTTCTCGGCCCTGGTCTGTCGCTTTATGACGCCGGAACTCGCTGTCCCCTATATCGGGCGTGACGCGGCGATGCTCTGGGGCGCATGGGACAAGCAGAGCACGGATGGTCGGATTGCTTTTGATGCGAAGCCGGATAGCCAGTTGCACATTGACGCGGCCGGCGAGCGGAAGTTCTGGATCGACCTCTATCAATTTTGCGCGAAAGACCCGAATGTCGTCCGCACACAGCTCCTGAAACGACTGTTTGAGGTGGCCGGCGAAAACCCGCAGGACTTCGTCGTTGACGAGATTCCAGAGCAGAAACCCGCTCCGAATCTTGGGTTCACTTTCAAGGGCGAAGATCTGATTGGACCGCAGGCCGCAATCGTCCTCGAAATTCTGGCGCAAGGCGGGATTCAGGTGTCACAACAGGCACGAGACGAGTCTGCCGGCCAACTATTTAAGCAGATGACCCTCGGCGTCAGGGACGCAAGTGGCAAAGCCGTGCCGGCTCAGACACGCCCGGCGCCGCATGGCGGCGTTGTCGAGAAAGTCCGGCCGCTGTCTCAGCAATCGGCCGACCAGAGCGGACAACGGAGCGGGCGCCAATCGAAGGAGCAGTCGCAGTGATGCGCGGGAACGTTGACCAGTTCGTTCAATTGAGCGGCCCGCACGGCGCCTTTTATATACGGCCCTCGATGGTCTGTTCGATCGGCGTGTCGGATACACATGATCTGTCTGGGGCAACGCCTGGACGTCCCGTGCGCGTCGTCACGACTAGCGGAACCAGTATGTATGTCATGTGGGATGAGCCAGAGAACGTTGAGAAGCTGTTAGGCTGAGCAACCGCAATGACCTGTCAATGTGGGGAGATTGTTATCACGCGACCAGTTGGTGCGTCTGGGGGCCGTGCTTATCTCTGTGCCTGCCGACGGGCCGCCGGCTATCTCGGGCCGCCGAGTCTCATGGACGCAGATCGCCTCGTCAGAGAAGAGCAACGGATCGAACAGGCCTTTGTCGAGTGGCATGCCGAGCATCCAGACGGGCAGATAGCGCCATCCAAGGAGCAGCCGCAGTGAAGGCGTCTGGACCGTGGGGACCCCAACCCGCCGCCGACACATGTGAGATCTGTGGACAGCACCTCCAGGTCGGTGATTGGCCATTTTGTGGGCATGGTCGTGACCACAGGCCAGCGACCGTCACGGTCATTGGTGATGAATGGCCAGGAGGCAAAACCTTCGAGCATCTCGACCACGAACCCATAACCGTCTATAGTAAGAGTGAGTTGCAGCGCGAAATGGACAAGCGGAACCTGCGCT
>ERZ1292637.641-Hain-H14-01um-R3-641-length-18321-cov-5_pt1 | contig 18321 bp, 22 predicted proteins | sample MGYA00564405_ERZ1292637 | MGnify/ENA primary metagenome ERZ1292637 (study PRJEB36523, sample SAMEA6512645) | groundwater metagenome | collected 2019-01-09 | study: AquaDiva: Metagenomics assemblies of 32 groundwater samples | reverse complement strand
TCCACCGTAGACGAGGTATCGGCGGTCCTTGCAATTTGAGTCGTAGCACCTCCTGTGGTTGCACTCCGTTCCCTAAGAATCTGGTGATTGTGGGCAGGTATCTCTGTCGTCGTCAGGGTGTGGGTCTTGGCCCCCCCAGTCTCTTCTGCGGTGTCGAAGTCCGTGTCGCCTGAATCCAGGCCGACCAAGACCTTTCCGGCCCCGAAAGCGGACCAAGTGCCGAAACCAAAGACCGTGGCCGGGTTCGTGGAGACCGTAGAGGTATAGATACAACCTATGGGGTAGGTCAACTTCAAGACATCCGAAAGCGTGGACTTCTTCGTTGTTGGCCCAGCCAGATCCACCACGGGCACGACATCCGTAAGCGCTGGAGCGGTGAAGGCGGTAAGCTCAGTGATTTTTGAGTTTGCCATTTCTAAGGTGCGCGAAATCCCTTAACCGTAGCGTACAGTACCGAGGTTGCCGTAGTCGCCTGGATGTCAAAGGTCTCGTTCGCAAGCGTCCTGATAGGGGTCTGGAGTCCCGGGAGGTTGGAACCGGATGCCGTAGGAACAATCGTGTACCCAAGAACCGAGGTCCCGCCGCCGGAGCGGAAGGTAACCAGCGTAGTAGTAGCCCCCGTGTTCGCCAGCCAGATATCCGTGATGTAGTTTCTCAAACCAGCACCAGCCGCCGCAACCAGCGTAGTGACGCTCACGTTTACCGTAGAGGCATAGCCCTCAATCCTGGACTCTTCCGCTGCGAAAGGGCGGATGAGTGTCCTGCCAGCAGAATCAGTGGCGAACGGCCTCCAGGTGAGGTCCGCACCGAGGTAGGAAGCCACAGCATCGTTGCGGTGACCGTAGGTTCCCACCAGAGTGCTGGAGGGGATAGAACCGACGATTGAGGTGGTTTGTGTCCCACTTTGGACTGCGGCCACAGAACCACTGACGGCCGCTTGCACGGAACCAGTCACGATCCAAGGGTTTGTGCCCTGTAGTGTAGCAACGGAACCCAATGGAGCCGTTCCTGCCGGCAACTGGCCAAAGATTGAAGCCCCCACTAGCACTGACGATGGGACAGTGCTAACGAGCGAGGTAATGACCGTTCCGCTTTGAACGGTTGCCACCGAACCGCTCACAGCCGCTTGGACTGAACCAGTTACAATCCACGGATTCGTACCTTGAAGGGCTGCGACAGAACCCAAGACGGCGGTCCCTCCGGGGAGTTGGCCGAATATCGAGGCTCCAACAAGGACAGACGACGGAGTAGCGCTTACGATTGAAGTAATGCGTGTCCCACTCTGCACCGCGAGGACCGACCCGCTCACATCTCCCTGAACGAGCCATGGGTTTGTACCCTGTAAGGTGGCCACGGAACCCAGAACAGCAGTTCCTCCAGGTAATTGCCCGAAGATAGAAGCCCCCACCAACACCGAGGACGGTACGGTGCTGACGATTGATGAGATTTGGGTTCCTGATTGTAACGTTATAACAGAACCTGCCCCAGTATTTACTAGGGCTCCTATACTACTATTTCCTCTTTGTCGGTCCCAGTTCGTACCGTTAAACACGTGTGGGGCCGTGGCGAGTCTAATTGTACCGCCTGAATCGCTTTCGAGTTGATGGGTGCTGTTACTTACACCATCTGCCAGGGCGAAACTAGCCGCTTTATTGGTATTAATTACCGTTCCGGAAACGGACTGGTTGCCCCCTATTGGAGTGACGGGGACTGCGGACAGAAAGCTCGTGACCTGTACGTAAGGTTCGTGCGCCGAACCCGCCGTTATACTGGAACGGGCTGTGAGGATTGAACCGTCGGCATCCAGAAATAAGTAATTTGAGGGCATATCAGTTCGCTAAATCAGCAACGAGTCCCTGAAAGTAGGGAGCCATCGCCTTTTCCTTAGCCCTCCCCTTTGGGTGATGAGCATGGCATAGCGTGATGCCATTATTTACTTCGTACCGTAGCTCTGGGTACTCTGCCCAGGACAGTATGTGATGAACCTCCAACATTCCCCCGCAAGAGTCATTAGCAATCCTGCACTTACGCCCGTCCCTCGCTCTGACCTGCGTCAGCCATTCAATATAGGCGTAATCGTATCTATTCTCCTTCTTAACAAGCATCGCTCTGTCGGCTATCCACCTGTAGTGGTTCTCTCTGGATGCTTTGGGCCTCTTTGCGAAACTCCGCTTGATTCCCTCCACACGCTTCTTGTATGGGTATTTCTTTCCGAGGTGTGCTTCGCCTATTTTTCTCTTGGTCTCTTCAGTATGCCGATACCCGGCGCGGGTTGTCCTCCGCTTCGCGAGAGTCTCTTGGGACGGTTGGTAGCCCTTCTTGAAGGCGCTCCTCGGCACCAGCCCCGTCTTCAGGCCTTTGTTCCATGGCTTGTGACCTTTGTCGAAAAGTTTCGGCATGTTTAGTTTGGCTTCAATACACTATTCCAAGAATCTCCGGTCTGCGGGTAATTCTTGGCGTAGGTCAGGGGAATCATCAGCCCGGTAATCATGCCCCTGCGGATGGAGTTTCCTGGAGTAACGGGTTTCGCCACGTTCGTATACGAAGCCCCCGTTGGTTTTGAAACGTTCGTATACGAGGCTCCCGTTGGTTTGTTTACTGAAGTCCATGGCATAGGCTAATAACTCCAACCGGAGTCCTGGATTGGTACTGCCTGGAGAGGCTGTTGGCTACCGCGCGACAGCGTAGCAATCAACTGCCGCACCCTCTCTTCATACTTTGCCATAAACGCATCCCCCTCCTCGGTCTTGCCTAATGCGTATTTGTAATTAGCCGCGATTCTCCATGAAAGGGCCCGGTAATCGAGTGATTCAGGATAGGTGATGGTATCTCCTACTGCCGTGTATTCCGTGGGCTCAAGGTAGTAGAAAATCCGCATCATCTGGGTCACATTATGAGCAGAGGTAGGTGTGGGGAAGATTTCAAACCAATCACCCCGGTCGTCGAACCACGGAGAATCAGTGGCAGCATTTGAGCGAAGCCATCCGAATGATTTACCACCGGGAATGTTCGCGACATCCACTTGGGTGGCGGTTCTGTACTCTTCGGCAGTTGTATTTGCATAGTTCAGCTCAATGGCTTTGAGCCAGAACATATCATTCGGGTAGAGGTAGGTCCCTGTGTTAGCAGTCCCATCCCGATAGGCCTCTTGGAGCTGGGATGCATCAACTCCAGCAGAAATAAGCCTCCGCCTGAAATCTAGGAGCGCTTCATTGGCCCAAACAAGTCCGTTGGCATTCCCCAGACCATTTGAGTCTGTTTGTGATTGGGTGCGTGCGTAGGTAAGTGAGTCCGTAACTGTGGCCAAAGTAGTGGGCTTATCTCTGCCTCCTCAGAGACTTCTCAAAGAAGAGGCAGAAGAAACTAACTACTAAGCGCTGGCTGCCGATTCCACACGGACAATCCTGTACCGTCCAACCGCGTCCTCGAAGCGGGTAGCTCCCAGTACGACCTTTCCACCGATCGATGTGTAGAGGTTGAGCGGGTTGTTCGAGTCCGGGGTCGTCACGAGAATCGGGGTCGGCTCCTGGAAGTACCCCCAGCCGAACGAGTCCTGGCCCAACACAGTGGTCGGGAAGACAGGAACCGTCGAGTTGAAGTAGTTCTGGTAGGCCGAGCGCAGATAGCGGATGCCACGGAAGTCTCCCATCGCACCCTTGCGAAGGTCGTCAACCGAGGTGTACCGTCCCACGTCGTTAAACGCACCAGTCGCAGTGTTCGACATGAGGTCGGACTCCGGGAACGGGTGAATTACGGCGACATAGTAGGAACCGTCGAAGGGCTTCAGACCAGCCGCGTTTGAAGCAGCGAGGTTCCGATACGACCGGTTCATGTCAGTCTGCGTCAGCAAATCACCAGCCGCGAGGCTAGCGCGGGCGGTCTGACCGCCGGAGTAGATGACACCGTTCGTCGCGGAGTTCACGACGGTCTGAAGCGCCGTGTCCACCAGACGGGCCAGTGCATTCCGGACCTGCGTGGTACAGGCATCCACGGTTTCAATCGCGGAGTTGTGAACCAAGAGGTCAGAAATCTGCACCAGGATACCGTACTGAGCGGGACCTGAGCTGTAGGCCGTGGAGCCCCATGTGATTGCGGTCGGGTTCGTGCCCTCGGTAATCGCCGCGACGCCTTCCGTAGAAGACACCGGGAAGCCGGGAGCGGTAGCCGCCGCGCCACCCTGAATTGAGGCACCTGCGCCCCACACCGACCCACCACCCGCCATCGCTCCGGGACCACCAACGGTGACCATGGAAACGTTAATGCGGACAGGGAGTTGGTTCGTCTGGGGGAAGAGGATGCGGTCGTACCCTTTCGGGGCATCGCGCTGCTTCCCCAGGCGAGCGTACTGGAGTTCAGGCTCCAGCACTTTGATTTCGTCTGAGATATAGGACACCAGGAGTTCGGAGGTATTTGAAGACGTTCCGCCCCATCCGGTGCCGCGTACTGTTACGGGCATAGTTTGTAATGTGCTCTTTTGAGCTGGTCTAGTTCACCCCAAGGTCTCCGCGCTTCTCCGCTTCAAGCAACGCATTGCGTTTCTCTTCGCGGGACATCTCAGAGACTTTCTTATCGACAGACACCTGTGGAGACGTGGGGGCGGAGCCGCCGGCTGGGTTCTCGAGAGAAACCTCTTTCTTTGTGGTGAAGAGTTTTCCCTCCGAGTTCAGCACGGAAACCGTCGCGTCCTCCACCGAGTATCCGACAAGCACCTTTTCCTTGATTTTGTCGCGGAATGCGATCGCATCAGGGTATTTGGTTGTCTGGTCACCGAAGGAAGAAAGGAATCCACGTTCTTTTTCAAGTTCGGAGATTTTCTTGTCCTTCTCTTCGGATTCATGCCGGGCGCTGTCGCGCTCTTCGGATGTGAACTTTACCTTTTCTGAAAGAGCCCTGATTCGTTTTTCTACTTTTCCTTCCTGGTCAAGCTCTTTATCAAGGGCCTCCAGGTCGATTTCTTCATCAGCCATTGTTGCATCAGTATGGCCGGCGGTCTCCATACCGAGAGTTTGGTGATTATACAGTGTGCCAGTTCACCGTTCTGGAACACGACTTATCGGGACCTCTTGAAGCGGGTCTCGTGACGCCGAGAGCAGTCATAGGAGTTACACCAGACGACCAGGGAATCGGGATTATCAGGGTGCTCTGCGATATTGAGGATGGCGTGACCGATTACATCAGTCGGATCCTTAGCTTCATCGCAATATGAGCACCGCAGTTCACCGAGACCCCGGAAGTGGCCACAGAGCTTGTACTGTTGTTCGGCTGGGACATGGATGTCCAGCACGCCACAGTATTCGCAGATGCCACCGCGTACCTGGGGGTATCTCCTCGTGTACGGCTCCGAACGTACTCCCTGTCGTTCTATCGTCTTCAGCCGGGGCTGGGGTGCAGGAGCCACGGGAATGGCTGGAGCACTCATCACCACGGCTGGTTCAGTATCAGGAGCTGGTAAGCGCTCCGTCGCCGGAAGTTTCTTGTTCATGAGTCATGAGTTTTATACCTTCTATCTGTTTTCTAAAGAACTCTGCTAACTTATCCAGGTCTGCGTACTTTCTTGCCCACGCGAGCTGCCCTTGTAGTCGGAACAACTCTGCACTGTTCAGCTCACTCTTTGATGCTTCGCGGGACAGCTGCTTCTCCAGCGTTTCTACTACACCATCCAGAACGAGACGCTTGAGGTCTTTCCAGTCATCACTGGATGAAACCCTTTTGAGCGCCTCCACGATGCTCGTCAGCTCGCTCCTCCGCTTTTCGACAGCTTCGTAGTCGGGCTTCGGTTCCTCGTAGATATTCTCGTAGGCGACGCGGGAGTTGTTCACGTTCTAGTTTCCAGAGGCCTGACTGTTGGCGCGGACCTGAACTCGGGAGAGGTCATTGCCGGACACGGCTGCGGTGTACCTGAGCAACACGCGGTTCTGAAGTCCGAGCAATGGGAGACCGGACACTTCCAGCTGACCGAGGGACGAGGCCACACCGATGGCTCCCAGGATACTGACCGAGGTGGTCCCGCCAACGGTCGAGCTTGGACCCTGTGTGGTGGTTCGGATACCCGTGCCCTCAACTGGGATGGAGAGCCACTGTGCCCGACCGCCGTTCGCGTCCGAGACAATGCTCGTCCGGCCGACATCGAACCACGTAGTGCCGCCGTCGTCCGAGGTCTGGAATGTCGCGCTTACACCGCCGCCAATGATGGATGCAGTGAGTTTCAGGACCACGTTATCGCAGTCCTGCGGGATCTGGAATGTCCGAGCTATCGTGCCGAGCGTTGAACCAGCCCCGACCTCTCCTGCATTGTCGAAGTCGAGAACTTGCTTTAATGGTAATCGGATTGACATTTATTGTTTTAAGTTGGTTATTACTTCGACCCGCCTCTCAGGAGGGTTGCCGAGCGTTCCCACTGACTTCGACGTGCCATATGGGAGCGCTTGGTATCCCTCCTGAAAAGACCTACCTGCGACCGCCTAACATCTTCTGCGCCTGTGTCTTCAATCGGTTTCTGTTTGGCATCTTCCTCCCAATCATTTGCTTGTACGGGCCCATCGGCCGGGCCGGCTGGCCCACGCTAGTCGTAGCCTTGTTCATCGCAAACCCACGCTCTGCTTTCTTTGAGAGAACTGCCTTGCCTTTGGAGGCGGCTTGGAATCCACGGTAAGCATTCGTGGCCTTGCCAGCGACGCGCTTTGCCCCACTAATGTACTTCTGGCCTCTCTTTGCCATTGCTGTCGCCTTCTTCCTTCTCCCCGCCGCGCTTTGGCGACGGGCACCTGCTACAAAGTTTCCGATACTTGGCATCTTCTTGTTTATAGTTACTTAATACTCCGTCGCTAAAATACTGGCCGCCCCCTGCGTCTTCCACGCGACTCGCTGGTAGAGTCCTTCGGCCCGGTTCACGCCCTGGACGCTACTGGGTGCTGAAACATGGACCTCGCGGGGCACAATGAACCGACGGACCTGGCCCGAAGGGATGACGTGGGCAAAATTTGCTGTTCCGGCAACGTTAATGATGCTGGCTTGGGTTTCAGCAGCACGGACCCAGCGCATGTAACCGGTCCCTCCGACAGCGGCAATTTCTAGAGCAGTCGTGTCATGGGTCAAACTGACGACTGACGAAGCGGTAGCGTTCTCTGACGAGTAGATAGCTTTAACTGACGCCACAAGGGGGGCGTCTTGTATCGGTTGGCCTCCCTTCGTGTACGGGAGATCTGGTGCGTAGTTGCTCAAGGGTTATGCGAGGTTAGGGTTTTTACTTGCCTCTGCTGCGGTTTGCTCTGACGTTTCTGGTGCTTCACCTTCCGGCATCATCTGCGCGGGGTTCTGCATGGCCATCATCTGCTGCATTTGTATCTGCTGTTGTTCGCGCATCTTGGCTTCAGCGAGGTACTGCTTGTGTTCTGCAAGGTGGAAGATGAGGGCGAGGGATTTAGGGAACACCGATTGGTGAATATACAGATGCGAAAGGTGGTCATCGGCCGGGGACACCTTCGCGTACTTGTTGTCTTTCAATATCTCATTTTCGTTCCTGGCGTTCTGCTCGTCAATAGTGTCCGGGAAGAGGGCATCTATCATGGAGGCGTCCTGGAGGAACTTAGGGAAGAAGACATGCTTGTTGAAGTTCCGTAGGGCTTCCGGAGTGATTGTCTGGGCCAGTTGGGGGTAGAGGTCGATAAGGTCCCGCCGCATACGCATGTCTTTGAACTCTGCCTCGTTCGAGGAATAGATAAGAACACCGGGCGGGTACTGGGTCTGGAAGTCCGTCAGGTCAATCTCCTCGGTTTTTACTCCGTGGACGCCCGTGATGTTGGCCAGCTTTGACCCAAGCTCTGCCGAGTGCTTTTTGTAGCGATAGAACCAGTGAGACCAGAACTCTGACTCACCGAATTGCATAACTCGAGACTGTAGGCTCTGGGCCATGTCATTGAGTTGCTGCTCCAAGACGATTTCAGTAGCGGTTTCTGCCGGCCCTTTCTGCGGCTGGAGCGTCTGACCCGTACCGATAGGTGCGTTGGCTTCGTCGGTGAGAACCGATATGAAGTTCATCAGGCCCGCGCTCATCGGGTCCTCCTTGTTCAGAGGCCACGCAGCAGTTTCGTCATCCATGGGGATGTGCTGGTTAATCTGGCGAGAGAAGAACTGAGTAATATCTCTCACTTTGTCCGGGTTGTACCCATAAATCGGGTTAGCCCGGTCCTTGGCCGCTACAAATGCCAGGTTCAGTAGGACACTCTTAGCTCGGTGCTTGTCGTCCAGTAAGTCAGCTACTGAAAAGGTTATTGAAGAGTGAGGTTCACGAAACGCCTCCTTGATGATGATTGGCCAGCGCGACCCAGCTTCGATTGTCGTACCATCAGGGGCTACATACTCGTCCCCGTCCTCCAAATCTAGCTTCTGCTCAAACAGAATCTTGGAGAAACTCTTATCCACCCAGCAGACGCTCTTCTCCCCATCATCATTGTAGCCGTAGAACTCAAGGATTTGGAAAACATCTCCTGCTTGGGTGTCTGTAGCAGGGGCCACACCCATCTGGGCAGCGTCCCTCTTAACCTTATAGTCCCAGAGAGTCGGCTCTACGCCAGTAGGAATCTCCTCGGGCTTCTTAACCCCGGTTATCACGCCTGCCTTAATCAGTTTCTTGAGTTCCCATTTGGATTTGGTGACCCACTTCCAGTAGTAGCGCCAGTCCTGGACGCTCTCAAAGTACGGGTCGTAGCCGAAGACGAGGGGGTTTATGACCGAAGGCTCCATGAGCTTCCTCTTTTTGTTGAAACGAAGGGTCTCACAGTACCCACGGCCAAAGAATAGAGCGTCCCAGGCCCAGTCATAGTCCAATTTCGCCTTCTCCATCTCCAGGTAGTCACTTTGGGAGAGGTTGTTGTAGGCGTTTATCTGGTTCTGGTTGATTCCTTGTGACGGAAGGAACTTGACCTGTAAGCGGTCCCGGTAATGCGACGAAAGAATCCTGTTGAACAGGGTGATGAGGAGAGTTGATGCAATGTTTTGGTCCCCCCGCTGGAGGTTGTTGAGCAGAACAAGCTGTTGGACCTGCCGGCGCTTGCGTGCCTGAAGGAACTCGTAAGCTTCGGAATACTTTGAGTGGATATCGCTTAAATTCATAGGTGGAGGGTTGTCATGTTTTTAATATCATGCTCCCAAAATCTTAATACCTCGTATCCCATCTCTCGCAGTCTCGTGGACTGGCGGTTATCTTTTTCTATTTTCTCTGTCCGCGTTGGGTAGTGGTCGGGACACCCGTGCCAGTAGCACCCGTCGCAAAAAATGGCCAACTTCTTACTGGGTATGTAAAAGTCCGGCACCGCGTACTTCTCTACTGGGAACTGAAATAGATACTCTATGCCCAAAATGTCGAGTAACTCCATCATCTTCACCTCAATCGAGGTATTAGAGAACTTCTTATTAGGGTTCAGAACTTGATACTCCCTTATCCGCCTCTTCGCGTCTTCGGAGTGCCTATAGCCCAGCGCACCCTTACCACCCAACCCATATTTATTCCCCCGCTGGGCTATACTCATCTTCTCCCTCGTCCTGGCAGACGCGACCCGGCCCGTGTGGGCCAATCCCATTTTTCTCTTTGTTTCCTCAGAGAATGGGGCTCGTTTCTTTCCGAGCCAATATCGTGCGCTGTTCTTCCGTTGTCGCTCCCGCGTTTCTTCCGTCGGTTTCCTGCCGAGCATCCATTTGCCGAAGCCTTTTTCTTTGGCAATGACTTTCAGTTTCTCACTAATTTTTCTCTTGGTTTCTTCGGAGTGTGGTTTCCTGTTCACTTCTTGCGTGCCGTCGAGAGCACTTTATTGAGCGATTGGGGCGTTTCTACGACCATCGTACCGAGGCGCGGTTCCGCTACTACTACAATTCTGTAGGTTCTCTTCTTTGCGTCAATAGTAACTCTCGGGTTTTCCCCTTCAAAAGGCCGGAGACCATCCGCCCAGAGGAGAGTCATGACCTGTTTTGCGTGAGCAGTAAACAACTCCTGCTTCGTTGGCATACGTTTTACGGTTGGGTCGAACTTGAAGTCGAACATCCGTAGGATAATCGGCTTGCCGGTTCCTGGGTCAATCAGCGGCGTCTTCTCAGCCTCCAGCTGTGCTCCGTACCACTCATTACCCTCAAAGTCCTTCTCCAACTTTCGGGACATCTTCTCCTCAAGCTCAGGGTCTACTGGCGTTGCCTTATGTTTAGCCATATTATTTATTTACCATCCCAGATGTCGTCAGTCGCATCATGCCAAGGCTTTCCATACCGCATGATTCTCTGACTCTTCGCCGCGCTGTCACTGACCGCCATGGTAAGCACCGCCGCATCGACACAGTTGGGCGAGCCTATACCATCCTTGAACAATTCTTCCTTGGGCTGAATCACTATCTTCCCGTCCTTGTTCTTGTATTTTACAACCTCAAACTCGTTCCAGCCATGGTCCTGTAAGAGCCGGCCACCGCCCAAGAGCCACTGTCTCTGCCTCCAGTGCCACTCGGCTTTGAGGTTACCGAACTGCGGGTCTTCAGACTTCTCACCGAAGGATACTCCTCTCACCGGGTAATCCAGTTGCCTCAGCCTGTCAAACACGCCCTGACCTACGCCTGTCTTGTCTACAACGATGAGGTCCGGGCGGTGCTCTGTGTACTTCTGCATGATGACACCAACGAGGTCCATGGTGTCCTGCAATCGTTGGTTGAACAGGATCTCCTGTAGGTTACCGGACTTCAGGACAATAGCCGACTTGTCTCCTCCAGCAGCAGGATCCACACCAAGAATCTTGTACCCGGCGTGTTCACCTGAGTTGACCATTGAGGCACGCAACTCCCTGTCCATGAGTAGCCTGATATAGCCGCTCTCGTCCATCGCTTCATCGAAGGCGTCCCAGTTGCCTTCCAGGTACGCCTTGCGCTGATTCTCGGGGAGGGATTCAAGTCCTTTGTAGTATTCGGGTGGAAGGTGAGGGTTATCTGTCGGTAGAGCGGGAACATACACGAACTCATATTGCTCTTTCTCTTCGGGGGGGAACAGCCTTTTGACCCACATATTCTTGACCCACGCTTCTCCTAGAGGATTACAGCCTGCCAAGAATCTCACGTCAGGTATACCGGGCCAGCGCAAGCGAGAACGAAGCATATCAAACACTGACTTAGGGTTGCGGTTTATCTCATCCACTCCTTCCACGGCAAACTCTACGGAAAGATATTTTGATGGATCATCCAGGTTGCGGAATGCGATAACGCCCGACCCATACTCAGGGGCTAAGGTAAACTCTTTCTTTGCCTCGTTGTACGAGCCGAGCCATTCTGGAAACTCCCACTTGATCTTGGAAAGATGTCGGTCGTTGAGACTGGGGTAATCTTCGCAGAATAGACCTGCTCTGATTCCACGAATCTGATACTTGGAAAAGAGCTTCATCAACCAATAGAGGCACATCCACCGCAACCATCGGGACTTACCCGAACCCACCGAACCCCCGAAGAGCACGAACTTGAAACGCTTCGACGCTAACTGAGCCTCCCGCTGCTTTGGGAAGAAGTTGGAAAGCTCGCTGAACTTGGTGGGCGCTTCTGGCTCATTCATCTACTGAAACTACTTTGGTAATCAACTCCCCATGTATGCCTAAATCCTGCTTGGCCTTACCTTCCGCCATCTCCCAGATATCTTTCTTATTCATGCCATGTAAAAACTTCTCGAACTCTTCGTCATTCATCGTGGCGAGGTATTCCTTGGCCCTCTCTTTAGCCGTCTTTCCTTTGGGCCGGCCAGCTGGGTTGCCCGACTGACCCTTCTTCCAGAGCCACGGCCTGTTGTTGGACTGGTTATCAGATTCTACAGACATAGGTGTGCATACTTACTTTTGTTCTTTGTCAAGTATTCCGGCCAGTTACTTTCCTCTACGCGGTAGGAAAAATCCCGTCCGAGGAAGTCTCTGTTTCGATGAATGTTACTCTCGAGGTTGGAAATAACCGTATCGCTGGCGTAGGACTCACTGGTATAAGAATCCAGGAGCTTTTGCTTGACTTTTTCGTGGCCCCCAAGCGATGTAAAATGCCATCCTTGATCTTCTTGAGTATTTTTTTCAGGTGCGGAATTTCGTACATGATTGAGGCATTCGTCTTTTATATCCCCCCAACTAGCCCTGATTGGCCCCCAGAACTGCTCGCTGCTCCTGTTGTTGAGCCAGTAGGTGTAGACGCGGAGCTTGAACTTGGTGATGCCCTGGAAGGGTTCTCGATAGTGGCGCGGATCAACGATTTCGTCCACGTCTCCAATAAACACCGTATCATTGTCTTGGAGGCAGGCAAGAGTCCATTTGAGGCTCTCCTTTTGCGCGAATTCCCTCCGCCAGTGGGCCGGGCCATCCCTCGGTACGTTGGGGCTGGTGTCGGCTAGGGAATAGTATTGCGAGTAGATACTCTCTGGTATGGCAAAATAGGTGAGTTTCTTGAAGAACTTGGTGAACCTACGCAAGTCCGGCGGGAATCTTAATTTCTTTTTCTTGCCGCTGAACGTTTCGTTGAACTCTACGACGAAGAACCAATCAACTACGGGGTCAAGGATGTGGAGGCGCAAATCTAAGAGGTCTGTTTCCCCGTTAAATGCGCAAACGTCATAGACAGCCATTCAGATATGCTTCCACCTATGCCTATTCAAGATTTGGGAAACTGTACTAATACCCAACGAGAACCGCCGGGAAATTTGACTTAGGCTTTTTAGTCTCCCCATACGCCTTATCTCAAGAACTTCTTTCTCTGTCAGTTTTGACATTGGATTTCTTTCGCCGAATGTGTGCCTCCTCTTCCGAACCATATCGTGAACGTTGTCGCTGTTAGAACCTAGCCATAAGTGTTTCGGATTTACGCAAGAGGGATTATCGCATGAATGGCAAACGAAACTGCCTCTCGGAATACTGCCAGAGTGGAGTTCCCAGGAGAACCTGTGCGGAAACTGGTTCCTGTTATTCACTCGAAAAGCTCCGTAACCATTGTAATTCTTAGCACCAGTCCATAACCAGCACTCATCGCCCTTTATGACCTTGGCCCAGAATCGGGCAATCGGAGTTCCTCGGTAGTCTTTCTTGTGTTTAGTCCCTTTTTGCATTGACTGCTTGACATCATCTCCAAATAGTGTAGAGCGCCCGTTCCAGAATTTGCGCTTCGCCTGGGTAGACTCCCCAGGAAACATAATCATACAACTTTTTATAGAACTCTGGGGGATGCTTTAGGATGTCCTCTTTTGTTAGGATGTACGAGCTGCCGGGCGCAAAGGGCACGAAATCCAAGTTGTCTATCCCACACACCCTCATAACCTCCTTCGGATCGTGCTTACATGGGTGAGCACCCAGATACCACAAGTTATTTTTCTCCCAGTAAATACCGTTCATGTAGAAGGAAAATCCGGGTTTTTCTTCGTGGTTCTTAGTAAGAAGCGGCGTGAAGGTAGAGTTATTCTTTACCTTATCGAACTCTTCCTTGGGGCAATATTTGAAGAGATTCGCCTTGGTGTAGATGGCGACCGCAGGCAGGTTGTTGTAGTTTAGGAGAATATAGAGAAGCTTGTCGGCAATGTCGGTTCCCAAGTTAGGTACGATGTTGGAGCCCGGCATAGGGTTATCGCTCCGGTCAAAGAGGATGGCTGATTGGCAGTATTCAGCCAACCAGCTCACATCATTGTTGTATCTGGAAACGACGAAGTTCATATATAGGTGAAGCGGTTATAGTAATTCTGGGGAAGGGCCCACACTTTCGTATTGTATCGTGCCCAGTAACGGGGGGCTACGGTTACGCCGCTGCTCATCCATCGGGGCAGGATGAAAAAGCTGCTGTTGGCAACGATGGCGTGTCTGGCGTACCTCATGGAACGCCAGTTTATGCTTGGGTCGTGAATTATGGGCAGACTTGGGAAGAACTCTTTTGCCAGTGCTACATCATCAGTATGCACTTCAAACTTCATGTCCGGATTGATTTCACGCATCATCCCCATCGCTTCGTGGTAGTAGGATTCCGGCAGGAATAAGTCAGGATATAGCGAGAACTCACCGCCACGGAATCCAATGACGCAGGTATCATCGGGAACCTCCAGCGGCTCCGCTTTGAGCCATTCGTTGAGGTCTTTTTCGTGGTGAGCCCAGTAGCGTTCATCCTGAAACTCGCCGTCAATAAGCATGCGGTCCTCAACGAAGTTGAAATCTGGGTCATACGGCCTGATGTCATTCCCAAACTCATCCTTGACGCTCTTTTCAAGCCAGAAGCCCATCTCGCTTTGTGGTTCGGTCGGAAGATAACGCGATGTATCCTTGGGATGTCCAAGATATGCGTCCTGGTTGATTTCAAAGTGGTGAACCTGCCGCCTCAAGCCCTTGTCCCACTTCCCGATGTCAATAAATGCCTGCGCTTTGAATCCACGTTCTTTTCCTGACCCGTCAGGGTTGTACATCATTGCCCAATCAACGCCCAAATCTGCGGCGCGAACTCTCGTCGCTATATAGCGATGCAACTGATTCCCAATTCCTGAACCTTGATGGAAGAATCCGCAAATCATGGGGTGTCGGAGGCGCAGGCCGGAATCGAACCGGCGAACATGGGTTTGCAGCCCATTGCCTTACCATTCGGCCACTGCGCCATTGGTTCCATATAGTTCACGTGGAATGGAAGCAAAAGGTTTCCCTTCCCCTGTGTTCTGGCAATTCCCATTCCTTTCCGAAGTCCAGTGATTCCTCAAATGGCATGAACTTGCACCCCTTCTGTTCGTACACGTGCCTCATGTTCACGCAGAACCAGCCGTCCTCATGTCCGTAGCCGTGCCAGGTTTGCCATGGCAGGTTCAGGTCAGTTGCGAGTTTTAGCAGTCTCCTGCTCCGAATGCCAACGCTGTTGCCGACGCGCTGAATATTCCCGTAGATGTCCCGGAACGAGAAGTCATCGGTTGGTAGTTTCCACGGTGCCCCGCAGTAGTCATACTCCAGCCACTTCGGGTTCCACAGGTCTGGCCGGACTATGTACCCGTCAGCATGGAAGAGAAAGGCGTGGCTCGTGTCTACATATCTCCAGAGGTCATAGACGATGAAGCGATTCCAGGAATCCACGTTGGTAATGCGCAAGTCCATGACCACCTTGACCGCGCCGAACTCTATCCCCTCACAGGATTTACGAATTGCCTCTTGGTGCTCTTCGGGCTTGTAATAAAGCCCCGTCAGAGCACACAAAGTTACATCAGGCAGTTTCAGGGTCATGCAGAAGTAGGTACTTTTTTGCCTTCTCAAGAAGCTCTAAATCTTCGTGGAAGAACCCGATTGTTTTGTTACACCTACCACACAGTAGGCCTCTGACTTTTCCTGTTCGGTGGTTGTGGTCCACGGAGAGTGTTTTATTTTTGGCTGTTTCTGGATTCCCGCAAATCCCGCAGAGTCCCCCGTGGTTTTCTAGCAACAATCTATACGCCTCCACCGACATTCCGTACCTCTTTGCAATATGGAGTTCTCGGTGTCGTTCTTTCGTGAGGTGATAGTGTGCCTTGTCACGCGCCCGGTAGTGCTCAATCCTTTTTCTGTAGTTTTCTTTTCTCCTTTCCTTGTTTACCGGGTCGGCATAGTAGGCCTTCATGTAGGCCTTTCTTTTTTCCAGGTTCTTTGAAACCCAGCCCCTGTGTGCTTGGTACGCCATGCGCCTCTGCTCCACGGTCATTTTCCTCAAAGTAGTCATAAAAGACTTTTACTATGTAATCTTTGTCACTTCGAGTAAGCCTCGGATGAACCGTTATCCAGAACGACTGACTCATAACGTAATCTGAATACGCTAACCCCCCGGCACCAACCCGATACTTAATGTTAGCATAGGCCGGATGGCGTGTCACGTTACCAGAGAACATACTCCTTGTTTCAATGCCGTGGTCTTCCAGCCACTTCACGAGCGGGCCTCGCTCTCCAACGGTCGTGATGGGCAATGAGAACCAGCAGATGTCATAGTTCTCGGGTGGTAGCGGGAGACGGAGATAGGGGATTACGCTCAGTTTCTTGATAAGATACCCGGCATTCTTCTTCCGCAGCCGCTTGATTTCGTTAGAGCGCTTGAGCTGTATGCGCCCCATTGCTGCCTGGAGTTCAAGAGCCTGGAAGTTGTAGCCAATCTTCTCGTAGATGAAGCGGGGATTGTAGTCTGGCGGTAGGGAGGAGTATTCGTTCGGCTTATTCGTATCGGCTTGTCGGCCCCAGTCCTTGTATACTCTGACATTTTTGGCCAGCTCGGAGTCGTTCGTGAACACTCCGCCGCCAACTCCAGCAGTGGAAACAATGTGGGCTCCATGGAACGAGGTTATAGATATGTCGCCCCATGACCCAAGTTTCTTTTTGCCAATCGCACTTCCCCACCCATCGCAGTTGTCCTCGATGACCCTTAGGTCGTACTTGGCGGCAACCTCCATAATCACTGGCATGTCGCAGGGGTAGCCCAGGGCATGAACAGCAATGATTGCTTTCGTCTTCGGGCTAATTGACTGCTCTAGGACATCGGTGTTCAGGACATAGTGTTCGTCCACATCCACCACGACTGGGACGAGGCCGCACTGAAGGATGATGTTGAAGATTGTCGGAAAGGTGACTGCGGGGATGATGACCTCCGAGCCTTTGGGCAACTCTAGGGCCGCAAGCGCGAGAAGCCCAGCACAACTCCCCGAGGTGGTCAGGATTCCGTGAGTCACCCCGAGGAACTTAGCCGCCTCCTTCTCGAACTTCTTGGTTTCTTCGCCGGCCTGCCAGTTACCAGTAGCAATACTATTTCGGACAGAGGAAACAATCGCGTTCAATTCCTTCGTATCGGCAGTTGTCCCCCCGTAGCGCAAATCGCGGTTTTTCATCGTGTTCTAAATGTAAATTCGCACTTCGGACACTTCATTTCCTGATAGTGGGCGTAATGTCTAACCACAACCAGGTTCTCTGGACGGTTATCACTCTTGTTCCCATTAATATGGTTAACATCTTCGTCAGGAGTAAGATATCTTCCCAAAATCTTTTCCATGACCAGTCTATGTTCGAGGATGTATCTACCCTTATTCCCACCACCCCCGCTCTTAGCAAATGGATGATTGGGTGCGTATACTAAGATATAACCATCCCTCTTAGAGGTTATCCTGCCTCCTTTCCAGCTCGGACTTTTTTCCATCTTCTTACCGAGCATGTTCTTGGCATTGTTTCTGCTCATTTTCTTAAGAGTATTCTCAAGTTGTTCTGGGTTTTTCTTCGCACGGATCCACCAGAGCCTCTTCCTTTCTGACATCATCTTTTTATATTCCGGTGTGTGCATTTTCATAACCTCCAGTATACTAGGTATCATGTGTCTAATCAATCCACTCCGGATTCTCCACTTGCCACTTAATTGTCTTTTCAAGGCTCTCTTCGAAAGTTACCGGCGACTTCCACCCCAACGCCCTCAACTTAGAGTCATTTAGGCCGTAATGTTTATCATGGCCATTTCGTGTATGGTGGAAGTTCACAATCTCATATTTCAGTTCTTTGCCCATGAGGTCCGCTATGAGTGTGGCGAGTTCGAGGTTGTCTACCTGCTTGTCGCCGGCAATGTGGTAGCGGTCAGGCTTATCTATGGCACTCGGTTCATGGAGGTGAGGCTTTGCGTTCTTTAGAATGAAGACAACTGCATCTGCGAAGTTCCTGGAGTGTATATACGACCGCGAACCAACACCGTCCTGGTCCCCATGTATCGTTATCTTATCGCCTTTTGCCAGTGCTTTCTGGACCATGACCGGATACTTCGAGTCCTGTTGCATCTCCCCAAAATTATTCATTGTATTCACGATAACGACTGGGACCCCATATGCCCGCCACCAGGCGATACAGAACTCTTCTTGGGCTGACTTTGAAGCCGCATACGGGTTGGACGGGACTTTGGCATCCCACTCTTTGTATCCGTCGTTCTTGCCCATAGTCGGACCGTACACTTCGTCGGTTGAGATTTGGATAAACACCTCAGGCTTGGTCTCGCGGGCATATTCCAGGAGGTTCAGGACGAGGTTTACATTGTTCTGGCAAAAAGGTGCTGGCTCTTGGATGCTCGCCTCAACATCAGACAGGGAGGCCATGGAGATGACATAATCGACATGGCCGATCTTCCGCTTGAGCAGTTCTGAGAATGGGGCGGTCAGGTCATGAGTGAAGATGGTCAGCCTCTTTAGCCAGTCAGGGTGCTCCTTCGTGACTTCTACAATCCGGTCTGTCCAACCCTTGTGCCGGAACGAGTCAATACCTACAATCTCCCAGTCTGTATTGTTGAAGATGTGGGCGACGAAATGAGTTGCGATACTACCGCCGACCCCCGTAAG
>ERZ1292637.639-Hain-H14-01um-R3-639-length-18400-cov-6_pt1 | contig 18400 bp, 46 predicted proteins | sample MGYA00564405_ERZ1292637 | MGnify/ENA primary metagenome ERZ1292637 (study PRJEB36523, sample SAMEA6512645) | groundwater metagenome | collected 2019-01-09 | study: AquaDiva: Metagenomics assemblies of 32 groundwater samples | reverse complement strand
ACTAACACCCAGCCATCCCACCAGATCAGTAACGGTGAGGCTAGGAATGACACGCAACCGATAGCCAGTTCCGTGTTGTCGGGCTCGTCAGCCATTTGTCTTTCTGTTCTTTACCTGATTGACGATCTTGAGCACTACTCCCAATACAGCCACAACTGCTCCTGCGGCCTGGGTGATGACTGCGGCATCGATCACGCTTGAGTCTGTCAGGTGTGTCAGCTTACCCACGGTGTCAATAGTGTCTGCAATGGCCTGCTGTCCTAGCAGTCTAAGTAAGGTACTCACTGCAAGAATTACGGTTCCGACGATCGGCGCCCAGCGCTTAACGGTATCTGCGTTCATGCTTCCCTTGATCCTTCCCCACATCAGTTTGACTGCGTTACGTTCGAACCAATTCAATTGGCCCTCTGTCCGGCTTGCACAACGGAGTGTTTACTATAGGTGTTGATCCCTGCTCTGTTGAACTCATCCACAACTAGCTCGTTCCAGATTCGTCCTACTACGTAGTACCTATCCATGACGTTGAGTTGGCCTAAGAGGCAACGGCTGATGGTGTCTGCGAACTCGGGGCCGACTCGCCCATTTTGAGCTAGGCGCATTGCTAGCCCTAGTTGCCAGCCGAGCAGCCAAGCAAAGAACTTCACGATACCATTGTCTCAGAGATTGTCATTACTTCCAAACCCACTGAATGATACGGACTAAGGTGTAACCTACCGCCAATGCCATGACGATGAGTATCAGCACCTCGTCCCAGGTTAGGTCTTCCATCCATTCAGGCTTCATGGCTCACGATCCTAGGGGGGTCCCAAAGAACTTGCGCAACAGGGCTTTCGTTGCTTCATCCTCGTCCGTTGGCGCTGGGATCGGAGCGTGATCACCCCACAATGCCAGCATAATCCCTACCGTTTCCGTATTCCTAGCCTGCGGTCCCCACACAGCAATCCCTACAAGCTCACCTTGCTCGTTGAGTACGCATCCCCCGCTTGAGCCTTGGTCTGCGCTCTTGCTCAGAACCATCAGCCCCGCCACCTCACGGTAGAACTTGGCCGTGACTACCTTATCGTCCAGGAAGCTCTCTGCCGATTCGTAGTTGTAGCCGAGGATGGTTAGCTTAGCTCCTACTGCTGGTGCCTCGCTGGCGACCACGTAGGAGCCCGGGAAGGGCTTTTTGTAAGGTCTGATGACGGCCAGGTCTCGCGCGCTCGAAATGTCCTCCACCTTACTGCTCGCCAAACCCCAATTGCCGTTCCCGTCCGACCATTGAAGGTTGAGCGTTTCGGTGTTTCCGTAGGGCGGTCTCTGAATCACATGCCTAGCCGTATAAGCGTAGGTACCCTCTGCTACTGGACAGGCGTGAGCAAAGCCGAATCCGGTTGAGACTCTCAGGACGGCTTTTGTGTCAGGCCCTTGGATCTCAGGGGCCTTGATGCCGCGCACACCTCCACATCCGACAGTCAACATTAGGAGGGGTAGCAGCATTTTTCTCATTTCACTTTCCCTTCAAAAGCTCAAACAGATAGCCCATTGCGTTGAACATGATGGCGCACAGGGTTTCTTGTAACGTCACAGGCTGTCCCGTCTCTGGTCTAATGCAGTGTCCGTGTTGGTGTAGCTCAAGCAAATCAAGCCAGTGTCTTGAAAGTCCATCCATATACCACTGTAGGGGTTGACCCTTTTTCCAATTATCGGGGTCTCGGAGGGTACCGTCTGGCTGTAGTCTGTGATCGTGTAGGTGCTGGGCATAGCGCTTTAGAACTCTCGAATCAAGGAACCTTGCGACTTCATACTTACCTTCCACCGAACTGCGGGTAGCTCCACTATCAGAAGCCCTGACCTTGGTCAATTGCACACCTCATGCGGTTTCGTCTCTTAGCCAATGCCGGAAATCGTTCACAGCGTGGTCTAGCTCGTGTCCCAGAATCTCAGCCTTACGAACTAACGTAAGACTTTTGAGGAGTAGGATCTCTCGGGTATCAACCAACCACAACCCGTCGCACAGGTTGTCCTTGTCGTCGTCCTCTAAAGCCTCAAGCATCTGAGCATCCGTGACCACTCGGACCTTGACGGTGTATCCGAACGGAAGTCGAAGACGGGTTGGAATGCGGAGCTTCAATAGGACACCGTAAACTCACGCTTCACCCTATTGGGATCGTTAGGGCCGTTATTGCCAACGTGCGTCAGATCGATGGTCAACGTCACGTAGCCCAGATCCGTTGGTCTGAGAGCCTTCTGCTCTGCGTAGGTAGGGAAGTGGGGACGTGTGGTACTTGGATTGTCTTCTCCGTACCCCTTGAGAAATGCTCCAGAGCGAATAAATGCCTTGGTTCTTTCGATTACGATCGGACGGCCCTTGCTTGTGATCTCCAGCTTAGGCAGCTTGAAGCCGATCCTACGGTGTGTATGGCTCAGCACGTACACGTCAGCGTCGAACGTGGTCTCCGATCTCTCCAGGGCGTTTGCATCTGCTCCGGTAGTCCTTCCTCCCATTGATCCACCGTGGTGATGGGCGTAGATCACCATGGAGTGCCGCGTGCGTCCACTACGATCACGGAACTCCACACGGATCAGACCAACCGGCCCGAGATACCTAATTCCTAAGAGCTGGCAGAGGAACTGCTCCCCGTTAGTTCCGTCAGCGAATTCATGGTGATGATTTCCGAGAATCGCACCGATGATTCTGTCCTTGATCGGCATGAGCAGCTTGGCTAGTTTGCCAATGTCGTGCTTGACGTACTCATCTACGGCTAGCTGGGAATTCTGATCTGCCCTATAAGAGCGGATATGGTCCCTGTAGTGCGTTCGAGCAAAGTCAAGCGAGTCGCCCATCAACATCGTGAAGGCTTTCGGTGTGTCCTTCACAGCCTTAATCCACTTCTTAAGCAGATCCTTTTCTGTTAAAGGCCAGTGGATGCAGCCCGCAGGGATGAATGTGGCACGCCCAAACGGTAGGCTGTGGGCGATAGGTCTCAACTCAGACGCTCCAGTTCGGCGGTAGCCTGGTCTATCTGCGTACCCAGCACCTGCCGTCTGTACTCATGAGCGCGAATTTCCTCGCGCTTCTCCCGAACCTTCTTAGCCTTGAGAGTCTTTTCTACCCTTGACTCTTCCGTGATGACACGCTCCATCTCGATTTCAAGGGCTACAAGAGACGGAACTCCGTACTCCGGCCACTTGCCAGCGAAGAAAGTAACCGTGGCTCGCGCTGGACCGATTCGGCTATAGATCCTTGCTTTTGAGAAGTCCGCTACCCACGTCTCACCGTATCCGCCGTAGCCCTTCCTGCGGAACCACTTTCCCTCACGATTCTTAACGGCGTAAAGAGTCAGCATTAGAGGTAGGACCCGGCCTCTTCACGGACGGCCGGGCTATCGGTGGTCGGAGATTGAACGTCCTTGACAGAATCCGGTGAGCTAAGCCGGGAGGCGAGAACGGTCTGATAGATACTCTTAGGTACTTCTACGGGAATTTGATAAGGCCAGTCCCCCATGACTACCTCCCCATGAAATGACGGTATGCGTCCTCTAGGTCGTGGTTGTGGCCGAGCTTCTTTACTGCCCAGAGACCGACTAGGATCAGGGCTCCGCCGATGATGATCACCTTCGCAGCCCTTACGCTCACGCTTGCTTCACCTAGACACCGGGATGCGGACGTTCTGTGAGCCCTTATCGGTGCCAGTAACCCCGCAGAAGGCTACAAGAGTGCAGGCGTAGCCCAACCGGGCGAACTGACCATTAGGACCAGCGATGATCGCCACGCGCGCCGACGCAGGCCCGCGCGATACCGAGTAGTCGGCCCCAGACATGCAGTTCTGCATACCATAGCTGCCCTTCTGGCGCCCTGGCGGAATCGGAGTCGTGAATGGTTGACGGCCGTCGACCCACGTGCGGACCGCAGCCGACTGGACGGCTACAGTTGCTGCCGGATCTCCGCTACAAGCTATGTCGGCATGCTGGCCGATCCGAAGTGAAGACGGCGTGACGGTGATCCCCAGTTGTCGCGTTCCTGGCGGTGATGCGCTCGACTGAGGCGTTGGAGTAGGACTCGCTACAGGGCTGGCACTCGGAGATGGACTAGCGTCAGGTTCGCACATGGCCGTGAACGGGTCTTCACTGAAGACATGCAGATGTGTTCCAGGAGAGCACAAAGGGGATGGACTAGGCGAAGGGCTAGGTTCAATAGGGCTCGGGGCAGCGCTAGGTGGCGGAGGTACAGACGCTTTCGGAGGAAAGGATGGTAGGGGGTCAGTAACACAAGAGAACGACTTACCGTCTGATGATGGAGTCAATGTAGATCCACACGGACAGACTCCACACTCAAATCCTTTTGGTGGATGATTGAGAAAGCAGGCTGCGCCGAAGAGAGCAGCGATGAAGATCGACAGAACGACGGTTCGGTCTTTCATCTTCCACACAGCTTGTCGGCCGCCATTCCGGCCGCGAAGTCTGAGACGTTTGCGCTCCGCGCCTTGATGGCCTCGACACAGGTCTGGTATCTAGCACGCTCACAAGAACTGGAGCCTAGCACCGCAGCAATGACAGCTAGCAGCAATGCCGAACAGATGATTCCGCACTGCTTCGTATCTTCGTTCATTTATCCCTCGCAGCTTTCAAGTAACCCTTAGCCTCTTCCCACTCCGAATCCGTCATCTCTCCACGCCACAGAATGAAGCCCGTCCCGATCTTCCGAGATACTTCTAGTTCTTCCTTGTACTGCTTAGGAGTGATACGACGGTACTCGTTTATGATTCTTGGTTTCGATCCTGGGCCGATCGCGGTTTCTTGATGGTAGATTCCGTAATCCATCCTCACTTCGATCTGGGGCTGCTCGCTGTTCGTTCCTACCAAGTGTCTTTGGTATCCGTAGGATGTTTCAGCCTCATGGATCGCGTCTCTAATTCCTACCTCCCAATCCTCCGAGGTGGCACAGGAAGCCACTCCACCCTCATTCCCGATCTGATAGAGCACGTTCGAGAAACTTCCAGTAGCTTTGACTAGGTCGAACACCCAACGTCGGTGGTATTCCTTCGGCGCGGATTGGATCGTCTCGCATGTATCATTGACCCACGGCCAGCCGCCACCAGTGCGTAAACTCCACACGTCGAGTACGTCAACCTCGATCCAAATACCCAGAGACTGAGCGTCAGACACAGACCTAGTAACAGCATCCCATCCCTCATTCCAGGTGGTAGGTCTAATGATGGTCGCGTTCGCTCCGATCGCAGAGAACTCCTGAAGCCTTTCGAGTGTAATGAGCGGCCAGCCTCCGGGAATCGTGTACGGAGGATTGTCCTGGCAGCACTGACTGATCCAGAAGAGTCCCGCTGGAACCTTAGGAGCGTTCCATTGCTTTAGATTGGACTGAGTAACGGGACTGGGCTCCGCCGTTGGACCAGACACGGATGGAAGCCTACGACCACAGTGTATAAAGAGGGGTATTAACATTAAAGCTGGCCATACCATGGCCATGATAGAACGTGCCGTGACCCGCACTAGGAACGGCTCCTAATGTAGTTAGCCAATCTCTCTAATGTTAAAGGGTTCTCTTTTACGTTTCCAAGCGCCACATTACAACCCACGCACAGCACGCCACGAATCTGTCCCGTGCTGTGATTATGATCCACATGTAATGACCTGCGTCCTGGACCAGCACCACAGATTTCGCATATCGTCTGATTGGCTATCTTCGTGGCCATACCTAGATCGATGCGATAGCGCCACCGAAGCCACGCCACTCGTCTCTGCGTGGGCGCTTTGGCTGCGTATTTGTTGCGCTTACGTGCTGTGTTTTTATCTCTGTTTTTTGTCCATGACAGGCGCGCCCGTAGTCTCTCTCGTTCGCGCTGTTCGGGAGTAAAATGTGTGCGGTCCATCAATGCACCGTCGGACGAGAATACGAACCACACTCATGCTTTGCGTAACAGATAGGGCAAAGCCGTCTTCCGCCACACTTTGAACTCGTACAGTAGGACACGCTATCGGTTTCCTTTCGACATTGATCGCAGATCCAATCGATACGGCCGGTCATCGGTCCAACTCGCACATACGCATCTCTACAGATGTCACGTACCAATCAACGGGAAAGAACGGGCCGGGATCGGTGTGGTTTGATTTCTTGAACGCTTCGCTTACTGCCGCGTGTGTAGTGATTCCCCTTAGCTTCTGAGTCAAGCCGTCGGCGGATAGCAGGACGGGAGGAATCGACCACTTGAGGCAGAGTTGAGCAGCCAGATCGACTGAGCGTAGGAGCATCTTTCTGGAGTAGTCGTCGTCCCAACTCTGACTTGCCTGGCCGCAATGTTCTATGTGGATTCCGTTCGCATTAGAACCGGGACCACACCAGGAGACATCAGTTTCAAGCACGCACCTAAAGACTTCTGCGTCATCCACAACGTAATGACACGAAGCCCTCGAAGAAAGACGGCTCGCAAACCAAAGCGCGACATCCTTTGCTAATCCGGGTCGTTGTTTGTTCTCTGTCGTGTGTAGGACGATTAGGTCAACCTTCGTCCTGTTCGCGGGGGTGTAGTGTCTTGCGGGGATCATAGGGATGTCGTAGAGCTTCACGCCACACCTATGACTGTCTTTTTCCCAGAACGAACCAAGAGCGAGAATTCTTGGATCAAGGTCTCGGGCGGATTACGTGAGTAGCTTCTAGCGCCCAAGACTCTTCCGTTGGAAGCTACTCGGCGCGGAGCCTGACCAGCTACATCCCTTCCAGATATGTCCGGGGCTTCGGAGTCATCCCACGCTGGCGCCCAATCCACCGCGCTTACTTCGTTCTCTTCTGGAGTTACGATGGCTACGACGTCACTTCCGCTGAGGACCAGCCATCCGCCAGCTTGCCCGTCGTGTCCTTTGGAGCAATGCAGGGAATCATTCAGAGGCTCTCTGCATCCGTCGTGAAAGCAAACCCTGATCATTGCTGACCCCAAATGCAAAACGGGCTCGAGTTAGCTCCTGACGAGAGGAGCGGCTCAAAGCCCGTTTGGCCGGCACTTTTATTACATCTCTACGTCTAGTACGTACCTAGATAATAGGCCCCAGATGGAGTATAGTCAAGCTCTATTTTAGAGGGTATTGCCAAGGCAGCTCAACGTGCGAGTCGTCGCTTATTGAGCCTTCCGCCGTAACCTGCCCGAACAGGATGACCCTGCCTCGCTTAGCTACCCTTGCTTTACGCATCTCTTCCCTGAATTCGTCACAGAGCATATCTAATTGTTGCTCGAACTCGTCTACTACCTTACGTATGGGAACCAACTGATTTTGAGACACGACATCACTATACCTTTCCGGAGGGGTCCTTGCGTGCTGGGTGTCTTGGGTCGCTTAGGTCATACGGACTTACGTCTCGCACTGAACGGTTCAGGTCCAGATCCTGCTGGTAGTACCTCGTGCAATGTTCGCACTTGGGCCAGGAGCCTTGCCTGTGATGTTCCTCCAGCGCACGATTGAATCCCTTCCGGAAGTATTCTGCCTGGCAGTTGGTGATCGCGATCAAGTGATCATGGGCGGCCTTGATCCCAGCATCTTCGGCGTCTTCTCTCTTGGCCCGCTCGGCGGCGAGGGCGGCTTTTAGTTCGTTAGATCGCATCAGCCTGTCAGCCCTTTGGTTCATCAGGTCTTCTATGTCTTTGCACCGTGCCATTAGGCTGATCTCTGCCTCCTCGGCCCGCTTCTCAGCAGCAGCCAGCGCAGCCCTGCACCCAGAGTGCCAGTGATCGGCCTGAAGCCAGTTGAATTCGAAAAAGCCTGGGTGGATCTCTTCGCACTTCTTCTCGACGGCCCGCTCGACCTCCTGCCGGGCGAAGGCAATGTAGTCCTCGAAAGTCATGCCACTGAGATCACAATCGTCCGCGTAGTGGAAGCGCTGGCGATACCACTCCTCCGCCCGCTCCCTCATCCCGTCCTGCTCGGGGTCACTCATCGCACTGTACCATCATCACAAAAGGGACACTCGAACTCGGCGTCATCCAGCTCGGGGTCCTGCCGCATTCCAGTACCGTCGCAATACGTGCAGTCCTGCTCAGTCTCAGCCACGGGGGTCCTCCTCAGCCTTCAGCCCAAAATGGGCGTAGATCTCCGCCGATGCTTTGTGGCTGAAGAGATCGGCTGCTTGGGCCGCCCCTCGAACTATCTGCTCGGCGAAGGCGCTACAACAGGGTACGCACACTGTGTAGGCGGCCGTATGCTCACAAGCAGAGTGCGCTTTCAATGCCATCTTCTCCAGCTTCGTCATCACCCCTCCTCACTCTCGGCCAGGGCGCGGAGTCGGGCCTTGATTGAGCTTGCTGTGCATAGAATGATATTGGCGTTGTGGCAATTAGGCTTCGGCCGGTGAGTGTAGTTGCCCGCCGCATTCGGTCCTTCGACGTCACGTTGGTACTGAGGCAATCGACCGCCGCAGGCAGCACAAACGTCAGTGCACGCCTCTCTCCTCGCCTCCCGGGCGGTCTCGCGCAACGATGCCTCGATGACGTGCTCTATCCCTTGCAGGCTGGTTCCGGCCAGCACCGCCAGGTCCATAGCCCGCGCCTTCAGCTTGTCGTCGGTCGGCATCATCGCTCCCTCACGTAGGGGACCACGCAGAGAACAGGCACCTTGAGGGCTAGCTTTCGCGCTGCGGTCTCGGTCATCCTCTTGAAATCCTTGGCGTCCTGCTGCCAAAGCGTGCTGTAGACTGGAACGTCCAGGGCATTCACCACCACCCACACCATTTCCTCCGGCTTGCGCTTCATCGCGCCAACCATCCTTGCATTCTGGACGATCGATAAGACTGATGCGTTTTGCAGACTTCCTCAATTAATAAACCAACGATTTCCTTTTTGACGCATAGGCATCTATCCCGTATACGCCTTCCGTTCGGCGGTCTCCGGCAGCACCAACATTTTATTCCTAGACGCTTGGCCTTCATCGTCGCGGCCGTTTTCTAGAGCCTGGACAGACATAGGTAGCCCCATCAGCATCTTCCGCTTTGTGTCTTGGTAAGTTGCCATTTACTAGTCGTCGCTCTCTTCCGCAGTATTGGCATCGCCCCTTGTATGGCATCATCCCCTCTCCTCCATGGCCGCGTCCAGGGCGGCGAGAGCAGCCTGGAGCGCTTGCATCTCTCCACGGTCGATCTGCCACGATTCGTAGCTCACGCGTGGGTCGCTGAATTCCAGGCCGGCATAGGAGACATGCCTAGCCGCCTCCACCACCCGCAGCAGGGCCTCTAGGGGGATCTCTCGGAGCATGATCCGGCCAGATGCGGCGCAGTAGTCGCAGGATGGACTAGCGCAGCCGGCCATCCTGGCAGCCGCTCTCTGGATCATCTCCCTAGCCTGCTCTGCTGGGTCAGTCATGGCTTGTAACTCCGACCGACGGGCTGTTCCGATAGACTCCCCTGAGCCGCTCCACCTCCGCCTCAAGCTCTCGGATGTAGGCGCAGAGGGCCAGGACTTCGTCGCGCAGGTCAAGCTCTGACGCTCGGCCGCGGTTGATGGTCACAAGCTCATCACATTCGTCCGCTAAGCGCTCAAGCCTCTCCACATCCGGCCGCGTCGGCTTCTCAGTCGGCATCCGGTTTCTCCTCGGTCTTCGGCGGCAACTCCGACCCCTTACAGTAGAGCCTCTGTTTTCCCGAATAGAGCCAGTGTGCATACATGAGACCGCAGCGCATGACGCCGTACCGATAGCCGCAGACCCGACACTCGCCGCACGGTTCATGCTTTCGAGCGCGTAGCCGGCTGGCGTGGCAGCAGCTACCGTCATCGCAACGCCCTGGCATGGATCGACTCGCAGCTTGAGTGTTACGACTTCGGCTTTCGGCTTACTCACTTGGGAGGCTCCACTTCTTATGAGTCCGGCAGTAGAAATCGGACGGGCGCGGAGTGGCGTTGAACGAGGGTATCTCCACGTGGTCACACTTGCACTTCGGATTCGGCCGCTTCCCGCAGCACCAGCAGATCATGGGTTCAGGCTCCGCGGAGTTAGTCATCGCTCATGTCGCGTTTCGAGAATGACGCACCAGCCTTGATCCGTGGCCGGGGGCCTCTACGCAGGGGACGTTAATACAGGCTATCGCGCAGCGCTTGCATGCCGCCTCCACGGTCGCCGCGTTGTGCTCTCCGTCCTCTTCCCAGATTGCAGCGCACAAGTCGCAAATCTCAGCTCCGCAGTCGCACGTGGCTGCCTGTGCCCAGCCGTCTCCGGGGCCTTGGGTCAGACGGGCTCCGCAGGGGCAGGTCATTCACACACCGCCTCTTGATACACCTTCTCGGCCTGCGTCCCCTTCCCCTTCTGATCGGTCACTTGGAGCCTCCCTCGGGTTTCGGCGCTGCGCGCGGCCCACACTCTTCATCCACGATGGCCTCAAAGGCGCTGAGTAGTCGCTCTTGCTCTGCCTCTGGCAACGTGGACAGCACCGCATCCGAGATAGCGGTCATCTCGCGGGCGGCGCGTTCTATTCCCTTCCCCTCATAGCGGGCCAGGACGAGACGGGCGGCGGCCAGATAGCGATCGTTCCACTGCGGCGGCCTACCGATCACCTCCAGAACGTCTTTGTTCCACCCCTCATTGATCTCGACCAGGCCCCGCAGCGCCTCCACCACTTCCTTGGTGGCTTCGTCTTGAGCCGCAAACACTTCCCGCACGGCCGGGGCAACCCGCAAGCACTCATGAGTTTCAATCTCGCACGCCTCGCCCTCGTCGTAGGTCTCATGCTCCGAGCACCCGCAGAGACATACGGCGTTGTCGAGCTTGATGCGTTCCTCCAGCTCAGAGATTCGTTCAGCTAGCGCCCCGGTGGCTTCATTGATGGCCGCCTGGACGATGCCTGCGTTGCGCGCCGCGAAGTGGGGATAGGCCTGCATCTTCATAGCCGCCCTCTCCGCGATCTCCGAGACCTTGGCGCTCAACTTGGGCCTCCAATCAGCGCCCGCGTGGCCTCACAGGCTACGCCGCACTCCACGGCATCTTCCGCGTGATATCGACCGGCATCCGGCGCCAACTCGTCAAGAAACACCCGAACGCGTTGACCTTTTTCGCTGCGCTTAAGTATCGCGACGTTCATGCTTCGCTCCAGCCGAGCCATTCGCTCGAACACGTCCGGGAAATCCACGCGGATTTTGTTCCAATAGCCAGCGCCGCCCTTGACGCACCCGATGCAGTTGTTGTTGCGGTAGCCCATCTGATACATAGCCGGGAGAGCGATCCCGTTGGCTTTCAATAGTGCCTCGCAGTCGGCGTGGCCCATGCCGGTCTCTATCAGTGGGAAGATCGCGGCGATTTCGGGGTTGTTTGCTTGGAAGCGTTCCGCACGGTCGCGCTCCTCGGCAGTGAATCCGAAAACCTGTATGTCTCCGTCTTGCTCGTAATCGCGCCGTACTTTCTTCTTTAGCTCTGTCGTGCACCTAGCGCCGGCCACTCCGATCAACCAGCCGGTGCGCTCGTAGACGTCCCATGTGTCGCGATAGTCCCTTGAATAGAGCTTCTGGATTGGCTGGCCGTACCAGTTAGAGCATTCCAGCAGGAACCGCGCATTGTCCGGATGCTCTGTACTTTCTACGCTGGCGCAGTACGCAACAACCTTCTCATCTGCCGACATCGTGCGCAAAGCGACTGCCGTGGCTGTGGCGGAAGCGGCGCCGGCCGACCACCAGCACACCAGCCGACTCACTTCTCTCCAGCCTTTCCGGGACGGGCAAGTTCACGTTTGCGCGCGTCGTCGCACGAATGTCGGTGTGGGTAGCAATCATCACAGACCGGCCGCCAGCAGTACGGGCACGCGCGACGAAGGCGACCACGAACCGTCTTGCAGTCCACGCAAGCCTTGCGTGTCGGTCCTGTGATAGATCCGCCCTGCTCGCGATTGACTGATGTACTCTGGCGGCTCACTTCTGACTCAACATGGCTGCATTCAATGTAGGCACCGTCAGTAGCGCTGCGACACGCATGGCATGGCTTCACTTCTCCCTCCCTTCCGGGGGCGCGGGTAAGGGCATCCAGTGGGTGGGATTGCTGCCGGCCCCGTAGCGCATGAACTGCGGCGCGTTTTGATGATCTCCTGCCCAATAGTGGCACATAAAAACATGCGCGACAGGGCGTCCTGGAGACAGGAGAAATTCGCACGCGAGGAAGCGCGTCCCATCCTTGGGTGCAGTTTCAATCGGCCGCCACTTCTCCGGACTCGCCATCACTTCCCCCTCGGAACTATTTCGGTTTGATAGTCACCGTGATACCGCTCGGATTCCTCCTGGGCCTGCGCCATCGCCACCTCTATTGCCTGGCACTCCGAATACCCCCGACCGTAGGTGTCGCCACTTTGACGTCCATTCACCCAGATCGCCGGCATGAAGCCTCCGTTTGGCGCGGGGTTCTTGACAGCGCCGTATTGGATCTGGATTAGCATGGCTACTTCCCCCTCGAAGCGGAAAGCTTCTTGCCCGCTGGCGTTCCGCGAAGATAGAAACACGCGGCGCAGGCGCAAGACCATTCCCGCCCACATGCCCGATCTGCCGCGATGTGTTCTTTGGCGGTATTCGCCATGCGTACAGTCCGGCGCTGTCGGAGCCAGACTTGAAGGTCGTTCATGGCTACTTCCCCCTCTGAGATTCACGCAGGCCAGGAACCGCGCGGAATGCGTCTCTGCACGCATTGATCTCACGTTCGGTGACAAAGTCTGATGCGCCACGAACCGCCATAAATGCCTGGCATTCGGCCTCGCGACATTTACGAGTGGTGTAGTCGTCCTTTGATGTGTGAGACCGCAGCGTCTCCGCATCGGCTACTGCATCGCTCGCCGGCATCTGATCGGAGAACCGCCCGGCTCCCAGGCAGACGGGGCAGGGGTGATAGGTTGCGTATCCGCGGCACTCCTGTAAGGAGTTGTCATCCATGATCACGAAGAAATTGGGCTCATGGATGGCGTATTGGCCCGTCCCGCCGCACGCCGCGCAATCGTGAGTGCCTGCCTTGCTCATTTCATCCCACTCTTTCTTCCAACAGCCCGAACACATCGCAGACTGCGCCCTTTCTGCAGCTAAAGTCTCAGCGCCACAGTCACAACACGGCAGCAATCTACGCATGGCTACTTGCCGCAGTCACGGCCGGACGAATCGCGACCGCGTATAGGGCTGCGCCATAACAACTACGATCCGATTCGACCGAGAAGGCGTAGCCGCGTCCGTCGTTCTCGACGTAGCTCCGAAGACGATCGAAGGTGAACCCTGCCGCCTCTACCGCCGCCTTCGCCACGTCCATCGTCGTCGCGTCCTGGCCTGCCTTGCTCATCTCGTCCTCCACCAGACTGTACGAGGACATAATAGCGCTAGTTCCGTTGAATGTCAATAGGTATTCCTAAGCCGCTAGCTTTTTCTTAGGTCCTAGCAATAGGGAGTATTTCCCTTTAGTTCTTTGGTAGTGGCTTCGCGCCTTAGCCCGCAATACCTCCGCATTTGCCTTATAGGCGATTCTTTTCCGTTCTGCCTGCCTAGCCCTTCGTTCCGGCGTTGCGTGCGTCCTAGCCCATTCTCGTGCGTACAGGGCATGGCATAGTTTACACCTCGAAGAATACCCGTACGGCTTGCCGTAAAAGGCATAGACCGCCTTGGTTAACCCGCAACCGTTGCACCGCTTAGTTCTTCGGGGCGGGCGGATCACCTTGTCCTGACGCGCGACCCAAGACCTCTTAGTAATGGTCTCACACGACTTGCATGTACGTGTTACGTAACCACTTGGGGCGATTCTAGAACGTGTGTTGTCGGGGGTGAACTCGTGTCTCCTCTTGCAGTGCGTTAGGGTGGACTTCTGGAAGGTCATGCCTCTACACCAAATAGAGATTCCTGCGCTAGTCGGTTCGCCGCTATCTCGCAATAGCGCTCCTCAATTTCAATTCCGATGGCCTTACGGCCGAGTCTCTTGGCGGCCTCTAGCGTAGTGCCCGACCCCGCGAAGGGTTCTAGGATCACGTCACCTGGCGCGCTCCACCATTTAACGATCCAGCACACTTGATCTAGCTTGCGCGGACAGGGATGTCTTGGGTACTTGCCGTCTGATGATGAGTCCCTAAAGATGCCAGGAATAACGTGCGCGCCGGGTCTTGACGGTGGTGGTGTGCCGAAGTAGTAGCATGGCGTGGCACCATCCAAAAGCCGACCCTTATAGTTCGGTCGAGCTACATCTAGCCAGCAAAGCCGAAAGAACTCCCAGCGCGTTGGAACAGCACACAGGAACCGCGGATCAGAATCGACCCCAAGCTGTATAGCTACCCGGATTACAGATCCAGGTGCCAGCACTAAAGTAGACAGCAACAGCCCATAAGGACCATCGCGTCCCGCTAATTCCGCTTTAGCATTCGGCCAAACGGGATCGGTAACGATGGTGTCGGCCTGCACGCCCGCAATCACATCACGACAGTCCCCGTGGTAGATCGTGATTCCGCCGTGCTCGTAGTACGGCTTCACTTAGACTCCAGGTACTTATACCGATACACCCCAGGCTCAATTTCCTCCATGGTGTACCTATCCCCAGTGGACATCACGATTCTAACAGGAGGCCAGGAGCAAAAACAACGGTCGGAATCACAGCGTTCGCCTTGGAGGTTCATTCGTGGCGTTGTAGGTCTGTCCATATATCGTTGAGCGCGTCAGCGGTCGGTAACGCCTGCATGTCCCACCACCATTGGTAGTAAGGCAGGCGGAGAATTCGTTCGGCCTCTCTCAAGGCTTCGCGATGTTGCCACTTCAACTTATTCGGTATCGACGGGCAATTACTCATCGTCTTCTCCCGGTTGCCGTCCTGGCTGCCTATAAGGCGATTTGCCGGCCTCTGCGGCGCGGGCCATGAAGTCCTCTAGGGATTCTCCCTGGTGTCGTCCTGCGGCGATTACGGCTTCTATGGCTGCCTTCTGCGCGGGACCACCAGGAAACAGTGGCTCAAACTTAGGTGCCCCCGTCCACTTGATTTCCTTCTCGGGTTCTTCGCTGGACCAGCCGCGCTTAGTCACTGCTGAATCTCTTGGGCCTGACGACGGAGCGCCGCAAGTCGTTCCTCGGTTGCCTCCACTATCACAGGCGCTTTCGTGATCTTCGGCTGCGTTGACTCCAGCTTTGCTACGATCGCTGTGGCATCCTGGGCGGTTGGTTCGCTTCCGGACGTGATTTGCTTCGGCTGCTCCCCGGGTGGCAGTAGGGCCGTGTCCGGTTGGATGGTGACTATTCCCTTGTACGCCGCAATGAACGCCTCGCGTCGCTTGGACTCATCCCAGGTAGTAGCAAAGGCGTGATGTCCACCGGCAGCCAAGAACGCCTCAGCGGCAGCTACGCCACACGAATCACGGACACTTCGAAAGCTCCAGTGGGTTCCACCTTCGGGGGCATACGTACCCGCCCCTAAAACTCTTTCGTAGGCCGCGTTCGCTTCGCCTAGCATGTGTGGCTGCCCTCGGAATTCTCGCAGGGCCTCCAGCAACTCGGACATCTTCGGGAACCACGAGAATCTACCCGTGGCCGAAACCAGCTTCGTGAACCGTCCCCACTCCTCAGCGGTGGTTTGGTACTCCAGGGCATCGAAGTACACGCTCTGAGTCTTCGCGTCCGCTGGCTGGCGTACCGCAATCCCGATCCTAGTCAGTCCCTCCGAAAACTCCACGTCGCCTATCACGCTCGCCTCCGATTCAAAAACTCCTGAGCCTCAGCTAGAGCCTTATCACCTACGGATGGCTTTGAGGGACTGGCTCGGCCTAGCTTAGAAACCCACTCGCCAAAACCCGGAAGGAACTTGCCAGCTATGCTCTCGAACTCTAGGGGTGTTTGTTGCAGGTACGCGTCAAGCTCGGGCTCGACAGCATCCCATCCATGCTTCGTGACCAGATTCCGAAGCGGTTTGAAAATCGCCTTGGGTGGATCTCCCGGTCGGTGCCTCCGGTAGATATCAACGGCGCGTGCGGACGGGAAGGGCGCACGAAGTGCGGGATCTGTTAATCCGTTTCCGTTATTAGACGGAGTAGACGGATACAACGGATTAGACGGAGTACATGCTCCCCTTCGACCTTCCTTCGACCCTCCTTCGACCTTCCTCCCACCTAACTCTAAGAGCCATTTAGCCAACTGATTCGCCAGAACAACATCGCCCCACTCTCTGGCTCGCGCTATGGCGGTCTTCGCGCACCGCTTCGAGTGACTGTGGTCTGACCACTCAGGCTCTGGAGTTCTGTGGACCATATTCCCGGTCGGCTTCCAGTTGGTAAGCTCGCAGAAAGTCACCCCGTCGACTTCCCACTCCTTAGCCAGGGGTTCGTCTCCGTTGACGAACTCCTTGAGAATCCTATCGACACGCCTTAGGGCAGACGGGGTTGGTTCTCTCCTTGGGTACATCTTCAGGAAGACATGCGCGGCACTCTTGCGATACCGGCCAAAATCATCCGGCACGGCTGCCGCCACGAACGCGGCGTAGAAGTCGTGGATTTCGATTGTGAGACGATTGATCTTGCGGGACTCGCCCAACCGATCACCTCTCACTACTGGCATTGCGCCCCCTTACTCGTCTTGGTCTTCCTCGGAGATTCGAACCAGCTCTTTAGCCATGATGTAGGCGCAGAGCGCGGCGGACTCACCATCGTTAGGATGAAGGTTGGCACCGACACCCCTCACCATAGACACCAGGCACTCACGGGCGATGAGGGTCACTGCGGCGTGGCGCTGTTCGGCTGAGAGCTTCATGCGGGCTCCGCGACGTAGCGCACATAGACAACGTGTTTCCCTTCCACCTCACGACAAACCGCTTCAAACCCAGGCCAACGCTTGTGCAAAATCGAAGCGATAGAAACAGCGTTGCTCTGCGCGTAGGTATTCATCCGTGCCCAGCGGCCGGGCTCATTCCGACAAGCCGCGCGCAGCGCCGTATACTTCGTCCGATAGCTCTCACCACGCGGTAACGGTTCGGGTGGATTCGGTGGATCTTCCCACACAACTTCGTTCACAACCCCTCCACTAATTAGACTATTCGTTGATGGTTGGCGTAAGCAACACTAAGGATTCGTGGAGTCATTACGCGTGCGCCAAGGTCGATTGACCTCGGACCCAGGCCGACGGCAACCTTTTCCAAATCGCCCCCTCGGTTATCTGGGCAGAGAGTTTCCAGGCTCTCTTGCCGGGTATCGGCTCGCACGCGTAATGACTCCACGTAAATCCAAGGAACGAGTCGCAACCCATCTGGGCCGCGAAGTACGGGTGGTAGTCTTCGGATCTGGCCATTTCGACTCCCGCACCCCTTAATGGCTCGTTCCTTCGATTTACGATGTTCATGTGCTCGCTACAATCTACGCAATAGTCTAAAGAATGCAAGGGTCTAGAGCGGCTTTCTTTTCTATTGCCCGGCGATCGTTATCGCGAATGCGGTGGCAAGCACTACAAAGCCACTCAACCTCTAAAGGTTTGGAGTAGTCCGGGTGATGGCCCTGCGCCTTCTTAACGCCAATACCACAACGCACGCACCTGTCTGGCCTGATGAGCATTCCCAATCGAACAGCCATATGCACCATCTGACGCGCAAGATGTTTATTGACGTGCTTACGTTTACTCTGTTTTTCCTTCTGAGGCTTAGCCTTGCGGTATGCTCGTGCGTAATCTTGAAAATAGGTAGCATTCTCTGGCCTAGCGGCAAAACGGTGCCGTCTCTCGTTTTGCATTTTTCTTGCTCGCTCTGGATTGGCCTGCCTTGCCAGGCGACCACCTCGCCTAGCGCGCACCTTGATGCTCTCCCTATTTCTATCGTAATAGTCTCTACAGCCAGCGTTGACGCAACGTTTACAGTGAGAGGATAACTTCAAGCGTCCTTCGGGACGCGAATAGAACTCAGAGAACTCCTTTTGTGTGTTACACTTAGTGCAGAGACGAGTCATAGCCAATATTTTTCCGCATAAAACATTTCGTAATCGGCCGCACTCTTTGTGGCGGCAGCAATCAATGCCTCTAATTCATGAGCCGTCCACGTCTTATGTTCTCTAGATTGAAGCATCAATCGGTCAAATTGCTCCTTGCCGAAGCGCTGGATGTAACGGTACGCGTATTCGGCAATATTGCCTCTCATGGACACATTACAACGGTAGCACTGGACATAGACGTTAAAGGGTGCATATCGCACGGACGCCTTCGTTGAATTGACCAAGTGTCCTGCGTGGCAGTTGGAGCCCTCTAGGGGCCCAGAGTCACACGTAAAACAGATTCGGCCGTCTCTGTCCTTGACGTAATTGCGGAAACGTTCCCAGAGCATCCTACGCAGCTTAGCTACGGTTGTCTTCCTCTGCTTACGGGGTCGGCTTCGCTTCAGAGGCTTCGGGGCGCGCTTTTCTCTTTTGATCGGCTTAGGTAGAAGGGTCAAATGATCCTCCATTCCCTACTAGGACACTTCCAGGCTGTCCAGCA
>ERZ1292637.636-Hain-H14-01um-R3-636-length-18485-cov-7_pt1 | contig 18485 bp, 33 predicted proteins | sample MGYA00564405_ERZ1292637 | MGnify/ENA primary metagenome ERZ1292637 (study PRJEB36523, sample SAMEA6512645) | groundwater metagenome | collected 2019-01-09 | study: AquaDiva: Metagenomics assemblies of 32 groundwater samples | reverse complement strand
CCCGTCGGGATGATGATGAACGGGCGCTTGTCGTCACCGCCGCCGGAACCACCGCCACGCTTGCGCTTCCGCTTCGGCCCGGGCGGGACCGTTTCGACATAGGCGAGGTGCAGTGCTGCGCCCATCAGTCCTCCCAGACGATGCCGTTGTCGGCGAACGCGGCCACCACAGCAGGGTCCTGGCGGTACCCCTGGAGCGAGTCGAGTTCGGTGTCCCAGTCCTCTTCCTGGAGCTCGGTGATGAGCTTGCTGAGCGTCCGCTGCTTGAGCTCCTCGGACGCACCCGCCTCGATGAGCGCGTCGGCAACGGGGTTGAAGATCCGGATGCCCGCTGAACCCCAGCCCATGATGATCCCCTTTGTGTCGGTCTGTGGTACTTCATTCTCCCGCACCTGATGCAAGGTCACCGGGCTTCCGGGGTACCCGATGTGCGGGATTCGTGCAGGTCAGGCCCGGACCGCAGCCAGTGCGGCCCGCATCCGGGGCAGGTCCTCCTCGCGGCCGCTCCCCTCCTCTTCGGCCTCGGCGATCCGCTCGACTAGCAACTGCTCCTCCCCTGCGGCGAGGTGTCCGACGTGCTGCTCGATACCGCAGGGCGCCCCGCCCTCGGCCGCGAGCCGGTCGGCGGTACGGATCTGGGCCATCAACTGCGGGTGCCGGTGGGTGCCCGGCTCGTCCCGCTCGGTGTCCAGGTCCTGCGCAACGTTGGAGTACGCGGCGGATGCGGCGCGGAGCAGGGCGATCTGGTCGAACGCGTCGGCAGGGAGCGCCGCCTGGGCTTTGGTGACGTGGGTGGCCGCGTCGCGCACGACGTACTCGACCATGTCCCAGGTGAGGTCGGTGGCTTCGGCCAGGTAGTCGCGGCAGTGGTCGGGGAGCGCGAACTCGGCAGCCACAGCGGGCCTCCTTCGTGGTGGTGGTGCCCGGCCGGCAGAAGCAGGCTCAGGCGGACGGCGGGTACAGCCCGGCCTCGATGGCCCGGACCGTGGCGAGGAACTGCTTGGTGTCGATGACGGGGATGCCCAGCACGGCCAACTCCCGGGCGACCAGGCGCTGCTCACGCCGGGCGAGCATGCGGGCCTTGATCTGCTCCTGCGTCGGCGCAGCCCACTTGTGCCAGCGGGCGTCGGTGGTCCAGCGCTGGCAGTGGTCGTGCCGCTCGACACCGCAGTGCTGGCAACCGGACGGGGTGAGCATGGTGGCCTCAGATCTCGGCGGGCTGGGCGAACATGGGCTCGGGTCCGGGCTGCGACATGGGCGCACCGGTTCCGGCGTAGCAGGTGGGGTCGTCCTCGTCGCGGGGCTCGGACATGGCCGCCGACCACTCCTCTCCGGCAAGCGAGTCAGGGACCCGCATGATGATCTGCGCGGCCGTTGCTGCGGCGAGCGCGAGGGTCGCGTGGACCTGGGCGAGCTGGCTGTACACGCTCGCGGTCTGCTCGCCGCTGACAGACGCCTGCTCGTGCATCTCCATCGCGGCGAAGAACTCGTCCTCGGTGGGGTATTCGTCGCGCGGGCCGGTGTCCATGCTGTCGTCGTCCAGGATGCCCTGGGCGTGTGCGAGCAGGCGTTCGGCTTCGGCATAGTGCTCGGGACCGGTGGTCATGTGCTGCTCCTTGCTGATTGGGGCTGCCCGGCACGACCAGGCAGCACGGCGGGCGGTCAGTCGTGGGCGTAGTACTCGACCTGGATGCCGGTACGGCGCACGGTGATTTCGGCGTGGTCGCCGAAGGCTTCGAGGAGCACGTCGTCGAACTCGCCCGAGTCGACGGCGTGGTAGAGCGCCATGCACCGGTCGTACCGGGCCTGATCCGGACCCGCGTAGACCATGCCGACCCGCTTGTTCCGCCTGGGGTTCTCGGGTCCGGGACCCACTCGCCGCCCTCGTAGCTGCCGAGGTGGTCGTTGTACGAGACGTCCAGGCCGTCCGTGTCCTGCTCGCTGTCCTCGTCGATGTCCGGGTCGAGGTCCTCGGGTCGGGCGACCCAGACGGCGCTGGCGCTGAAGTTGCACGGGTCGCCGTCGTTGAAGAACGGGGTGTACTGGTGCCAGCCGAAGCAGACGATCGTCTCGTCGTCCAGGAGGGCTTGGAGGAGCGGTTGGAGTTCGGCGAGCGGCTTCTGCGGGGCTCGCTTGCTGCCTTCGTTGATGTCGCCTTCGACGGGGATGCCGAGGAAGGTGCGGGTTGCGGTCACTGGTTGCCTCCGGTTGCGGTGAGGAGCAGGTGGGACAGGGGGACGGTCTTGCGCTGGCTGCCGGACATCCACGGCTTGAGAACCATGCCGTCGATGTAGTCGGCCGGGGAGGGAAGCCAGCCGAGGTCTTCGAGGATGTGGCGCTCGGCAATGAGCCGGACCGGGATGCGGCTGGTGCTGTGGGCCTTGGGGATGTCGAGGGTGACGCCGAAGATCCGTTCGCAGAGGAACGTGCCTTCGGTGTGGTGGTAGAGGGAGCGGTGCCGGGAGTCCCCGATGATCCGCTTGGAGCTGTCGATGAAGTCGTGGATCGGCAGGTACAGCTCGGGTTCGCCGCCCCACTTCCGGGCGGACGACTGGGCGTGGTGGAAGCTGTTCACGCTCCTCCTGTCTAAATTCTAGACACTAAGCATCGCAGGTCAGCCACTATCCGTCTAGCGATTAGACAAGAATCATGGGACGATCCACCCCATGACCGACTGGGAACAGCGACTCCGGCAACGAGCCGAGGCAGTGGCCGCGTCCGAGCGCGCCCGGGACCTCGACATCGCCGCTGCGCATGGCGCTGGCCTCAGCTGGAGGGCGATTGGGAAGGCCGCCGAGGTGAACCACGAACGGGCCCGGTACATCGCCGCCCGGGTCACAGCCGAGCCGGAGAGTTCCACCCCCGCGTTGGACCGCGAGCCCTCGCCGTAGCCCCCGCGTACACTCCGCCGGCCCCGCGCGCGCAACCCGGCAGGCGGCTCAGGCCCGGTCCGGAACCATCAGGCCAGCTCCTTCACGTCGCACCCGAGGTGCTGGGCCAGATCCCGGGCGGCGCGCCCCCGGGTCCAGCCGTGGCCGGCCCGGGTGCCGTCGGTGGGGTGCTCGGCGAGGTAGCCGTTGAAGTAGGACCGGACACTGCCCCAGTTTCGGCGCCGGGCGTTCGCCAGCGGCCGACCGAGCGCGTTTCGGAAGCGGCGCCGGGCGAACGGTCGGTCGGGGTCGTGGACGAAGAGCTGCCAGTCGTGCAGCAGCCCGACGCGGTAGATCTCAACGCCGGGGGTGTCAGGCATGGGTGGCCTCCGGCTCCTCGTTGCAGGCGGCACAGTCAGCGTTCGGGATCGTGTGCCCGCAGTACCCGCACACCGGGGCTACCTCAGCAGGCGGGGTGGTGAGCAGCCCGAGCAGCAGTTCCCGGGCGCCCATGGCCCCGGTGCATCCGTCGGACCGGCCGGGGTGGCGGGCCTTGGCCTGGTCGACGAACGCCTTGATCGCGGCGGCGCCCTCACGGATCGCAGCCTCACGGACCTCGGCGCGGTAGGCGTCGGCCATGTAGGCCGCGGCGTGCCCGCTGTACGCCCCCTCCTCGCACAGGGCGCCGATCAGCTCGTCACGGGCGGACAGGTCAGCCACGGCTGGCCTCCTTCCGGCTGCGCCAGCGAGCCCACAGCATGGCCACGGTCGCGCCGGCCTCAGTCCGCGCGCTGCCCTCAGCAATGAGCCTGGTCCCGTCGAGGAACAGCGACCAGTACTGGCGGCCATCCTTGGCGGTCAGCTCAGCGTCCCAGCCCGGCGAGGGGCTGATCGGTACGGATGGGATCCAGCGCCCGTCAGGGGCCTGCCGGGATGTGCTCACGGGGTGGCCTCGGCCTTCTCGGGTCCGGTGATGTTCGGGACGGCCGGGTCGAGGATCCGGTGGCGGATCGTCGCGGCCAGCACGTCATACGGCAGCGGCGCCTGGTTGGCCCGGCCCGCCATCTCCAGTTCGCGGAGGAACTCGTGCAGGCGCTGCTCCAGCGCCTCGGCCTCGGCGGCCTTCGCCTTCAGTTCCCCGATACGCCCGTTGGCGCCAGCGAGCATCTCGGCGAGGTCGATCTCGTCGAAGTTCTCCATCAGGCTGCGGGCGGCGTCGGGCAGGTCGTCGTAGCGGCTCATCGGGCAGCCTCGATCTCGTCCAGCGCCCGCGCCACGGACCGGTCATACCGGGCGTCCTCCAGCGCGTTGTGCGCGCGCCCGGGGTTCGGCGGGAGGTCGCGGTCAGTGACGCCGAGTCGGGCCATCTCTTGCCGAAGGTCGTTGGTGAACATCGGCACGCCGTCGGGCAGTTCGATCATCGAGCCGAACAGCCACGCCAGCGACACGTGGTCGTAGGCCCCGTAGTCCGCCCACAGCTCCACGTCCGGGGTGGCCTGGATGAACTCCCGGATCCGGTCCGCGATCACCTCACGGGGCTGGACGCACCGGTCGGCGTAGTGGAACAGCCACCGCCTCGGCATGTTGATCCGCATGTCACCGTGCCCCTTCGGCAGGGACGGCACGACGTTCGCCATCAGCCACGGGTGCCGGCGAATCCGGCGCACCGGCATGTTCCGGTTCACGAGGTACAGTTCGCGCCCGTCCTCGGCGACCATGCCGATGCTGATCGGCTCGATCGTGCGGTACTTCCGGAACCAGCCTCGCTGGTACTCGATGAACTCGAAGTCGTAGAAGACGCGCATGGTGGTGCTCCGTTCGGTAGGACGCGGTCAGTGGGGCGCCGGCCGGAACCGGGGCTGCCGTTCAGCCCAGACCTGGCTGCAGGGTTCGGTGTGCCCAAGCGGGCCGGACTCGTGGATCTCGAAGTGGCGCTCATCGGCGGTGGCGCAGGGCCCGCAGCAGTACGGGGCAGAACCACCGACCGCACGCTCGCAGAGGCCGTTCTCGCAGGGACTCAGGAGGTCGGGCATGGTGCTGCTCCTTCGGGGGTGGTGGGGTCAGCTACCGCTGGGCAGCGGCAGGTTGTGCTTGGCGAAGACGGCCCGTAGCTCGCCGCTGGCGTGCGCGTAGCCGTGCTGCCAGTCGTTGTCGGGCTCGCCGTCAACGGCTGCGATCTCCGCGACCTGGCCGAGGACGGCTTCGGCGGCCTTGGCGCGCTTGGCCCACCGCTGGGCTTGGCGTACTGCGGACTCGCGGGACCGGGCTTCGTGCATAGCCTCGTCGAGGTGGTCCAGGCCTTCGCGGTCGTGGCCGCCGAGCCAGCTCATGGCCTTCGACATGTGGTCGATGGTGGATCGGGCGCCGGCCAGCTCACCGCGCAGCTGGTCGAGCACCGGGTGCAGCTCGGCTTCCAGTGCTTCGACGCGCAGGGTGCAGGCTTTGCAGGGTGCGTCCGTGAGTTCGTGGACGCGGCAGGTGTTGAGCATCGCCTGCCAGAGCAGGGTGTTGAGATCGGTGTCGAGCACGTGCTGCTCCTTCGGTGCGGTGGCTTCAGACGGTGGGTGCAGCAATGCGTTCGGCGATCAGTCGCGGGCCCGGCTCGACGCCGACGCGGCCGCCAGAGGTGAGCGTCAACCACCCTTCCTGGCGAGCACGCCTGATCCACGTCCTTACGGTCCCGATCTGCCGGTCGTACCGCGTGGACATGCGCACCAGGGCTCCCCGGCCCGCCGCGCCCTCTTCGATGTAGGCGAGGGAGACCTCGCGCAGGAACCCGTCGGTCATCGCCATGTACCGGCCACTGCCCTGCTTCTTGCCGTGACGGGTGCAGCCACAGGCACACGGCACAGGATCGGGCTCGGGGGTGAACGTGCCGATGGGCGGCATCAGGGCCGCGCGCCCTTGGGCCAGGACCGCGCCCAGCGGGAAGCTTCGGAAGGCGCGTTGAGTGATGCCACAGTCTTCCGTTGTGGAGATCGCCACGGTGCTGACGATGGTGCCGTGCTCGCCCCGCACGAGGTCCCCTGTGGCGCGTACGAATCCGGCAGCGGCAGTGAAGCGGGCGGCGCAGGTTGCCTGGGGATCAGATTCGGGCTGGATGGTGATCTGCCAGGCGTCCGAGTCAGTCATAAGTCATCCTTATGGGCTTGAGTGTTTCGATGATGCACCATCACGGCGCATAGGTCAGCTCGCGGCCATGTCGACGAACCTGCTGTAGTGCCCCTGGAACGCGGTCGTGATCACGGCAGTCGGACCGTTCCTGTGCTTCGCAACGATGAAGTCCGCCTCGCCGGCCCGCGCGGACTCCTTCGTGTAGGCGTCCTCGCGGTGCAGCAGGATCACGACGTCGGCGTCGTTCTCGATGCTGCCGGACTCCCGCAGGTCCGACATTGCCGGCCGCTTGTCCGCCCGCTGCTCCGGACCACGGTTCAGCTGCGAGAGGGCCACGATGGGGATCTCCAGCTCCTTCGCGAGGAGCTTCAGGCCGCGGGAGAACTCCGAGACCTCCAGCTGCCGGTTCTCCGAGCGCTTCCCGCCGCCGGCCGTCATGAGCTGCAGGTAGTCGATGACCAGCAGCCGCAGCCCGTTGCGGTCGCGCAACCGGCGGGCCTTGGCGCGGATCTGCGCCATGCCGAGGTTCGGGGAGTCGTCGATCCACAGCGGTGCGCCCTGGATCTCCGGCATGCGCTTGGCGAGGCGCGTCCAGTCCTCGTCGGACATGTGGCCGGAGCGCATGTGGTGCAGTCCGACCTTGCACTCGGCAGACAGCAGGCGCATGTTGATCTCGTCGCGGCCCATCTCCAGCGAGAACAGGGCTGCGGGCATCCTGTGCGTGATCGCGGCGCTGCGGCAGAAGTCCAGGGCCAGCGTGGACTTCCCGATCGCGGGCCTCGCGGCGACGACGATGACCTGCCCGGGCTGCAGCCCCTGGGTCAGCGCATCCAGGTCAGCGAACCCGGTGGGGACCCCGGTGACGCTGCCCTTGTGGGTGGCGAGGTGCTCGATCTTGTCGAGGGTGCCCTGGAGCCCGTCGCCGACCGGCCGGGTGTCGTCCTGGGGTTGCTGCTCCTCGGCGGCTAGGAGCTCGCTTTGGACGAACGCCATGACCGCGGCGACGTCACCGGAGCCGGACTGCAACTGCCCGGTCGCACGGATCAGGACCTTCGCGATCTCGCGGCCAAGGTACTTCTCAGCGACGATCTCGGCGTAGTCGGCGATGTTCGCCGCAGCGGTTGCAGGACTGATCAGTGCATGGAGGTAGCCGGGGCCGCCGGCCCGGTCAAGCTCCCCGCGCTTCTTGAGCTCGGCGCCGACGGTGATCGGGTCGGCGGCGTCGCCGCGGGTGTCGAGGGCGGCGATGGCGCGGTGGATCAGCTCGTGGGCGGGACGGTAGTAGTGCGCGGGCTTCACGATCTCGGTGGCGTCGGCGATCCGGGTCCGCGACAGGAGCATCGCGCCCAGCACGCCGCGCTCGGCGACGAGGTCGTAGGTGTCGGTCTGCTCGGGCACGTCTTGCTCGGGGTTCATCAGGCGGCTCCTTGCCGTAGCTGGCGGGCGAGTTCATCCGGGTGGCACTCGGGGCAGTTCACGAGGTCGCCGTTCGGGCCGGGGATCAGGCGGCTGTACGGGAGGTGCGTGGTGCAGGGCTTGGTGAGTCCGTCCGGCCGCTGGGCCTCGACGGGAATGCGGGACATGCTGCAGTGCTTGGCGAGGTCGGTCCCGAACTGCGGGAGCTCCTTGGCCCGGCCGATCAGCCACCACAGCGGCAGGCCGTCGGCGAGGAGCTTCGCGGCCTGGTCTCGGATGTCGTTGCCGATCGAACTGGCAACAGGGCGGCCGAGGGCCTGAACGTAGGCGGCGAGGATCTGGTCTTCGGGACTGATCTCTCTCTCGCCTGTGTCTGTGGCGGGAGGCTCCTCGGCTGGCTGCTGAGGCAGATGAGTAGAGAGAGATCTTTCAGGTACTTCAAGACCTTTAGGGCGGGACGCTGATCCCCCCTCTGAGGGACTGTCGTCCCGCCTCTGAGGGACTACGGTCCCGCCACTCATCTCTGAGTGGGGGGATGCTGATCCCGCCTCAGTGGCGGGACTCTCATCCCGGCTCTCGAAGCGCGGGATGCGGTAGGTCGTCCTGACGTTCTCGTGGGCATAGACGCTCCGGCCCTTCTTGTCGACGCCGAGCGATACCCGTGGGTCAAGGCCGCGAGCAGCGAGCCGCTGGAACACCTTCCGCAGGCTGTCCGGCTTCAGTCCAGTCCGCTTGACCAGCTTGTCCAGGCCGGGAAAGCACTCCCGCGTCGCCTCGTCGACGACGTAGCCAGCGAGGACCGACAGCACCAGACGCTCGGCCGGGGTGAGGTCGTCGGGGGCATGGTCGAGCACCTCGTTCGAGAGTCGATAGCCCATCAGCAGACCTCCGGAAGGAGGCCGCGCCGCGGGTTGTCCTGAATCACGCGAACTCCAGCTGAGGTGCAGGGATTGATCGGGCCGGAGCGGGCGGTCAGTCGACGCTGATGAGCTTGTCGACGGTCAGGTCGTAGGCCTTGGCCAGGCGGCCGAGGGTGGTGAGGGTTGGCCCGTTCTTCCGTCGGGTGATCCGGCTGAGGACGCCGGGGTCGACGCCGGAGCGGCGGGCGATCCGGGAGAGGTGCAGCTTCCCGTCGCGCTTGGTGTCCCCGGCCAGGGTCGCGGCGGCACTCAGGGTGGCGAGGTTGAGGGTGTAGGTGGCGGTCACTGGAGACCTTCCGCGTGGGTGCTGGTGGGCATGGCGGAGGCACTCAGGCTCTCTGTGCTCCTACATTGATTCTAGCTCATTTCATGTAGCTCCACAAAGAGATGCAGCGGCACAACCATCCGCGCGGACGACCGAAACCGACCACCACCTGCGCAAACCCGACCCCGCATTCATGACAGGGGGTAGCGTGCACGCTACGATCTGCCCGTGACCATGGGCGCGCACACAGAGGGAGTGGAATGAGCGGCGATCATGAGGAGTTCGCCCTCTGGCTGCGAGAACGCGCCGCCGCTGTCGGCTTCGACACCACCCAGCGCGGCATGATCTCCCGCCTCGCCGAAGCATCCGGCGTCGACACCGGCCAGATGAGCCGCTTCCTACGAGGCCAAGCCATCCCCGCCATCGAAGGCCAGCGCGGCATCGCCAAGGCTCTGGACGTCAAGCTGCCCGAGGTCATGATTCGCGCCGGCTCCGCCGAGCCTGAGGACTTCGAGGACGCCGCGCCCCGCCCGCCGTCCTACGAACTTGAGCGCGCCGCCGAGATCCTCGGTGTCCCACCCGGTAAGCGGCGGACCTACGTGCAGCTCATGAAGTCCATGGCAGCGCTCACGGGCAGCACGGCCGTGGGTGCCTTCGTCGATGACCCGGGCACCGCGTCCGAGGACTACCGCATGCGCGGCGCATCCCCAACGGACGACTCCGGCCAGCCTCCCGCCGAGTAGCTCCCGCTCGAACCCCGACCCCCGTTCCGCAGCACCCGGCGGGCGGGCGGACGAACCCGCAGGCCACAGCCCCGCCGCCGAACGTTCCCGAACACCAGCGAACGAACACGCACACCAGCGGACAGGGCGGGTGCATCCTGCGTCGCCCGCCCGGGTGGTTTCGCCCAACCCCGCACCCCCGGGCGGTGCCGCTCCCGTAGCGTCCAGGCATGGTCGACAACGAGCTCACCGCAGACGAGAACCTGCGTGCCGTCGCAGCGCTGGAGGCGATCACCGCGGACGACGACGCCAACCTCGCCGCCCTTGCCGGGCCCGGCGAACGCCCCCTCCCCGACCTCCTCGCCGCCTACGGGCAGCACATCCTCCAACGGCTCATGCTCGCCGCATTCGGAGCCGACCCCACCATGGGTGTCGACGAGATCCGCCGCATCACCGCCGAGGTCAACGCCGACCAGCAGGCCCGGATCGTGTTCCTCCTCGCCGACACGCTCAAGAAGTGGGCTGCGACCGCCGGGGACGACCTTGCCGTGGCCAAGGACATCGGGTCGGCGGTCCTCCTCGCGGTCGGCACCTTCGCCGACGTCGACGACACCGCAGTCGTACTCCGCGCACTCCGGGCGCAGGTCCTGCAGCAGGACTAATGCTCCGGCAGCACCCGAGCGGGTGGTTTGGCCGCCCTGCCGCCGATCCGAGGCGCTCGGACCGGCATGCTGAATGCAGCAGCTCCCCACCGCCCCGGCCGTGGAGATCCCTCGACCATTTTCCCGCTTGCCTCATTCCTCGTAGCCGTGGGCCCCGGCTTGGCAAGGAAGAAGGGCGCGATGGTGCGCATCGAGACAATGCGCAGAGGCCATCGCCTGGCCGCCGAGACGCTCTGGCACCAGGAGCAGATGAAGGCCCCGCGCTGCTGACGGCCAGCGCGGGGCCTTCGCATGTACCCCGGCGCCCGGCCTCGACGACTGACGCGCCACCGGGTGCACCATGGACCCCGTGGACCAACACCTCGCCGACCTCCTCGGCCTCGACCTCACCGACCCCGAAGTGATCGCCGCCGGTGCAGATGCCGAAGCGCACGCCGCCCTGATCGAGTCGCTCGTCCGGACCCGCAAAGCAGCCGGCCTGACCGTCGCCGAGGTCGCCCGCCGCATGGAGAGCAGCGTCGCCCGCGTCGAGGACTTCGAACGCATCGGCGGCGACCCGCACCTCACGACCTGCTTCCGGTACGCGCGGGCCGTCGGCGCCCGGCTCGACATGGCAGCGGAGGCTCAGCCATGACCCTCTACGACCGCATCGCCTCCACCGAGGCAGGCTCCCGCGCCCTCGCCCAGGCCCGGCTGCGACACGAGACCCTCTGCTGCCTCCACCAAGCCCAGGCCGCATCCGGGCTCAGCATCGCGGAGATCGCCGCAGCGACCGGGGATCGGCGGCGCGACATCCGCAAGGCATTCGACAGCGACGGGAACCTGCGACCCGACCTCGTCGCGCGGTGCCTGCACGCGATGGGGTACGAGCTGGAGCTCACGCTCGTCGCGGCCGGGGAGCCGCGGCGGAAGGCCGTCGCCGAGTCACCGCCAGCCATGGCGAACGGCTGCGGGCAGAGTCAGCGCGCAGACAGCTGGGCATGACGTAGGCCCCGAGCGAGATGGTCGGGGCCTTCTGCATGCTCAACTTCTGACACCTTCTGACAACTTCTGACCGTCGCGCCGAGCACCGTTCACGCCATCATCACAGATCGGTGACGCACCGTCTGACCAGCTCAAACGCAAAGTAGTTGGGTGGGTTTGGGCTCTTATCGGCACGCCTATGCGTTGAACAAGTATGGGCATCGCCACGACAGAAACCCCTCTGCCCGAACTCCCGGGCACCACAGCAGACATCGCCCCGATCGACGTGATCCGCGTCGGGGAGCGCGACCGATCAGACCTCGGGGACATCGCCGAGCTGGCCGCATCCATCGCCGCCGTCGGACTCCTGCACCCGATCGTCATCACCGCCGACAACGATCTCGTCGCCGGCGGTCGACGGCTCGCCGCGATCCGCTCGCTCGGCTGGACCGAGACGCCGGTCACCGTCGTCGACTGGTCCACCGCGGAGCTGGCGCTCAGGGCCGAGGAGGAGGAGAACACCTGCCGCAAAGGCCTCTCCCCGGTCGAGGCAGCACGTGCCCGACAGCGCAGGCTCAGGGCGCTCGACGCAGCTGGCGCGCTCCGGAAGCAGGGAAGGCCGGCTGCACAGCCGGGCGCACCGGCTGCGATCCCGGGCCAGGGGGCACTGCTGCCCGGATCCGAGGTGGAGGCAAAACCCGCAAAGCTTGCGGGTTTTTCGACTCCTCCAGCGGGCGATCGTCGGAGGGTCGGGGCGACCGGCAGTGGCTACTCGCACACCTCGATCGACAAGGTGGACGAGGTCATTCAGATCGCCGAGACCGGCACCCGCCCGGTCGGCGTCGGCAAGCTGCGCCATGACGAACCAGTCCCGGAGCCCGTGCGCGAGGTCGCCCGCCAGCAGCTCCCTGCGCTCGCCAAGACCGGCGCTGCAATCCAGCCCGCACACCAGGCCGTGCGCAAGGCCCTCGACGAGCACCTCGGCAAGGACCCCGAGGTGCAGCTCGCCCTGGTGCTCAAGAACTACGCCTCCGCCGCCGTGGGCCTGCGCAACTTCACAATCTTGGATCCGATCCGCGTAGCCGAGGCGCTCAACTCGCAGCGGGACGGATCCGAGCGCTGGGCCGACATCGATCGGCTCCGCGCCGCGGTCGACGACTGGTTCGACCGCATCGACACGGCCAGGCCCAAGCCTGGCCTTCGCCTCGCCGGAGGAAATCAGTGAGGACCAGCAGTATCCGCAACATGCTCAGCGCCGAGGAGCGCGCCGAGTACGACGCCCTCGTCTTCGAGGCCGGGTTCGACGAGCACGGCAAGCGGCGCCCCAGCTACGAGATGGGCGACCGGTTCCACGAGCTGCTGACCGACGCCATCCAGGCGCAGCGGACCTGGGCGAAGTGGGTCATGGACGAGGACGCGCGCGCCGGCCACATCAGGCGCTTCAAGTCCTGGGACCGCACCCGCCACCCGGTGCAGACCCGGGACGGCGAGCGCGTCGTGCGACTGTCCGGGGTCCAGGCCCTGCGCATGCGCGACCCCGAGACCCAGGCCATGTTCTGGCAGGACACGAGCCTGGAGGACATGACCGAGGATGACCTCAGCTCGGTCATCGAGGGCATGAACAGCAAGATGGCGCCGCTGATGTACAACCGGGAGACGGCCCGCAGCCTGCGGACCCTCGTCCAGGAGAGCGAGGCCGCGACGGTCGGGGACGCCCTGCTCGCCATCGGCCTGACGATCGACGAGTACCTGCTCGGCCTCGCCGCCTGACGCAGAGCAAGACGCAGCCCCGGCCCGCAGTTATCGGGCCGGGGCTGCTGCATGTGGGGGCTACTCGGCCAGGGGGGCGGGGTCGGCCTTCTTCTTCGGCCGGTTCTTCTCCCCGCGCTGGCCTTCAGCGATTTGCCGGGCGCGGGTGAAGTGGACGCCCATGAGGTCGCCGATCTCGCGCCAGGTCTTGCCCTGGGCTCGCAGGATCAGGACGCGCTGCTGCCGGAGTTCGCGGAGCCGGGCGTGTTGGCTGGGCCACTGGTCCAGGACGTCGGTTGCCGCTCGTACACACGCTTCGTCGTCGTCGATCTGCTCCAGTGCGGCAATGGCGTCCAAGATGCGCTGCACCTCCCTTGATGGTTCCGCCACTTCCGCTCCCTTCGTCATGTGAGAGCGTGGCTGCATCACCATGTTAGAGCCTAGGGTCTTGCATTCCTAGACCCTCGGCTCTAACGTTGGCAGAGCGCGGTAGCCACGCACTCTCGGTTCCCGTTCAACAGCAAGACGGCCCCAGCCCGGCGCAGGAACGCCATGGCCAGGGCCAGACCAGCCCCCGCCTCACGAGCAGAAGGGCCGATCCACATGACAGAGCGTAGCCGCGAGCCCCACAGTGCAACAGGTGCCTCGCAGGTGACAGTCCTCGACACCCTGCCGCCGCGCCGCCCGTTCCCCGCCGCACCGACCCGCCGCGCACCCCTCAGCCGCGACCTGGTGTTCGACCGCAGCGCCTACGACGAGGCCTACGAACAGTTCCAGCGCAGCGACCGGATCGGTCAGCCCGCCGCCTGGGGCGCGTTCCGCAACGACATCCCGGCCGGTGCCGCATGAGCAGCGAGGGCGACCTCCGCCGCCTCAAGGAACGCAACCAGGCAGACATCGCCCGGGCCAAAGCCAACACGCCCAACGCCGTCATCGCCCGCTACCTCACCGTCGGTGGCGACATCGTCGACATCACCCAGACCGAGCAAGACGTCCGCGCCCACTGCCACGGCTGCCCCGACGCAGTGTCGGGCTCGCGATGGACTGCCCCCTTCAGGTCAGACCTCACCGGCCCCGACTCTGCCGCCCAGGCCACCCAAGAGGCAGCGGCATGGGCGCAACGCCACGCCAGCACCTGCCGGGCCATGCCGTCGCCGGGCAGCACCCAGTGACCGGGCCCGGCTGGCTCTACGGCGACACCGCGGCACTCGGCCTCACCGCCACCGACATCGCCCAGCAACTCGCGGACCTCGGCGACGACGAACCCCACGAACAGGCCGACCCTCAGCCCCAGGACGACACCGACCAAGGCTGACCACAAGCGGCGGCCGGGCTGAAACATCCGCTCCCCCGCGGCAGCCCGGCCGCCTCCACCATGACCGCCACCGAACACCCATCCGAACGGGAGCCTCACGCCGTGACCGAGCAGGAACACCCGCTGCTGCCTGTCGACCTGAGGCAGCTCCTCGGGCAGCACGCGACCCCGGCCCAACGGCAGAAGGTCGACCTCTCCCGCTCCCAGAAGGCCCTCATCGCCGTCGTCGTCATCGGGGCGCTCCTCATTGCCGGCCTCGGCTTCTGGGGCTCCTACTCCGCCGTCTCCGCGCTCGCCGCCGAGAAGCACTTCGGGGCGTTCTCCCGCTGGTTCCCCATCGGCATCGACGCCGGCATCGCCGTCCTGCTGTCCCTCGACATGGTCCTCGCCGGACTGCGGATCCCCTTCCCGCTGCTGCGGCAGTTCGCCTGGGTGCTGACGGGGGCGACGATCTGCTTCAACGCCGCGACGGCCGAGGGCGACTGGCTCGCTGTCGCCATGCACGCGATCATCCCGATGCTCTTCATCGTGATCATCGAAGGCGGGCGGCACACAATCGGCCGGATCGCCGACATCACCGCCGAGAAGCTCATCGAGTCACCCCCGCTCACCCGCTGGATCCTCTCCCCGTGGCCGACGTTCCGGATCTGGCGGCGCATGCGCATGTGGCAGATCACGTCCTACGAGCACGCCGTCACCCTCGAACGGGACACCCGTGTCCTGCGGACAAGGCTCCGCCAGCGGCACGGACGCAGGTGGCGGACAGTCGCGTCCGAGCGCGCCCAGCTCGCCCTGAACCTGTCCCGCTACGGCGTCCCGGTCTGGGACACCCTCACCCAGGAACTGCCGGACATCGACCCGGACAGCAGCCCCGCTGACAGCAGACCGACAGGACCGGACAGCGCGGGACAGCAGGCCCCGGACAACACCGGGACAACTATCCCCACCAGCGCGGACATCCCGGACAGCATCAGTCCGGACAGCCCCCCGGACACCACCACCGAGGACAGCAACGTCGTCTCCATGTCCACCCCCCGCCCGATCCGCCGGACAAAGCGCCCCACCACCCGGACAGCCCCGCCCGGACAGCCCGACGAGACCCTCACCGGACACGTCCTGTCCTGCATCGGCGGCGGCATCACGGACACGGACACGATCTTCAAGTCCGCCCGGGACAAGTTCGGACCGGACACCAAGCGCGAGACAGTCCGCCGACTCGTCAACCGCCACTCGCCAGACGAGGACGCGGAACCCGAGGACGTCGAGTCACCGACCGGAACCTGACCCATCCGCTACCGCAAGACCGCCTGAGACCGGAGACCATCATGAGCACCCCCAACGGACGCTTCCCGTCCAGCGACGCCCAGGCCCGGTCCAGGGCCACGCGCACACCCCAACCCCCAGCCGCCCCGCAGCCGCAGCCCAACCAGCGCGCGGAGGGCCGTGAGGCTGCCCGGCAGCGCCGCGAAGCCCAGCGGAACAAGACCACCAAGACCAAGGTCGGCGGCGGGTTCAACCCCAGCCTGAACCCCACCATCAGCGTCAACATCAGCAAGGGCGGCACCCAGGAAGCAGCCGCCCCACAGGCCGCCGGCCGCGGGAACGGCACCCCGGGCGGGGACTTCATGTCGAACGACGACATCCGCGCCTGGTGCGAACACGTCCGCAAGGCCGCCCGGAACCGGGCCGTCGAGCGGGCCATGGATGCCGAGCAGCTGGAAGCGGTCCTCAAGCGCATCCCCACCTCGGATGGGTCGCGGGCCGGGTCGATGATGCGGGCCCGCCGGGTCAGCAGGCACCTGAAGCGCATCGCCCGCGCCGAGCAGGTCGTCGCCAAGGCCGCCGCCGCGGCCTACGCCCAGTTCGAGGCCGAGTTCGAAGCCGACCTGCGGAAGGTCGGCAAGGCCCGCCCCGCACAAGCCGCCCGCTTCACGTTCTGACACCCCATCCCACCAGCAGTGATAGTCCCCGAAGGAGTCTCGCCGTGGCCATCAGCCCGCCCTGCTACGAGTTCACCGCCAGCACCGCCCAGGAAGCCAAGAACCTCCTCCAGGCAGCCCAGAACCTCCTCGACGCCCACATGGTCATGCTCGCCCCGGGCGACGGCATGGTCCGCCACGACCTGCTCAAGCGAACCCCGGTCGCGCTGACCATCCACCTCGACCTCACCCAGGTCGTCGGCACCGCAAACGAAGTCTCCGCGCTCAGTCGCACCGTAGACCTCTGACACCCCACCCACCTGCACTGACATAGGAGTGACACCGTGGCTGACAGCCTCAAGGACGACGCGAGGAAGGCCGGGAAGCACCCCCGCATCCGCCCCTGGCTCCTCGCCGGCGCCGAGCTGCCCGCCACCTTCGGCGCCCACCAAGCCTGGGGCAGCAACGCCGGTGCCGCCGTCGGCCTCACGGTCGCCGCCGGGGTCGTCACCGCCGCCACCTGGTGGGCCGGGCAGGGCGCCAGCCAGCCCCGCCGCATCCACGCCACCCTCTCGGCCGGGGTGGCCAGCACCTACCTGGTCCTGGGGACCTTCACCGACCCGCTCAGCAAGGGCATGCTGTCGACGCTGGTCATCGGCGGTGCCACCGTCGCCGTCACCTGGAACGCCCGCCAGGTGCTACGGATCAACCCCGACACCAAGACCGTCGAGAAGGGCAGCGCGGAGACCGGGATCCTCACCAAGGCCATCGGGAACGCCAAGGTCGCGCTGCGGGGCGCACCGAAGATCGAACCGAATAAGGTCACCGCGCAGCTCCAGCTCGCGAAGGGCGAGGTCACCACCGCGGAGCTCGGCAACCGCATCACCCACATCGCCTCCGAGCTGGGCGTATCCCCTACCAGCATCCGCATCGTCCCCGACCCCGACCGGGCCGACCAGGCCATGCTCATCGTCGTCCCCCAGGACAAGCTCGTCGACGGCACCCCCTGGCCCGGCCCCTCCGCCCTCGGCGGCAGCATCACCGAACCCATCCTCTTCGGGCTCTACGAGGACGGCGAGGACCTGCAGCTCTGGTTCCCAGCCGACAGGGACCGCAACGCCACCCACTTCCTCTTCGCCGGCATGAACGGCTCCGGCAAATCAGCCGGGGCCAGCGAAGTAGTCCTAGAGGTCCTGACCAGGCGTGACGTCATCGTCTGGGCCATCGACCCCGCCAAGGGTCTGCAGACCTTCGGACCGTTCCTGCCCTACCTGGACTGGGTCGAACTCACCATGACCGGCGGCGAAGCCCTAATCGCGGCCCTGTCGCACGTCATCACCGCCCGCGCCTCCGAGATGGGCCGACACGGCTTCAAGAACTGGACCCCCGAAGTCTTCGAGAAGCTCGGCATGCCCTACATCGTCGTCTGGATCGAGGAAGCCGCCCGCTTCTTCCGCAACGGCACCGAGATGGAAGGTCTCGTCATGGAGGCCCGCTCGGCCGGTATCAGCGTCATCTTGTCCCTGCAGCGCCCCTCAGCAACCTCGATGCCCACCGATGTCCGTGAGCAGCTCGGCGGCGCCCTGGTCTTCGGCGTCAAGGGCGCCACGACCGCGGCCATGGCACTGCCCGACGACGTCATCGACGCCGGGGCGCGCCCGGAGGCCTGGGAGAACCGCAAGCGCGGCTACTGCTACCTCGTCGCCCCCGGCGTCGAGGAGGACCGCTACGCGATGAAGGCCCGCACCTTCATCCCGCCGGGCGACGACGAGATCGAGGGAACCTTGGCGATCTCTCCGCGACCGCAGTCCGACTCGATCACGAGCGGCGCGGCGGGCGAGGACTACGCCCGCAGGAAGATCTATACCGCTGGTGCGGACCTGACCTGCACCGACACCATCTCCGAGGCGGCCATGGACGACAACGAGCAGGCCATCAATGCCAGTGTCGACCGGGATCTGGCCGACCCCGACGACGACACCAGCCCCACCCCCGACGTCGACCCTGACCGTGAGATCCCTCCCCCGGCCGCCACTTGGGCGTTCGGGAACGGCGGCCCCGCCCCCGATGAGGTCACGACCGAGCAGGCCCTGTTCGCGGTCATGGCGCTCCTTGACGAGTTCCGCAGCGCGGGACTGCAGGTCGTCGGGCCGAAGGACTTCATGCCGCACCTCAACACCGCTGGCCGCATGGGACGGATCGGTCGGTCCCGATCCTGGCTCTCCCCCGTCCTCGCCGAACTCGCCGACCGCGGCGTCCACCTGCGGGACACCGGACGCCCCGGCGAGTACCACCTCCTCCACCCGCAACTGGCAGGCGTCTGACCAGGCCTGACGGCATCTGACAGTCCCTGACACCCATCAGCGCACTGTCAGGGCGCCGACGCCGCCCCCGCCTTGATCAACGCGCGGGCGCGACCGCCCTGACACCCGCTGACACCCCGACCGCTGACACCGACCCCGAGGACCCGCCGTGAACCCGCCCCGACGCCCCCGCCGCGCCGCGGTCCTCGCCGCCGCCCACCACTCCTGGACCCTCCCCACCCGCCGCGAACCCGACCACCCCCCCGCC
>ERZ1292637.635-Hain-H14-01um-R3-635-length-18493-cov-5_pt1 | contig 18493 bp, 30 predicted proteins | sample MGYA00564405_ERZ1292637 | MGnify/ENA primary metagenome ERZ1292637 (study PRJEB36523, sample SAMEA6512645) | groundwater metagenome | collected 2019-01-09 | study: AquaDiva: Metagenomics assemblies of 32 groundwater samples | reverse complement strand
CCGTGCTATCGTCAGGGGCTTGTACCCAGGAACGTGTCATAGATTGTAGATAATCTCATCTTGTCTTAAGGCTTCATCTGGGTTGCCAAAATATGGAGAGAAAGCACAGCGACAAGAGGGGTGGGCGGGAATCACGTCGTACCCGTCTTCGACTCGATAGATCGCCCCGCTGAAAGGCGCACATGTGATGAGATCGGTGCGTTCGTCAAGAGTCACGATGCGCTTGAGAAGAGGGATACCGAATTCCGTGTAGGCGTCGATCCTTCCTTCGATGACATACGTTGCAGAATCCGTGCGCGCGATGCGCTCCCACATGTAGTTACTGAAATGCTCCTTGTCCGGGTCGAGTTGTCGTTGGAGTTCACGAGCGAGCTGGTCCGTGTTCCAATTCTTCTCGATGCCTTCATCGATGATGGCAGAGATACGGGTTAGATACGAATCCTTGTCTCCGAAATAAAGGATATTTCGCATCGCCTCAATCGTGCGCTTTTGGGAAGCGGTGATGGCAGCGATATCCGGTGTGTCCTGTTTGGCGATGCGGTTGATCTCCTGGCTTGCGGCGGAGACTCCCTGGAGATACAGAGTTCGCGCGGTGTCGGCAGCGAGTCGTTCTCCCTCCGCAAGAGATTCATCGAGGATACGCGTGGTCCGTTCGAGAAGCGTCATCTTGAGGTCGGGTGTGACGCGGTTATCCGGCGTCTTCGCCCCTAGCACGTTGTCCATATCGCCTTTTAACCGAGAGAAGATGCTCTCTGCGAAAGCGTCTAACTTGACTTTGTATTCCTTGGCGGCTTGACGGAGGACGAACTGGAACTTGCTCGCCTTCTCCAATTCTTCGGATGAGAATTGCTTCTTGATGGCGGTTTTACCGATATCGGTATCGGTCGGTTTCTTCTCCTCTCCGATAGTATCGGATTCCCGGTTTCCGAATGGATTCCCACCGTTGCCCACGCCGAACGGGTTCGGAGGTTCCGCTCGCTTGCCCGAGCCGCTGATCTTGGGCGTGCCGTCCTCGTCGATGATCGCCTCGAAGCCCGCGTCGATGGCGATCTTCGCCGTCTCCATCTGGAGCTTGCGGACGGACCATTCGCGTGTTTCTTCATCCTCGTGGGCGCTGTCCAATGCGAACTTCCAGTCGATGATTTCGGGGAAGAACTTCTTGAGGAAACGGTCGAACGTCTCGCTCACCTGCTTCTGAATCTCGTTGATCGTTTCGGGCGTCACGTCCCGCTGTTCCACCCCGGCCTGACCCGTGCCCAATTTACCGGGCGTCTCCGCTCCAATGGCAGCGGGCGATACCCCGAACGTGTAGCAGATGTTCTTGAACGTGAACTCCAGATACGGAATCGAGTTCTCGATGATAGGGGGGTCGAGACTCGGTATCTTCTCGATTCCCACCTGACTTCCGCTGCCCCCGGGCGAAGTCGGCGCGGCGATCCACATGTCCCCCATCGGGTCGATGAGCTTTTGTTGCTCCCATTGGCGTTGAGAGGCACGTAGGGATGCGTCCGTCACCCCGCGCACGAGAAAGATGTTTTTGGGTGTTTTCGCCTTGTCGAATGTATCCTTCTGGAATTTGTCGATGAGGGACATCGCCACGACCTGCGTCTGGATTGCCCATAGTTTGGGAGTGCCGAATAGCTTGCTTCCTATGGCCCACAGATTGCCGTGGATGATTTCGTCCTTCGTCCAGGCGGCTACAGGCGCGGAGCCTTTACGTTGCGCGTAGGCCATCTCCGTGAGTCTGCCGCGCTTACAATTGGGACACGTCTTTCCCGCGTCTTCCTGGGCATAGAGGAACGTCTGGGAGCCCGGGGTCTTGAGGGATTCGCAAACTTGGCAGAAGGTCTTTCCACCCAAGCGGCCTTTGACATCCGCCTGGATGACGATCATCCGCGCGTCCTCGGGGGAGACTTGGAGACGTTTGTGGTATGGCTGGCCCGCTACGGCCTTGTCCTTCCGAAGCCAGACGGACGCATAGAAGTCGTCAAAGATGAGAAGGTCGCGCACGGCCCGCTTCAGGATGTCGTCTGTCGTCAGGCCGTCTTTGTTGGGTCGGTCGAGGAATTCCTGTGCCATCTCGATTTCCCCAGGATCGGGCGGGGAGAGATGGCCGGTTTCGAGGGATGGTTGGTTTCCCGGGGAAACTGCACTGCCCGTCGTCGTGGCATCTGTCTCGGACCCGGGGAGATGAAGAGCTTTCGTGAAGGTGGCGGCCGTCGTCGATTGTATCTCTCTCTGTAGGTCGGGAGGCACGCACGCGGGACATTTCCCGCTCAGAGGAAGATAGTCATATTCCGTCTCGCACGTATCACATTTGACTTCATAGAGAGGTTCGAACTTCCATCCCTGTCTCGTGGATTCCCGGACGAGCTTATCGACGCACATCCGAACGACCCAATGCGTCTCATAGAGATTCTGGAGTTCGTATGGATCGTAGCTCGGCTCGATTAAGTCGGAGTAGCGGGTGACGGCTTCCCGGACGATGGAGCGCTGGTCCTTCTGGAGAAGATTACCGACCTTGCCGCCGAAAAGAGAGAGGAAGCGCTTGCCCGATGGGGGGACGTTCTCATTGAGAAAACGGAGCGCGTTGGCTTCCCGCCGCTTCGCTAGGAAATCCTTTGGACGATTGAGAAAACCCATGGAATGGGAACGAACCCTAATTCAAAAAAGCGACTAGGAGAAGGAGATAAAAGCCGTACTACTATCTTGAAGGTGATTTGTTCTTAAGCGTATCCCCGACTCACCGCCGAGAGATAGAACCCTTGGTGCCGTCTCCGTATCACGTAATCGTATCGGAAGAAGTCCGCCACCTGAACGAAGGAGTCGTGCGTGAGGTACTTCCAGACGAGATTGTAGTCGATGCCACACTTCTCCGCGCACGAGCTGACGCTGACCCATGTGGATCGGGTGGATGCGAACGACAGAATGCTGAGGAGGTTGTTATCGTAATTCATCGCGCCTTCCTATACATCACCCGTTCCCCGAACTTCGATTCGCTCATGTCAATCCCCTTCGTTCCTTCGCTCTCTGATGCGGACAATGCCCGAAATGGCCCAATGCCCAATTGCAGTTGAAACAAAGAACCCGAAACCCGCTTGGCCAATTGTGTTTCCGTAGCCATCCATAAAGTTGTGAACCGGAACGCGGTGCTCCATTCGGTTTAACTCCGTCGACATGATCCATCGTTAAAAACTCCATCGTGTTTTCGTTGCAACAAGAACAAGTCGGAATCCCGTTTGAATAGTGCGTGAGTACCTCAATCTTTAAGTCTTGATTGCGTAAGCGTGCGCGATCCGAATAGAGTTGCCTATGCTCTTGATAGTAGTTCTTTCTGTATGCCATGATTCGTTCCTTGTTCTTTTGAAAGAACTCACGAAAGTATTCTTCTCTGCCAACATAGTCTGGGTGCATTTACAACAAACCTCTTCTTTCTTTGGCCTTTGTCTGTAGATAGGCCCTACAATAGTCTACGCCACGACGGTCTTTCATATATTTCGAGTCTCGATACACGCGATATGTCCACGTATAGGCGGGGTCTTGATTAAACCAGAACCCGTCAAAATGATCTGTGATTTCGAGCCACATGAAATAGTCTTCGCCATGTCTATTGGCCTTGCCTTCGTAGCCGTCGTAGACGAACGTGCGCGGTATCTTATCATAGACGCTCGCCTTCCACATGGAATTTCCGTGGATGTAGTTCGATTCCAAGAGAACGCGGTAATCATAGGGACGCAGCGTGATAGGAATCAGATAGGGACGCGGCTCATAGACGAGTTGTATGTAATTGTCGTAGATGAGCGCGATCTGCGGAGGCAACTTCTCAAAGAGTTCGACGCGGTTCTTCTCCCTATCGCGATGACACAGATCATCCGAATCGAGCTTTGTGAAATAGACCGTGTCCGGGTCTGCCGCCTTCAATCCCGCATCGAGCGCGTAAGCGGTTCCGGTCTTCCCGTTCTCGTGGGCGAGGATGACTCTGTCCGGCCAGCGTTCACTCGCTTGCTTGATGACATCGATGGTGCTTGCCCGTGTGCTACCATTGTCGATGAGGACGAGATCTAGATTGTCATATGTCTGGAGGGCGGAAGTGCGTATCGCGGTGCGAAGCCAGATTTCGTTCGTGTCCTTGATGGGCATCAAAACGGTTACGAGAGGGTTGCTCATGGTTCTCTCTCATCGTCCATGGGCTATGAACATGATGAATCTGGGTATGAAGAGCGTGGATATCACGAATAGAATCAACAAGAGAATGCTCATTCGGGTGGACAATCCACCGCCGTTTCCGCCGGAACGTGGAAGTATACCCGAGGGATGGACCGCTTTTGACGCCGCGAAGGCGATGAGGATGGCCGCCGTAATCATCACGATTCCCTGAATCGGATGTGAGATGTTTACTGCGAACATGTACCACGCCATATAGAACAGAAGCGTGAAGGCGGCTGCGATGGCGAATGTTCTCAGGATTGGCCTCATTTCGTCTCCCAAACTAGCTTGCTCATCCTTTCTTCTCGATTTTCCAGGCGATCCATAGATGCGGACATTTCTCGATCCAGACGACATCCGGACCTGCGACGTACTCCCTATAGAACACTTGTCGATGGTCTTCGTCGGAAATGTGTGTGTTGGCTGGCACGGTGATCAGGAGTCTTCCCCCGTTCCTCAAGAACGACATGCAGTTATCATAGGCCGTCTGGACTTGATTCGGTGGTAGATGCTCTAGCGTCTCCATCACGACGACGGTATCGTAGTAACCCTCTTGCGGGACTTTCGGGTTCAGGATGTCGTCTACGAAGAACGTCACGTTGTCCAGTTTGCGTTTCACGGCTTCTGCGTTCGCCCATTCGATAGAGGATGCGTCCGTATCGATTCCCGTTACCACCATCTTAGGATGAGCCTGCGCGAGCGAGAGTGCGAACGTGCCATCGCGCGTTCCCATGTCTAAGATGCGGATGCCTTGCACCTCGTCCATGACGCTTTGCATACGTGCTTTCTCTGGAGCGCCGAAGTCCCATGTTCCGGATGTGATCCAGTCGGTCACTGTGCTTCTTTCCTCATCTCATTGCTGGTCGTAAGCCACTCATAGAATTCTGGCGTCATTTGTGGCTTGAGCAGTTCGACATTGGGCATCACGCAGTGTCCGCCGATGATGCCGCCATACATGATGGGCGCGAGGCCGCGATCTCCGTCGTAGACTTTTCGCTTCTCAAAGAGCCATGTCTTCATCGCCGTGAGGTTCTCGTCGAAACGGTTCTTGTCGAGGGCGCGTAACTCGCGCTCAATCTCCTGCCACAGTGCAATCCTATATCCGTACTCAACGGTCTCGAAAAGTTTCATCAGTTCGAGAACATCCGTGCTGGGTGCGCGTCGCACTTGGATGCCTGCTTGGGCGAAGTAACCGGCGAAGGCGGCGTCTGCATTGCCGACCCACTCCGAAGCATACCATTTGGGGAATTCCCTGATATACCGTGCGAGATGCGGATGGAGACCGCGAATCGGGGAGTAATATACATAGAGACTTCCGAACTCGCCGTTGCCGTGCGGACCCATCTGCTCGCAGAGCTTTCGTGTCGTGCCAACCGGCACGGTGCTGTGGATGATGATGAAACGCGGAAAGAATCGGTTTCGATAGACGAGCACATCCTCGATGAATGAATTCGTGTATGGAATGGCGACATGCATCCATTCAATCGTGTTTTCTCCTGGAAGCGGGGCGTCGTATCCTTTGTCCGGATCGTGGATGGCGATGCGTCTCCGTTCGCTGAGTACGCCATAGAGAGCGCTGCCCACTTCTCCGTGGCCGATAAGGATGTCAACCATTCATTCCCTCGATTCGGTCGTTCTCGCGATGACGATATTCGATAGCGTGAGGAGTCCTCCCTCGATGCTTACCGGATTGAGATTGATGATCCAGACCTTCGGCATCTTCGTCTTGAAGCTGTTTGGATACGCGTTCGCATTGAGGAGCATGTGCGTATAGGGGAGAGGACGGTCGCCGTTCATGTTAGTTGTATCTCCCCAGTATCGATGACCCCGAGTGCGATCTTCTTGTGCATGATCGTCGAGAGATGACCACGGTACTTCTCCATCAGTCGGATGCGCTCGTCTAGGAGTTGCTTGCGGTTCATCTGTGTGATGCCGAGATTGTGATACTGGTTCACATCACCGCCGTATTCGTCCACGCCCTCCCAATTCCAGTCTGCAAACTCCGGTTTGTAATATTCTGTGCCCGGATAGGGGGCGAGGATACTAAAACTTACGGTGTCGGGCATCGTCTCGTCGATAAGCGCCTCTGTCTCCTTGACCGTGTCGTATGTTTCCATCGGCGTTCCCATGAGCACGTAAGCACGGCGCATCAGTCCGGCATCCTTCGCCGCTTTGAATGCACGACGAATGAGATTTGGAGTCACGCCTTTCCCGATGTGCTTGTGTATCTCTAGGCTGCCGCTTTCCATTCCGATCCACACTTCCCGGCATCCCGCTTTGTAAAGGAGCTTTGCGTCTTGCTCATCAAATGGATTCGCGAGCATGTTCCCACCCCACGGTATCTTCCAGTCGTATTGGATGAGGGTGTCGCACAACTCCTTGATTCGCCCTGGCCGGGTGTTCACTTCCGGGTCTGCGAACTTGAAGAACTCAATGTTGTGTTCTCTCGCCACGATCCTCATTTCCGCGAGGATGTCGAGCGGGCTACGTTCTCGGAGCTTGACGCCATAGATCGTCTTTGGACTTCCATCCGCACAGAACTTGCACTTGCGCAAGCAGCCACGGTTCCCCAGGATGCCCGTTACGCGCCGTCCTTCTTCGCGCTTGGCGACTTGGACGCATCGCTCGACTTTGATGAAGTCTCGGTCGGGAAATGGGATGGAATCGAGATTGGCGATGGGTGGTCGAAAGAGCACTTTGTCCCGGCTCTGTCCACCATTGGCAAGGATTTCACGCCAGGGAACCTCTCCTTCTCCGGCAACCACAATATCACATCGAGGATCATCTGCGAATCGTCCCGGTTCCACGGAAGGTCCGTAACCACCGATGACCACAACTGTGCTCGGGTTATGGCTTTTAATAGACTCGGCAATCCGTAACGACCAAGGGATTTGAGAAGTGGTTCCGCTGAATCCGACGATGTCTGCTTCCGCGCAGCCCTTGATGATGTCTTGGTCTTGGTCAAAATAACCATCCCAGAAGGTGTAACTGTCGATATTCGGCAAATCCTTCGTGTAGGAGTAGAGATAGCCACAGGCGAGGGACTCCCAGACCGATTATGCCAGCGCCCCCGCACCAAACATACCTTCATGCTTCGATTGGGGGCTTGCTCTCCATCCTCTTTTTGTGGGCGTGATATTCGAATGTCCCAAGGTCGGGAGGAGGCCCCTTCCTGAATCCACGTTCGTACTCGAAAATCCAGTTACAATTGGAGCAAAGGAGTTCGATGTCGTCTCGGACTGGTTCCTGAACCAAGATGCGCAAGAACTCGCGTGGATCATACTTTGTCTTCAATCCGGTCCGCGTTCGGAAATATTTCTGTCTTCGGTTCAAGAATCCATCGCCATTGATGTGGTTGAATTGAAGCGCGCGTTCATCAGAGAAGCCACAGCGAACGCATTTGTTTCCATACTTCTTCATCGCTTCTCGGCGGAAATACCAGTATCGCCGTCGATAGTATGCGTTGTCTTTTGGTTTCTTTGTCATGCCATTTCCATGAATGTTTCTTCGTATCATCCAAACTTGAAGAACTCGCCAAGACACGCTTGACATCGACATGGCTCCCCATGGTCCGCGTTGTAGATGCAACTCATGGAGTGCTTGGCGCAGATGCCATCGCAGGGAACGCTCACGTTCTCAACTCCTCGATTCGTTCAAGTGGCATCTGCGGCCATGATGGGAATGCGAGGATATGGCGTGATACATACCGTGTGATCGCCAAGTCCGATTGGAGATGGATCGGCACGGTGGGATAGAGAGCCTTTTCGAATGATGCGGACTCGTCATTCTCATCCGCCATCGTCTGATAGTAATCCCTGAATTCCCAATCTGGATTCTTCTTTCTCATATCACTGGAGGACGGAACGAGTCCGGCTACGATATAATTGTTTGAGGCAAATGGGATTCGCTGCCAGTCGAAGCCGTGCGTCTTTCGATAGGTTCTGGCGATATCCGCCTTGAGTCGGATGATTTCATCCATGTGGTCGAGGTAGGCGATACCGAGCGCCGCGTTTAATTCACTCATCCGCGAGAACCAGTTCTGGATGTCGTTCACGAAGTTCGCGAGCTGGATGTCTTGCGTGAGGATGAAACCGCCTTCCCCGCTTGTCACGATCTTGGAAGCTGAGAGAGAGATGACGCGATTCGCCTCATGTCCATACCACTTCGTCCCGAGCGATTGCGCGGAGTCGATCCATCCTTCGTTCGCGGGTGGAAGCAAGTCATCGGGAAAAGTGCTGCCGAACGTGTCCACTGCCACCGCTACTGTATCCTTGTCCGTCTTCGCATTCGAAAAGTCCGCGAACCACGTATCTTTGTCGATGTCCACGAATTGGATGTCGAAGCCGGACCACCGGAATGGAACGTATGTCGAAAGCCATGTGAACGCGGGCGTGATGAGTTTTCGTTTTCCGAGCTTGCGATACCATCGGGAGAGAGCCATGATCGCCGTCGTGCAGGAACCGAACGGGATAGCGAACTCGTATTGTGTTATTTCCTTGATGCGCTCGATGAGGGCTTCAAGGTTCTCTCCGCGCGTGTATGTTCGTGACGATAGGATTTGCTGGATGTTATCTTGGAGGGCATCGTTTCCCGAGACATCGTATGGGATATGGTAGCGGAGTAGACCGGCATCGCCGACTGGGTTCATGTCTTCGCCCATTCTACGTATCTCCTCAATCCATCATGAAAACTCATCGTTGGTGTCCATCCCATCTCTTTCGCTTTAGAGGAGTCGGCTCGGAGACAATCGACTTCTCCTGCGCGCGGAGGTTGTTCAAGACGTGGATGGCTATAACCCGATCCTCCGTATGCGATTGCGATACCGGCGGCTACCTCGTTGATGCTTACAGTCGTTCCCGTCCCGAAATTAATCGGACCTGGGAAATCGCGTTCGATGGCTAGGATATAGGCGTTCACGGCATCGTCGATCCAAAGGTAGTCCCGTCGCTGCTCGCCATTCCCGTAGATGCTCATGGGTTGTCCCGAGAGGCACTGCTTCGTGAACTTGGCGATGACCCCGCCATAGCCATCGTCTGCTTGATAGGGTCCAAACGTGTTGAAAAGACGGACCACGTTCACCTTGAGTCCGTAGGCGTCTTGCCATGCTTTACAGGCGCGATCCGCAGCGGTTTTGGAGGCGGCGTAGGGGGATTGACCGTCGAGGGGGTGGGATTCATCCATGGCCCTCTCTTGCGCGGTGCCGTATATTTCGGATGAGGATGCGTACACGACCTTCTTGTCGAGCTTGCGGGCGGCTTCGAGGACATTGAGCGTTCCCTTGAGATTCACGTCGTATGTGCTTTCCGGATCGTGGGCACTGAAATCGACGTTGATGGCGGCGGCAAGATGGAGGATGACATCCGCGTTCTTCGCCCGTATCAAGAGAAGGTCGGGCCAGCGCACATCGCCCCGTTCGCATTCGAACTTTAGGGGATTTTTGGAGGCATGGAAGTACGAGTCAAGGCCGACAACCCGATTGCCGAGTTCGACAAGACGGTTCCCAAGATGCCCGCCAATGAATCCAGCGGCTCCCGTGATGAAATAGGAATAGCCGCCGCGTGTCGGCCATGGTTCGGTTTCCAGGGAAAAGTGGGCGGATGTCATCGCCGCGCCTCCTCCCCGGCGTGAACCTCGGGACCGAAAATCGTCTCGCCCATGGAGATTTCATACTCGCAAGTTCCGCATGGACTCGTTAAAGGAACGCCGTGGATGCAATCCGGTCGTAAGAGCCGTCGGACCTCGTAATCTGCGACGTATTCTATCGGCTCGGACTCCGTTAGGTCGCTCATCGCCGCGCCTCCAGTATCGCCATCATGCGTTCTTTTGACTTCCCGAATCCATAATGCTTGAGGTTCTTTAAGGCGATCTCTTCGGTTCTCTGAGAGAACTCACTGTTAGATAAGAGTTTTGCTACGAAGTTGAAATCCACCCGTGTACTAATCGTCCATTCTCTCATGCAAGCGGGTAACATCTTGCTCCAATGCTTCCATGCTGTATTCGCGTCGATAGTGATCTGCGATCTCGGGGTTGGGTGATTCCTTCCGTTCCAAGATACGGTCCAACTGAAATTCGATCTCTCCCACGGAACGCCCGACGCGGACATGGGGGATGCGGGGATCGGAGTGAGCCACGTAACGTCCGAGTTGTCCCATCTCGATGAGGGTAAGGCTGACACCGTCGTGGGCCACAGGACGGAGAAATAGAAAGCATCGTTCAAAGAGTTTCCGCTTGTCGTTTCCCTGGACTTCTTGGTGGCAGAGGACATTATCTAACGCCTTCGGGATCGTCTCGCGCGCGAGGATATTGAACGTGATGTTGGGATAATCGGCGGCCACGTCCAGTATCCAGCCGAGTTGAAAGAAGTCTTCCCGGCTCGTGGGGACATAGCAGAGGATGTTATCCCATTGTGTGATCGGAGTGGGCGAATACGTTTCGGGGGGAATCGAACGGACGAGTGAGACATCTAATCCTGTGAGGTCTTTCGCTTCTTGAACCAAGTGCGGCGCATCCGCCACGTGAATTCGAGCGTTACCGAACGGATCCGGATATCCGCGTGTAACCAGCTCCCGATGTTGAAGCAGGTCAGTCCCGATCCAGAGGGCCGCATGACTCGGACCTTCAATCCGTCCCATAAATTCGAATGCATTTTCAAAGCAACCAATCCAGATGGACCAATCATAGATTCCGAAATCGTAATCATCATATCCGTTCTTGTGCCATTCAAGGAAGTCGATTTGCCATCCGAATCCATTATCATCCGAGATTCTCTGCCACTGTTTGGAAATATTCATCCCGTGGCGCGGCGCGCCAGCGCTTAGGATTGCCAATCTCATTGGATTCTTTTCCGACCACCATTGAACCCATTTTCGATCCTGTGAATCTGATTGCAATTGAAGCATGCCAATTCGATGTCCGGTCTTGTTCCTTCCAGTATTTCTCTGAGAATTACGTTTCGAGCACGCGTTGCATATTCTTTCATGCCTCCGCCGTTTATATGGTTGAAACTAAGGACGCGCGGATCTCTCACGCCGCAGTAGACGCATTTCCCGCCGAGGAAATCAATCGCACGCAGTCGTCGCGCTCTGTACCAGTCTCCGGAATAGCCACGATTCTCATTCCTCCATTCTTCTCGCAACTTTAGAAGCGATTCTCGATTCTTTCTATAGTACGCTTTGGCGCGGGCGTTGTCTCTTTCTCTGTGGAGTGCGTGATACTCACTACGCTTGCGATGCCCGTCCTCTGGATTCTTGTATGGCATATCTACGTTTCCTCCAGCGCTCTCATCATGCGTTCCTTGCTTCGTTCAAACCCGTAGTGTTTGAGGTTCTTGAGAGCGATCTGCTCGACTCGGGAATAGAACTCGGGGTTAGATAAAAGCTTCGCGACGAAGTTCACAGCGGGAAGTGGTACGAATGGGTCTATCGTCGTGAATGGGAACAAGAGCTTGCTCGAATCTTGGCGATCCGATGCGACGAGGGGGACGCCCGCACCCGCGCAATCGATGCCGAAGCGTCCGATGGAATTCGTCGTGTACATATCGAGACAGACTTCGAATTGGCTCAGGAACGTGTACCATGGCTCCACGCCGAAATATGGAAGAACGCCGTCCCAACCGACCCCGGGTGGCATCATCTGGACGATGTCGGGTAGACCGGGATCGAGAGGCTGGCCCCGCAATTTCACTTCGGGATGGTCTTCGGGCACGATAGGGAGGGTGGCCGAGACGATCTTCATTCCGCGTTCTTGCATGATTCGGGGTTTGAGGCCGATGAGTGTTTTGCGGAACGTTCGTTTCAACTTGCGTTCCACGGCTTTCAGGACTTCGAGCATCTGGAGATTGTAGTCGTGGTACTGATGCCACATCGCCCCGACTCCCATCGTTCGCTGTTCTTTCGGTCTTCGGAACTTGAGCATGTTCTCCGTGTCGGCGGGATGGGGGATGTAGTGGATATCTCTGTCAGGTAGGAGTACCTTCATCCATTCGACTTGATTCCGGTTCACGCTGAAGATGGCATCCGCACGGTTCATGACGGTCTTGATGCGTTGGAGGGTTGAGAAATACTGATTGATGACATCGAACCCGTAGTCGAAGCAAGCGACAACTTTGGCGTCTGGGTCTACTTGGCGGATGAAGCTCAGATATTCGTTCTCGGTCGAACTCACGTTCGTCATGACCCAATCGTATCCGCCGTGGTATTCGGTGATCGTGAGGATGTCGCCGTTGAGGACACGCGCCCAATTCAGGAGGCCGCTGATCTCGAATGAATGAGCACGATAATGGGTAGCAAATTCTTCGGGAACTAAGAGCGCGAACTTCATTTCCAGAACATGATGAGGTAAACCGCTTCTTTCTCACACTTCGAACATTTGCCGCCATGGGCGAAGTCGATCCAGAACCATGCGCCTTTGTGGTCGATGACTCGCTGTTGGATGATGGCGAGTGTGTCCTTGCGGCATAGCATCGAGGATTGCATGGTTTTCCCGGGGAAACTACGTCATGCTCCAGATGATAGGGTTGAACTCTTGTGTCGTCTCCCGCAATCCCCAAAGAGCGAGAAGGGCCGCCCACCCGATATCCCCATGAGGCTTATCCTTGTATTGGATGTTGCCCGCGTCCGAGACGACTTTGCGTATGTTGGCGATCTCGTCGATGGCTTGGCGGTTCCTCGGTGGACATCGAACCCGTCCTGCCGTGAACATCGCTCCGGCAGCAGATAGCAGATCGAGCTTGCTTTGATTTCCGAACACGAAGGGTTCCACCATGCCGGGCCATTCTCGTTGAGCGTCTTCCGTCGATTGTGGGTTGAAGGTCCGGTCCATGACGATGCGGAAAGGCGTGTGGCGGGCCACCAGTTCGCGCAGGACGGCCATCTGCTCTGGGAAAGGGGCCCGGAGCATCGCGCGTATCTCCATGATCCAGATGAGATTCTGGGCATCCTTGCCGCTTACAACGTAAGCCGTCTGGTCCTGCTCGCGTCCGATGTCCGCCCCGATGCAGATGGTTTCGAGCGTCGTTGGGGATTCCTCTTTGACCATGGCCGCCCGTAAGGCTTCGAGTGGGATTGCCTCATCGCTCCCAGTGAAGAAGTCATTGCAGAATTCTTTACGGAATGACAATTCTGGCATCGGGGCCGGTGAGTTCCCAATCCAGTACTGTTTCCCGAATGGCAAGATTTCTTCGCGAACGTGCAAAGTTGGGCAATCGGTCCAATGGACCGTGATGCGATTCTCTTTTGCGGCTTGTCCCCAAAATTTATAGAAGAGATTCTTTGTGCCATTCGGACTTGATAGGAATATAAGACGGCCGCCTGTTTGCGCCACGGTTCCTTGGACGGCTTCATACACGCGTTGATCCAAATCAATCTCTTTCGTGAAATGCGCGAATTCGTCTAGTATGGCGAGATGAACGTCAAAACCGCGTCCTGCGTTTTCTCCTGCCGAGATACACCGTATCTCGCCACCCTCCTTCCAACGAAGGAATCCGGATTGATCTATTTCTGGTTTCGCGATGTACCCGCTATCGATGAGCGGATGAAGAAATTTCGGTACATAAATTTGGACGATGTGCTTCGCGTGGTCTTGCTGGTCACTTACTATCAAAACGTTCTTGTTGCCCAATGCTGCGTAGGAAACGGCCATACATGCCATCGTGGTCGATATTCCAGTCTGGCGTGCCTTGTTGATGACGAGTGGCCCCGCGTGCGCTAGAATCGCTTCCTGATAGGGGAATGGGGCGCTACCGATGGCGGCTTGGAACCATTCACGGATAACGGAGTTTCCCGGGGAAACTGGGTTGGTTTGAAGGATGTTCACGCATGCCTATATTTTGGGGGCGGGATACGCGGCGGCTGCAACCGGAGTTCCTTTCTGCAACTTCGGGCGTGTATCTCCGGCTCTTCCGCTCTCGCGCCCGCCGCCTTGATGACAAGGACAAAGACATTGCCAATTGGCATGAAGGCAGTGGCATCGTATTGGTTCTTGGCCGCACGACATACAAAGACCGTCGTCGACCGCAGCGCCGCATCGTTCGCACACATGATGATGCTCGTGCTGTGTCCGTAGGCGCTCCGCTTCGGACTTCCAATCCGCAGCGTCCTTCACGGATTGCTTCCACATCGCGTCGTTGAGTTTCATCTCCGCCTTCAGCGCGTCGCGCTCCGCTTCGGCTTTCTCGGCGCGAGTACGCATACGGTCTATCTCGTTCACATCCACACGAATCAGTTCGAGAGCCTCCTTGAACCGAGCATTCTCCGCTTCGAGCTTCGTGCGATGGCGTGGGCAAGCTTCTCCATTTGCAATACATCCGCATGGTTCCGTCCGTTCCCGCTTAAGCTCCGCCTCGAGGGCGCGGATGGCTGACAGAAGACGCCCTGCTTCTGGAAGTTGTCGATACCCAATCCCAAAATGGGATAGAAGTTCATTGAACGCTTTCGTCACTTTGTCGCTCATCGCCGCGCCTCCAGAATCGGAAGCGAGCCACATGTCTGCCATCCCGATAGACAACTCATCGTGCACGTGCTTGTTGGAATCGTTTGCTTTCTCATTTCTTTACACCTTCCGGATTCACGATATCCCACAACCTCTTCTTAAAGTCTGCGACGTTGACCTGGACGGCGATTTGACTGACGACTTGCGGCGCGTAGAGCCCTCTCAGCTTGGCGATCCGGTCGAACCATTCTCCTAGTGTTCGGAAGTAGTTACGCTCTCCAATCGTCATATCCGTCTCGCTCTTGGCGCATAACGCGGCATATTTGGACAGGGCCTCGACCGCGACCTGTTCGAACGTCTCTAATTGGAGGTTCGCTTTCGCTGAAACTTTCGAAAGCATCGGGGCCATGATCCTGTTGCGGTAGTTGCCGACCGCTTGGCCTGTGATCTTCAGCTTGTATTCCTCCAATTTGGTTGCGATCCTAGCATCGGAAAGACCTTGCTCGATCCAAGTGATGATCTGGTCGCGATGCAGGTCGAGTTTAGAGTGTTTGGGCATCGATGGTCTGGATACCGTCACATAGTATGGAGAGTTCTCTTGGACTCAATTCGACATGCTTGTTGTATGCGTGATTGTAGACGGCCTTTCGGAGACGGCTTCCGGTGGACGGCCATCGCGTTCCGCGGTGCTGTTTGCCTTGATAGCTGTGTGCTCGCTTCTGTATACCCACACGGATTTCATAATTGCAGATGGGACAGAGTGCGCTTCCTGCGGGATCGCCTTTCATTTTCGTCTCGTCTTGGGCATTGCATAGATGCCAAGGATCAAGAATACAAGAGCGATGACGAAACGAGTTGGGAGCATGAAAACGCTGTATGCCCGCTCAACGACATATGCATAGGATTCGGATGTCTCGGACCAGATGACGCCACCCGTATACCCTTCGACGGTTTCAAGGTAGTTCAGCGCGGATTGATTCCATTCCTCCGATGTGCGTCCGAACGATGTGTAGTAACCAATCTCACCTTGCCCGTATAGGACGACATTCAACATCAGTACGGCGCCGAGCGTGAGGAAGATGGCCACGATGACCCATATACCGACGAGATTGATGGTATCCCCGTTCCAGCCGTTCCATCCATTCTTGGATGCTTTCTTTGCTTTGACACTTTCATTCATGATTTACCTCTGTTTCCCTTTTTCATCTTCGTAATGACGCCTTTGAGGGCTGATACCGATTTGGAAAGACCCTTCGCGGCCTCTAGTTCTCCATCAAATCGGCGTTTGTAGTAGTCCCTGTCAATGATGAGCGACTTGTAGGACTGCGCCATCAGCTCGACGGCGTCCGCGATCCGCTGGAGCGCTCCGGCTTGTATGACGTCTAGCGTCACAATCCCATTCGAAGGTGTTCGTTCCCCTCTCGAACTTTCCCGTAGTGTCTCACTCGTCATTTCGTTTTTACCTCATTTTTCATCTGGTCGCTCTTGAGTTTGAGGACTTGGACGAGATGTTCATCGATGCTTTCTAGTCGTTCGATGATGAGTCGGAGATAGGCGGGTAGTGAAAGAATGGATCGTGTTTTCATCGGAGTCTTTTGATCTCCACGATGGCGGGACCCACCACTTCGGTCCACTCGGCGGTATCGTCGATGACGATGGCCCCGCTCACGCTCTTCTCCCAAAGGGTGAGGAATTGATAGAGCGGGATGCCGCGATGCTTCCTCTCGTCCGCGAACACGCCAATCATGTCGATGAAGCGAACGGGGGAATCCTTCCCCGTCCATGTCTGGTGATCCACCGCCTTCACGATGTATGCCGCGCCTTTGATGAAACGAGCCATCAATCGACCGAGTTCTTACAGCCGTAGCAGACGCCAGCTTCCGTGCGCCACTCTTTACATTCCTCGCAACGAAAGGCGGATCCGTAATAGTTTCCGTGGTTACAATCGGGACAATCGTAATAGAGCTTGCCGATGGCAGGAACCCTGCCGTATCCGTTACATGATGGACAGTTCCCGAGACCGTTGGATGGGCCATTCATCTTCGCGGCACTCCTGGAAGCCACGGCCATGGACTCGGTCCGGTCACGTTCCGCCACTCAATCGGCATCGGGTTGCCCGCTTCATCTCGACGATAGTAATCAACCGCTTTGAAGTTCCCTGGTTTCCCCGGGAAACTGATTTCGATGAGGAGCGCGTTACGGACATTCGCTGCCGCGAAGGCTTGAATCTCATCCTCGAAAACTGCGCCATACGGGACTTGGTCATGCCACCAGAATATCAAGTATGTCTTACATTCCTCGCTTGATTCCGGTTTGGATTTGTTTGGCGGTGTCTCTTCGGACGGCTTTCTCGAACCGGATGAAGATCGCTTGGGCGTCTTTGAGGAGGTCTTCGAATTCCGCCTTGTTGCGTGCGATGTCGTTGTCGATTTCGGCAAGCGTCCTCAAGTGTAAGGTCTTGGCGTCGGGCATGAACATAACCTACCTTTGATTAAAGACTTTCGGGACCAGACTTCGCTCTCGGTTTTCGGTACGATGTCCCATACCGTCGTGCGGGTGCGTCCATGGATATGGGCCACGGCGATCAAGACTCCCTGCTTCCTGCATTCATATAACGTCCGGTAGAGTTTGAGTTTTCCCCATCCCATCCGGGAAAGCATCTCCAATGCGGTTTGCGGTCCGGTGGCATGAACGATGACAGTGAGCTCACGGATTGCTTTGTCGATGGCCTCTTGCTGGATTGTCATGGCGCGATTCCCTTCCTCCAATCCTCTGGGTCTTTGGATGCGTTACTTTCGATGAAGTAACCGCCCCTCTTATCGGCATAGAGTGCCGTGATCCTCCAGGCATGGCGAACCCAATTCGCACGGCTATCAGCGGCATCATGATAGTAGGCCATTCCATCGATGCTTACGGCGCAGAGAACGGATGCCTTGCAGAGAGGGCAATAAGAGGTAACGTGTGTGGTCATGAAAACTCATCAATCGCCTTCAAGTCGCTTCGGCATCGCATCTCCGGAATCTCATGCGGTCACCGACCTGTATTCCCCATTGCGCGGAGAGTAGATATCGCCCTCTTGGACGGCCCGCGCAAGCCATCGGTCGATAAAGGAGGGGGCGATCTTCAGGGGCTCGGCGGACTCGAAAAATTCGTTCTTGGTGAAGGATCCTCTCTCCCCCCCTGATAAAGAACGTGCAAGTTGTAGAAGCATCAAAGATCCTTCACCATCATTCTTCACCCCTTCCTTCACCACCCCCTCGTTTGCTTCACCTTTTGGAGTGCTAATGTTTGCCGTGGTGAACCATCCAAGACGTGGTGAAGCATCGGGCGAACCATCTTTTGTGGGTGGTGAACCATCCGGTGAAGCAAAAATATCCCTTGCACGATCCGTCCAGACAAGGATATGCCGTCCATCTCTGGGTAACCGCTTTAATTCTTCACCCTCTCGCAATCCTAGGTCGCGGAGGGTCGCCCGGAACCGCTTGTGGTGAATGGGACGTTCTCCGGTTTCCTTTCTCTGTTTGTTGATGCCGTCCCGGATTTCCTTGATGAAGCTATACTTTCCGAGGTCTCCGATCAACGACATCTCTCGGACATAGGCGGCCACTTCCGGCCCTTCCCCGTCCATGAAGCTCGCTTGTGCCTCCAAAGCCGTGCGGGTATCCCCCGTGATCTCGATGTCTGAGACTTTCGCGACGAGAAGGCAAATTGCAGCCAATTCGATGTCCCTGGGGATGATGGCTTGCCCGACGGCATCTTCGACTTCGTGGCGGAACTCTATGGCCTCCAGGATGCCCAGAATCGACGCCGGAGTATAGTTCGCTAGTTTACCCCTACAATACCCTCCGACGGCCTCTTT
>ERZ1292637.634-Hain-H14-01um-R3-634-length-18496-cov-4_pt1 | contig 18496 bp, 20 predicted proteins | sample MGYA00564405_ERZ1292637 | MGnify/ENA primary metagenome ERZ1292637 (study PRJEB36523, sample SAMEA6512645) | groundwater metagenome | collected 2019-01-09 | study: AquaDiva: Metagenomics assemblies of 32 groundwater samples | reverse complement strand
GGCAACGTCTCTGGGATTCGTCGATCCGACGGACGCAATCGCGCTACTTCGCGTTCACGTCGCGGACCTTTCGGACGCCGAGGCGGAGGCGCTCGACACGAAGGCGTGGCTCGGCGAACTCAAGACGAAGAAGCCGCATCTCATCAAGGCCGCGCCCGCAGCGCCGCCGATCGTTCCCGCGAACACGGCTCCGGGAGCGCCCGCTCCCGCCCCCGCGCCGGCAAATCCCAACGCGCCGTTCGATGCGCGAACGCTGCCCGGCCCGGAGTGGCAGAAGCATCTGCGCAGCCTCGGCGTGCCGGGTCATTAACCGTGGCGCTTGACACGACAGGATTCGGAGCGTAGACGTACATCTGACAGCGGGTCGTCGGACCCACTCCGCACCACGCGACGCCGGCGGTAACGGGCGACAGCGGAGCAAGCAGCGTGGTGAACGGCGCCTTCGAGGCGCGCAGCAGGAGAGGGAACCGACATGACGGTCATCGTAGGCGTCCCCGCATCCATCAACAACGCGATCCAGACCGGCACGCTCGAGCGGATGTGGAACGAGTCGCTCGCTCCGACGCTGCTCTTCCGAGCCGACGCGCTCGCGGAGGTCTGGCCGATCAACTTGGGCGAGACGCAGATTTTCTCGCGTCCCGCCTTGCTCGCGCCGCGCACGACCCCGCGCGCCGCCGGCACCGATCCGGTCCCGCAGGCGATCGGGATCGAACAGTGGGAGGTGACGGCGCAGGCGTTCTCCGACTCGATCGACACGCACATGCCGACGTCGAACGTCGCGCTGGCGCCGCTCTTCCTGATGCACGCCAAGCAGCTCGCGATCCAGGCGGGCATGTCGCTCAACCGGATCTCGCGCAACGCGCTCTACACCGCCTACGTCGGCGGCCACAGCGCGACCGCGGGCGCGCAGCCGGCGGTGAATCAGGTCAACATCGTCGGCAACGGCTTCCGCCGCGTGCTCGTCAACGGCCGGCAGACCGACATCTCGGTCGCCAACCCGATCGCCGTCATCTTCGGAGCGGCCGACGCGCGCAACCTGACCGCGTTCGTCCCCACGGATGCGAACGATCCCGACGGCCCCGGCGTCGCCACGTACGACGGCGCCGACCTCGCGCTGGCGTCGCGGACGGCCGTTCGTGCGCTCAACCGGCCGTTCCTCATCCGCGCCGGCGGCGGCACGTCGGTGGACGCGCTCGGCGCCGCCGACACGTTCGTGATGCAGAACGTGATCGACGCGGTCGCGCGCCTGAAGCAGATGAACGTGCCGCGCTTCACCGACGGCACGTACCACCTGCACCTCTCCCCGACGCAGAAGGCGCAGCTCTACGCCGACCCGGCGTGGCGCGTGCTGTACACCGCGCTGCCGGACAGCGTCGCGTTCCGCGACCAGGCGATCGGACACCAGAACAACGCGCTCTGGTACGAGAACTCGGAGGCGCCCGACTCGACCAACACCGGCGCGCAGACCGTTCGCGTCGGCACGGCGCAGTACGGCCGCGACGTCCACGCCGAGACCGTCAACGCGGGCGGCTTCAACATCCACCGCGCCGTCGTGGTCGGCCAGGCGGCAGAATACGAGAAGTTCATCGACGAGTCCGCCTACATCACCGAGGCCGGCATCACCGGCAAGGTCGGCGAGTTCTTCGTGACCGTCGGCGGCGTCCAGATGATGACGGAGCGCATCCGCTACATCCTGCGCGCGCCGCAGGACCGGCTCCAGGAGTTCGTCGGCCAGACGTGGAGCTGGAAGGGCGACTTCGCGATCCCGTCCGACTCGCTCTCGGGCGACGCCGCCCGCTTCAAGCGCGCCGTCGTCATCGAGACGATCGGGTAATCGTCTCCGCAGGAGATCGACATGCCGAGGCAGGCCGACGCAGTCGAGACGAACGCTCCGATGGTCGATGGCGAGCGTCCCGGCGCGAGCGCACCGGCTGCGTCGCCTGCCGAGGCGCTGGCCGCGCCCGAACGGGTGTTCGAGGTGACGGCACCGGCCAGCATCTTCGTCGGCTCCCGTGCGCCCGCAGGCTGGAGCGGCGGGTCGCACGTGACGTTCAAGGTCGGCAAGATCCTCACCGCCGCGCAGTACGACATCGCCTTCCTGCGCGAGCAGGGCGTGCAGATGCGCGAGGTCGTCGCGGCGCCCGACGGGGGTTAGTCCCCCATGGCGCTGTCCCCCGAAGAGCGGGAGCGCGTCCGAACGCACCTCGGCTACACGTCCACCGCGCCCGTGTCGTCGATCGCGTTCGGCGTTCCGCGCGGCGGCGAATCGCTCTACATGGTCGAGTCGGCCATGAACAATCTGCTCGTCGTCGCGGAGGGGCGCGTCCGCGAGACGCTCGGCCGGCTCGATACGACGCTCGATCGGATCAACGGCGCGGAGGAGCGGCTCGCCGCGCGCAGCATCGGCGAGATCGAGACCAACCCCGACGAGATCAAGATGCTCTGGCGATCGTATCGGTCGTGGCAGGAGCAGCTTGCGAACGTGCTCGGCGTCTACCCCAACCGCTTCGACCAGCGCATGATGGGCGGGACCAGCACCATCCGGGTCATCTCGTGACCATCCGCGCGATCGAGCCGTCCGAGGCGAAGCGGTCGCTCGCGGTGTCGCTGCGCCCCGTCGCCGACAACCTGCGGCAACTCGCAAGCGAGCTGGGCGCCTCGCCGTACCGCGTCTTCATGGTCCACACGAAATGGAGCGGCGCCAAGCCCGGACGCGGCAACGAGAGCATCCTGCGCGTCGTCGAGATCCTGCCGACCCCGCGCGTGCGCGCGATCAACTCGCTCACCGGCCGCCCCACCAGCGTCGGCATCCTCGAGGCCGAAAGCGTCTCGGTAGATCGGATCTCGGCGGACCGCTACAACGAGGACCAACTCGGCGGCCGCGTCGGCGGCGTCGAGATCCCGGACGACCAGAGCTTCTACTACGAGGTCGTCGAGGACGGCCGCAGCACGCCGAACCCGCTGCGTAGGCGCTTTCGCGCCGCCAGTCCGGCCGGCCTATCGCAAGTCGGACTCGACTTCAGCCTTCGCTTGGAGCGATCGAGCGAGGACCGTTCGCGTCGCGGCATCCCGGCGAGCGACGTCGCCGTGCGCGTAGGCGACTGATGCCGAACATCTCGCTCGACGCCGTCGCGCCGCTCATCCGCAAGATGGCGCGCGAGTATCCCGTCGCGACGAAGCGCGGGCTGTGGTCCGCCGCGCTCCGCGCCGCCGATCCGGGCGGCGGCGGAGGCGGGATCATGGCGCAGGTGATCGCCGACACCAAGCCGTTCCCGCCGGTAGGCGTCACCGGCGCGTACCGCGCGTCGTGGGGCTCCGAGCAGACGCCGGACGGCGCACGCGTCTTCACGGACATCCCGTACGCCGCCTTCATCGAGATCGGCACGCGCCCGCACTGGCTCGGCTGGAACACCGAGGCGGGTCGCGCGCTGCGGCTCTGGGCGGCTCGCAAGTTCGGCGTCGACGATGGCGAACGTGTCGCCTTCTTCGTGCGCCGCAAGATCGCGGCACGCGGCACCGCGCCACGCTGGGTCGCGCAGCGCGCCACGCCGATCATAGGCAAGGCCGCGATCGAGGAAGTGCTGCACGAGATCGAGGCTGCCGCATGAGCCACCCGCTCCCGAACGTCAGCCCGCGGCTCGCCATCGCCCGCGCGCTCGCGCGCTACTTGGAGACGCTCGTCTTCACGCGCTCCGGTCCGCCAGACGTCTTGTTCAAACTGAAGCGCGTCTGGGACGAATGGCCCGACGCGGAGACGCGCATCGACTACCCGAGCGCGAGCGTCCTGCCCGGCACGGCGGAGTACGACGATTCGTTGCTGACGCCCAGCTTCGTCGAGGGCACGTTCGGGCAGTTCGCGCCCGGCACCGCGCTCGTGCAGCAAGCCGAGCTGACCGAGCGCATCCAGCTCGACATCTGGGCGTCCAGCCGCGAGGAACGCGAAGCGATCGTGGCCGGCATCGAGTCGGCGCTGAACCCACGCGAGGACGCCTACGGCCTCGACCTCCCGATGCCCGACTACTACGAGCGTGAGGCGAGCTACCTGCTTCACGGCGTCCAGTTCATCGACGACGAGGGCAGCGCGAGGAACGAGCGACGGGCCGTAATGCACATCGACGCCATCGCTCCGGTCGTCGCGCTGCGGCACACCTCGCTCATGCTCCCGCGGGTCACCGTTGCCGTCGGCGCAACGCTTGACGTGACAGCGTGACGGATCGCATGGTAGAAGCGTACCGCAAGGCAGAGGACCAGCAGGTCCACTCCGCACAACGCGACGCCGGCGGTCAACGGGCGACGCGGAGCCCAAGCGTGGTGACGGAGGACTAGATGGCAGCCGGTTTCATCCGACGGTTCCTCGCCGATCCGGGCAACGAGACGCTCCTCTCGATCGAGGGCGTCGACATCCTCGATTTCACCGGCGCAGCCGCCATCCTGGGCACCGGCTACGGCGCCACGATCCTCGTCGGCGAGAGCGAGAAGGGGCTGTTCAACACGCCGACCGACGTCAACGGCGGCTCGTTCGTCGACACGTTCGGCAGCTTCGGCTTCGTCTACGGCGGCGTCGAGGGCAGTGGCCCCGTCGCGGCCCGAAACGGCCTCTCGTTCGCCGCGCCCGATGCGCTCGAGAACTGGAACGGCAACGCGTTCGTTCAGCTCTACGGCAAGCGGTTCAAGCGGCTCATCTTCGTGCGCGCCGATTCGAGCGCGGTCGACGGCGGCGGCGCCATCAGCCGCGCGCGCTTCACGCGCATCACGAACGGGCGCCACGTCGGATCGGTCGCGGCGCCGTTCAACATCCGCTTCGAGGCCGTCGCGACGCGCACGATCATTCTCACGACCGACCTCGGCGGACCCGTCACCGCGACATTCACCGCGGGTCCGGCGACGCACACGGCCGGAGCATTCAACGCGGGCAACACGCTCACCGGCGACAGCCTCCTCTTCACGATCAACGGCGGGCCGGTGCAGACGGTGACGTTCGCCGGCGGCGACCCGATCGCCATCGCGGAGGTCGTCGATCAGATCAACGCTGGCATCATCGGCGTGCAGGCCACGGTCGAGGGAGCCGTCATCCGCGTCCGCACCGACCGCGAGGGCACCGGCGCCACGATGGTCATCTCGGGCACGGGTTCCGCGCTGGCGGACACCGGCATCGTGGCCGCCACCTACACCGGCACGGGCAACGTCGCGAACGCGGAAGCCGTCACGCTCGCCGAGTGCGAGACCGTGATCGAGGGCGCGGTCGGCATGGCGGCGCTCGGCATCTCGATCATCACCGTCGGGCAGACCGCGCTCGTCGTCGAACGCAACACGCCCGGCGTTGGCTTCAGCGTCACCATCGGCGCCGGCGGCCTCAACAACGAGTTCGGGTGGACCGCCGGCCCCTACCTGGGCGCAGCGGCGGGCGGCATCGCGGGCACGATCCCGGCGGGCACGCGACTGCGAAACGCCGGCGACACGTCGAGGTGGGTCACGGCCGAAGACCTCGTGCTCGACACCACGAGCGGCCCGTTCGATGTCCGCGTCCGTCCGACGCCGGACGACGGAACGCAGGTGGACCTCATCCTCGGCGCCTTGAACACGATCGTTGACGTTCCCCCTGCCGCGCTCGGCGTCTTCTCCGTGACCAATCCGGCGGCGGTCAACAAGCGCACCGAAGCGCAGATCGACACCGCCTACCAGGCGGCGCTCGATTCGACGCTCGACATCAACACGATCGCGCGCGAGGCGACCGGCATCTGGAGCGCCCGCACCTCGACGGCGATCCGCGCGGCGCTGCGCCAGAACGCGCTCGACGCCTCCGCGAACGGCATGTTCGGACGCATCGCGTTCGTCCGCCCGCACCTCGCGACCAACCCCGGCAGCGGCGCCAACCAGGCGCGCGACGGCGCGGGCGGGTCCAACAGCGTCGGCGCGACCCGCAACGAGCGCGTCGTCTACTGCTTCCCGTCCGTCACCGCCCGCATCCCCCCGATCGCCCTGCGCGGCGTCGGCGGGGGCACGGGCTTCACCGCCGACGGCGTCGTCAACGTCGGCTGGGACGGCTTCGTCGCCTCGCTCCGCAGCCGCCTCAACCCCGAAGAGAACCCCGGCCAGCAGACCGACATGCTCGGCTTCGTCATCGGCTTGGAGGCGGGCAACGCCTCGATCGCCGGACTCGACATCGCGGACTACGAAGCGTTCCGCGCCGCCGGCATCGCCGCTCCCCGATTCGATCGCGGTGAGGTCGTCTTGCAGTCCGGCGTCACGAGCGTCGATCCGGCCGTCACGCCGGCGCGTCGCAACATCGCGCGCCGCTCGATCGCCGACTTCATCCAGGACTCGCTCGCGCTGCGCGCGCAGGCGTACGTCAAGAAGATGAACATGCCGGCGCGTCGCAGCGCCTTCGCGGGCGAGGTGGACACGTTCTTGAACGCGCTCAAGAGCCCGAACGACGCGTCGCGCGCGCGGATCGCCGACTACTCGATCGACATCACGAGCGGCAACACGCGCGCGTCGCTCGCGCTCGGAATATTCCGCATCATCATCCGGGTAGCAACCTTCAGCTCGATGGACGCGATCGTTCTCTCCGCCGAGGTCGGCGAGAGCGTGGTCGTGGCGGAAGCGGCATAACGGAGGCATCGCATGGGCGTCTCACGCGTACGCGGCCAGGAAGTAGAAGTGAGGATCGTCCGCGATGGCGGCTTCCTCGACACGCTCACCGCGATCCAGTCGTTCGAGTGGACGTCGCGCACCTCCACGCTCGAAGCCGATCGCCTCGGCGGCACCACGACGGAAGTCGACGACATCTACCACGGTGCCTCGGGCCGGATTCAGATGCACATCGAGTCGTCGTCGTACCTCGCGTTCATCGAGTCGGTGCGCGACCGCGCGCGCCGCGTCACGCCGGTCACGTTTTCGATCGTCGAGACGATGACGCACCCGGACGGCACCGTCAGCCGCACGCTCTTCCCCGACGTCTTCTTCGAGGAGCAGTCGGTCAACGTCGGCTCGCGCGCCGCGTTCGTCGAGTTCACGATCGCGTTCAAGTGCGAGGACTTCAGGCGCCTCGGCTAGTTGTCCGTCGGCGCAGCGGGTGATAGCCTCCATGGCGAACGGAGGACTCGCCAATGTCCGACTCGCCCACGAACGGAAAGCGCCGCAGCGTTTTCACCTACAAGATTCCAGGAACCGTCATCGGTGACGGCTCGCCCGATCGCACGATCGGCCTCGTCCAGATCACGAAGCGCGACGAGGACACGGCCTTCAAGCGCGCGAAGAACGAGAGCCACCGAGTCGCCTACGAGATCGCGGCGCTCTCGCTCGCCTTCATCGACGGCAAGGCGGTCAACGTCGCCGAGGCGGAGGCGGAGACGTTCCTCGATTCGATCGGTCCCCAGGGACGAATCTTGGTCATCGCCGCCGTCAACAAGCTCCACACCGTCCCCGACGAGACGATGCAGGATTTTCTTCAGGCGGTCGAGGTGTCGATGGCCTGACGCACTCGATCGCGCCGTACGTGCTCGCGCACGCGCGCACGCAAGAGGAGTTCTACGATGACCTCGCAGGGATCTTGGCGGTCGCGGGCCGATACGGACACCAGGACATCGAACACGTGATGGACATGCCGATCCCGCTGCTGGCTCTCTTCCTGCGCGGCCTGCGTCGCATCGTCGAGGCGGAGCACCACAAGCCGCCGAGCGCGGAGGCCTGACGTGGCAACGGTCTCCCACGGCGTCGAGATCAACCTCGGCCTGAACAACCGCGTCAGCGCGCCGCTCACGAGGATCGCCGACCAGTTCCGCCAGGTCGAGGCGGGAGTCCGGCGCGTCACCTCGACCTTCTCCGGCTTCGCGACCGGCATGCTCCAGTTCACCGGCGGCATGGTCCTCTACGACGCGCTGCGTCGCACCATCCACGGCGTCGGCGAGGAGCTGATCAACGCGAACGCGCAGCAGCAGAAGATGCAGACGCAGATCGCCGGCATGGCGGCGCTCGTCACCGGCATGCCGATCGAAAAGGTCGCGGTCGAGACCAACCGGACCTGGACGGAACTCGAAAACAAGGCGATCGACGTCGGCGCGAGCATCGACGACGTGACCGCTGCGTACCAGACGCTCTTGCCCGTCGCGATGGCGCACGGCGCCTCGATGGCGGAGACCGCAAAGCTGACCGCGAACATGGCCGGCGCGGCGGTCGGACTCGGCATGAGCACCGGGCAGATGGCGCAGAGCGCGATGATGTTCGAGCAGGGCTTCGCTCGCTCGCGCGACCCCCTCGTGATGATGATGCGCAACCTCGGCATGCTCGGCAGGTCGGGGAAGGATCTGCAAAAAATCCTCGCGCCCGACAAGGCGGACGAACGCCAGCGCCTCATCGCGACCGCGATGGAGCGCATGGCCGCCGCGTCCGCGAAGCTCCCGATGACCTGGGACCGGCTGTGGAACAGCGTCACCGGCATCAAGGACGAGTTCATCGAGACGATGGGCGCTCCCGCGTTCGCCTCGCTGATGAGCCAGTTCAAGGATTGGCGCGGGTGGCTCGTCGCGCACCGGCACGAGCTCGAGGAGACCGCAAAGGCGTGGGGCCAGCGCATCGCGGAGGGACTCGGCGTCGTCATCACGAAGGCGCGCGAAGCGTTCACTTGGCTGACCTCGCACTGGGAGCAGATCGTCAGCGGCCTGAAGGCCGCCGTCGCGCTGTGGGTCGCGAACAAGGCGTGGATCATCGGCAGCGGCATCTTCCAGATGGGCAAGGGAGTCGCCGGGATCGCAGGCGTGGCGGCCCGTGGGCTCGGAGGAGCGGGCGCCGCAGCGGAGGCGATGGGCGGCGCTGGCATGTCGGCCGTCGGGATGGGCGCGCTCGTTCGCAATCTCTGGAAAGGGACAGGCGCGCTCGGTGGCTTCACGCAGAAGCTCGGCGCCTTCTACATCTACGCGCAGGCCGCCGTGAGCACGATGCAGGCGTTCTCCGGCAGCACCCGAATCGCGAACGAGGCGATCGAAGCTGGCTTCGAGACGATGAGCACGTTCGAGCAGTACATCTACTCGTTGACCCATGCCTTCGAGATCGGCGGCACGCTGCTCGGCAACGCGCTTCGTCTCCTGTCCGGGCAGGAACTTATCGCGCTCGGCGGCACCGCGCAGACGACGAAGGGCGAGCGAATGGTCAACGTCGGCAACGTCGCGCGCAGCCTCGGGATGCGTTACGGCGAGGTGGAGGACTTCGCGCGCACGCACGGCGGCATGTCGCAGGATCAAGCTGCGCTCGAACGGCAGCTCGTCGGTGCCGGGTTCGGCACGGGCGCCCACGCGGTCGCGCTCGAACGGGACATCGCCAGCGAAAGGCTCGGTGGCACCGACTCCGACATCCGCCGATCCGTCGAGGAGATGGCCGGCAACGCTGGCCCGACGATCGACGCCCGCGGCTCGACGTTCAACATCAAGCAGGACTTCCGCGATCAAGACCCCGACCGCATCATGACGATCTTCACGCGCGACATCGCTCGCAGCGCAGAAGCGCGGCGCATGAGCGGATGGGCCACCGCGTACGGCGGCTGACGTGCCGAGCGAGCCGTTCACGATCGAGGAGCTGACCGGCCCGGGCCGGCGCATCACGCTCACCTCGAAGTCGCTCCCGAACCGCCCCGTCGAGTTCGGCGGCACGCAACGCGTCTCGAAAAAGTGGTATCAGGGTTTGACCGTCGCGTCGGCGCAGGTGTTCGGCCCGACCGAGGAGGACACCGAGGTCGGGAGCTTCTGGCACACGTTTCAACTCGTGCGGGACGCCGAGACATCACTCGAAGGCTTCGATGGCGTCACCGGCATTCGCTCGACGATCGTGTTCGGCCCGACGGCGCAGCAGCTCGTCGAGGCGTTCGACGCGATTCGTCGCGCCGGTCAACTGCTGCGCGTCTCGTGGGCCGCGATCATTCGCCACGGCTTTTTGCAGAAGGCCAGCTTCGCGCACCACCGCCGCGAGGACATCGAGTTCAAGCTCACGTTCACGTGGGTCAGCCAGGGCGAGCCGACGCCAAAGACCGTGCTCGGCCCGCAGGCCGATGCGCCGAAGCGCCGCGACAACGTGCTGTCGTTCATGGCGCGCGCACGCGCTGCTCGCGACGAACTTGTCCGCATCGGCGCGATGCCGGGGCGCTTGAGCCTCGCGATCCGCACGCGCGTCTCGGCCGCCGTGGACGTCCTCGACGCCGCCGCTGCGGTGCTCGCTGCCGCGCTATCGAACACCACCGGGATCGCACGCATCCCGTCGGCCACCTTCTTCCGCGTCGCCTCGCTCGCGCAGGACTGCGCGGTCAAGGCGCGTGTGCTCGCGGGCGTCCTACGCACCGGCAACCCCGACTTCGACATCGAGCAGGACGACGAAACCGCGCGCGTCACCGGCCGCATCGGACTCGCGAACATGCGTCGCGCCACGCTCGACGTCGAGGCGGAGGTATTGCGCGTGGCCGAACTGTTCCGGCGGCTCGCAACCCCGGACGCCCGCCGCGTAATCGTGGCGCACGCAGACGAGGATCTGCGCGAAGTCTCGCGACGCTTCTACGGCAACCCCGACCTGTGGCAGCGCATCGCCGATCGCAACGGCCTCATCGGCTCGCGCCTGCGCGGCGGCGAGGTCATCGTGATCCCGGAGAGGGCGTGATGCCGTACCCGACCGGCCCTGGCGAGCGCGTGCGCTTCACGACAGAGCACAGCCGCGACCCATCCGACTGCTCGGCGTGCAAGGCGGGCCGCTGCTTGCAGATGGTGATCAGCCACCCGAAGTGGCACGCCGACGTCGTCGTTCACGAGTCGGCCGGCAATCTCGACGTCGCGCGCGCTGGCCCGCTCTTCGACCCGCCGTGGAGCGACGGCGCCGTCTACATCGAGATCGACAAGCGCATCTTGGCGACCGGCTCGTTCACGCCCGACCTGCCCGACGCGCCCGCCGTGATCGCCCTGATGCGCGACGCCATCGCGGAGCTGTAGCCGTGGCCGTCTACTACCCCGCCGCGAAGATGCGCCTGTACGTGCGCTTGGAGGACTTCGGCACCGACGCCCTGTCGACGCGCGTGCCATCGGTGCGTGCGCTCGATCGCGGCGAGCCGAACATCGCGCCGTCGCTGCGCCGGCTGACGCCTGCGGACGCCGGCAACCGCGTCATCTTGGACGACGGCGCCTGGAAGATCGTCGGCCTCGACGAAGGTTCCGAGCGCCCGCAAGCCACCTCCGACGACAAGCTGACGGTGCTGTGCGACATCCGGTCGCACCGCTTGAGCCTCGATCTGAACGGCATCCGCACCGCCGACACGTTCAGCGCGACGATCGACTTCAAGGACATGCCGTTCGATCCGCGCATCGTTCGCTCGATCGCGGTCGAAATATACTTGGGCACGATCACCCCCGCGAACCATGCGGCTTCTTCGGATCGCACGGACGGCGCTTCCACGCGCTCGCTGCTGCCGGACTTCGACGAAGCGCGCGGCATCTCGAACCTCCGCTTCATGGGCTGGGCGGACAAGCACGTACTCGACATCCCGTCCGACGAGACCGCCGTCGTCGAGCTCGAGGGCCGCGACTTCCTCGCCGACCTGCTCGACGCCGACATGCCGCCTGGCCTGGTGCTCGACGACACCGTGCAGCTCGACGAGGGCATCGCGAAGTTCCTCGCGACCCTCCCGGCCGCACGCGGCCTCGCGATCCGCGCGGTCGGGATCTCGCCGCCCGTCCCGAGCGGGCTGCGCCCACGCCACGCGCGCGCACGCGGCGGCGCGGAGCCGCGCCGATCGCAGCAAGCCGAGGAGGCGTCCTACTGGGACTACGCGCTCGACGCGGTCGAGAAGCTCGGCTTCATCGCCTACGTGGACATCGTCTCGCGCCCCGGTCGCCGCCCCCAGCCGACGGTCATCATCCAGGAGCCGCGCAACCTGCTCGGCATGCACGCGGTGCGCGACGACGACCCGTTCCGCGCTGGCAGGCGCGTCGGCGACGAGATCCTGAACGTCCGCCGGATCGTCCATGGCCGCAACGTCGAGACGCTCACGATCGAGCGCAAGTTCGGCAAGCATCGAGCGAACGGCATCGAGGTTCGTGCCTTCGATCCGCAGACCAAGAGCACGCGCATCGCACGCTACCCGCCCGACAGCGCGCGGCCGCGCAACACGACTGGCGAGCGCGCCACGCACGTTTCCCCTGGCAACTCCGGCGCCGATTCGCGCTACACCGTCTTCGTCGTCGCCGACATCATCGACCAGGCGACCCTGGAGCGACGCGCCCGGTCGATCTTCGACCAAGTCGCGCGGCAGGAGGTCGCGTTCAAGATCGCGACGCAGGATCTTGCGAGCTTCGGGGGCGACAACGAAGACCCTGACCTCTTGGACCTTCGCAGCGGCGACCCGATCGAGCTGGTGTTCGCGCGGCAACTCTTCGACCCGCGTGCGCTTACCGCGACGACGCAGGCTGAACTCGCCACCCACGACCCCGACGACCGCGTCGCGTTTCTGGTCGCGCTCGGCTACCCGGCCGAGACGGCGGCGGCCATCGCCTCGCGCCTGCGCGGCGAGGATCTGTACCCCGTGTTCCGCACGCGCAACGTCCGGTTCGATCTGGACGCGACGAGCGACCAGCCGGCGCTGAAGGTGGAGCTCGACGCGACGAACTTCCTGACGATCCGCGAGGACAGCGCGGAACTCGAGTCGACGCCTGCGGCGGTCTCCGACCACGGTGCCGACGTACTGCGCGGGCGCACACGCGAGCGCGAGCCCGTCCCCGAGGCACCGTGACCGACTTCGGCGCCCCCGCCGTTCGTTGCCAGACCTGCCACGACGTCGTCTACTGCGCCGAGGTGGATCTTGGACAGGGCAAAATCGTCTTCGAGGGCGTCTGCCGATGCGGATCGACGACGACCGTCACATCCGGCTCGCCGTCGCCGAGCGAGCAGCGGATCGACGGCGACGACATGATGGCGAGGTAGCCATGAGAGGCGGCGCCGCGATTCGCCGCGTACTCGACGTCGCCCGCATGGCGGAGGCGGTGTCGCGCCCCGGCATCGATCCTCGCATCTGGGCCAGCTACGCGATCGTGGACGACGACCCGCGCGCGATCAGCGTGGAACGCGGAGGCGTCTTCGTGGACGTCCACTTGCAACCGTCCATGATCCCGTGCGTTGCGCTGCTCGGCCAGGCGCACAGCGCGCCAGGCGCGGGCGACTACCGCCCCGTGCGGCGCGGCGACCTCGTGTTCGTCACCATCCCCACCGGCGACCCGAACGCGGGCGCCGTCTTGACGCGCCGCTGCGCCAACGCGATCGACACGACGCCCGCGACCGTCAACGGCCGCACGAACGACGGCAGCTTCGGCTACGACGTGGTCGACGCCGACGTCGAGGAGCAATCGACGACCGGCCAGTGGCGACGCCGCGCCGCTACGATCGCTGCCTTGGACGGTCGCGCGACGGACGGCGTCCGGCTCGGCTTCGCCGCAACCGAGCGCGTCATTCGCGGCGACGCCTATGCCGCTGCGGAATCCGCGTTCCTGACCGCGCTCAACACGTTCGCGGTGGCCGTCGGCGCGGCGGTTGGAACCATTCCGGGAGGCGCAGCAGCGGGTGCCGCGATCGGCACGGCCGCTGGCGTACTCGCGAATGCGGCGACCGCCTTCACGAACGCCGTCACCGCAGCCTTGTCCGCAAAGGTCCGCACGGAGTAGACTAGCGACGTGGCCGCGAACATCCTAATCAACCAGGGCGTGCTCCCCGCCGGCGTCGCATCGACGTCCCGCATCGACCTCGCGCTCGCTGCTGCGGTCAACCTCACCAACAACAACAACGCCGGCGTCGTCACCTGGCTGTGGGAGCTGCTCGATCGCCCCGTCGGCAGCGCCGCCGCCATCGCGGTGCCGGGAGCGGCGGCGACGTCCTTCACGCCGGACATCTGGGGGCCGTACCGCGTCCGCCTCACCGTCAACGGCGGCGGTTCGGGCAACGTGGACACGCGCGTCGCTGCGGTCCGATCGCCGAACCGCGGCTGGACGCCGCCCGCGTTCCTCGAAACGCGCGAGATGGACACCGTCCAGGACGGCGCCGTCGTCACCGCGCCGGGCGAGGGCTGGAACGCGGGCGAGCGCAGCATGGAGTTCATCCTGCGCGACCTCGAGGCGAACGTCGTCACGACGGCACCGCTCTTCACTTGGAACGGCATCGACTTCTCGCAGTTCACCGAGTCCGCGGGCGCCGACGTCGCGCTCTCCGTCGAGTCGGTCATCGCGGGTCCGCCCGCACGGATGCAGGAGGCGCTCACCTGCACGGTCGGCAATCTCGCGACCAGCATCGTCGTGCAGGCGACGCCGGTCCTCGCGACGGCAAACTACCAGGTCGAGGCGTTGCTGCGCGTGCCCACCGCAGGCGAGGTCGGGCTCGTCTCGCACTTCATCGACCTCGCCAACTACTACTCCGTGCGCCTCGACAGCATCGGCGTGCTCACCGTTCGCAAGCGCGTCGCCGGCGTGGACACCGTGCTCTTCACGCTGGGCGAGCCGCTCGCGTTCGTCGCGGCGGCCGACGGCTTCGTTGCCTCCGGCCTGCGACTCGACGGCGGCATCGTGCGGCTCTCCTTCTCGCCGCGCGGTGCGATGGCGGACACCGCGCTCGCAGGTGCGGGCCGCGCCGGGATGCTCTCGTTCGGCAGCGCGCCAGGACCACAGACCTTCCAAGCGGTGCGTTTCCGGGTCGTGCCGTGACGCCGATCTTCGTCGACGACCTCCTAGCGGCGCCCGCGAAGCGCGCGGTCAAGCGCGGGAGTTGGCGTCACCTAGTCGACGTCTACACGCGCCACAACCCCGAGGTCGCCACCGGCGGGTGCCGCGTCTGCCCGTGCGACTTCTGCAACCTGCTCGTCGCGTACGCCGCGAAGCCGCCGCAGCGTGCCGCGCGGGGGAGACCGTAGATGCCTCCCGGCTGGGGCGCAGGAGCGTGGGGCGGCGCACCGTGGGGCGGCGGCGATCTGCTCACCGTCACGCGCGCCGAAGCGATCGGCGAAAACGCCGTGCGCGTCAGGTTCAATCTGCCTGTGCTTTTGCAGAACATCGGCGACTTCGCCGACGGGCTGACGCCGGCAAACTACGCGGTCGCGCGGCTGACGTTCGGCGCCCGCGACGTCGCCATCGCGCAGATCGAGCACGACGGCGCGTCGCTCGACAGCGTCGTCATGCGCCTCGACCGCTCGCTCTCCGGCGCTCCGGCCCTCTACGACGCGCGCGTCTCGCGCGTGCGCGGCGCCGCCGGCGAGGTGCTCGACCCCGCCGCCGCGTTCTTTTCGTTCCTCGGCTGCGAACGCTTCGTGCCGCCGGACCTCGAGCGGACCGCGCCCGATCGCTTCCGCGACATCGCGAACCCGCAAGCTCTCGGCGACCGGCTCGGCATCACCGCAGCCGAGCTCGGCACCATCCCGATCGACGGCGCGGGCGACTACGCGCTCGACGCCGGCTTGACGAACGTCCGCAAGCGCATCTACCGCCGGCTCGTCACGCAGCCGGGCGGGTTCTACCACCTGCCCGATTACGGCTTGGGCCTGCTCGATCGCGTCAAGCGACTCGCCGGTCCGGTGCAGCTCGCCGCGCTTCAGCGCGACGCGCAGGCGCAGCTCGCGCAGGAGCCGGGCGTTCGCAGCGTCTCCGTCGCGGTGTCGCTCGATGGCGCGATCGTGCGCTTCAAGATCAAGGTCCGCACCGACATCGGTGAGGACGCATTCGAGTTCCCGTTCTCGACGGAGGCGACGTAACGTGCCCGACCTCCCGAGTCGGCAAGCCTACGTTCGGATCGGCCTGGACGAGATCCGCGCGACGAACCCGCGTCTCGACCCCGCGCAGGCCGACGTCGCTGGCACCGATGTCAACGTCGTGCTCGCGAGCGCGGCGGCGATGGCCGAAGAGGTCCAGCGACAGCAGGCAATCGCCTTCGCGAACCTGCTGCTCGGCAGCGCGACCGGCGAGGCGCTCGCCCGGCTCGTCTTCGATCGGTACGGCATCGAGGTCTTCGGCGCCCAGAGCGCGGTCGGAACCGTCCAGTTCACGCGCGCGACCGCGACCGCAGGCGCCGGGACGCTCGCCTCCGGGTTCCGCGTCGCCACGTCCGACGGCATCGAGTACGAGACGACGCAGGCCGCGACGTTCGGCCCGCTCGCGCTCGTCTCGTCTCCACCGAGCGTCGGCGTGCGAGCGATCGTGGCGGGCGCCGCCACGCAGGTCGCGCAGAATCGCTTGACGATCATGCGGTCGGTCGCATTCGACACGACGATCGCGGTCAACAACGCCGCCGCGACGGCCGGAGGCTCGGACCGCGAGACCGACGATCAACTGCGCGCCCGCGCGATCGACGTCTTCGTCAGCGCACGTCGCGGCACGCCCGGCGCGATCGAGGCGGGGGCGCGATCGGTGGCAGGCATCCGCTTCGCCGTCGCCGTCGAGGCGGTGGACGAGTTCGCCTTCCCCGCGCGCTTCGTCGATCTCTTCGCGGCGGACGCGAGCGGCACGATGAACGGGGCGCTGGCCGCGCTCGTTCGCAACGCGCTACTGGAGTTCCGCGCCGCCGGGATCTTCGTGCGCGTCAACGACGTCCTGCCGACGTTCGTGGACATCCGGCTTCGGCTCGCCTTCAGCGCGGGCACCGACACGGTTACGGCGACTACGCTCGTGCGCGCCGCGGTGGTCAACGCGGTCAACCAGCTCGCTCCGAACGCTACGCTCCGCATCGCGACGCTGACCGAAGCAATCCGCACGATCGCCGGCGTCATCGCGCCGACCGACGGCGCTGGAGCAAGCGGCGGCGTTCTCGCTCCCGTCGGAGACCTCGTGCCGGCGGCAGGTCGCACGATCCGCACGACGCTCGATCGCGTGACGGTCGAGTAGATGAGCCAGTCGTACAACGACCTACTCCTCCTCTGGCTGCGCACGCTCGATCCGAGCTACACGCAGCCCCTTGCGTTCCCCGCCGCCGGCACGCGCGCGCAACTCGTCGGAGTCGCTGGCCCCTACGCACCGATCGCGGGCGACACGCTGCTGCTGCGCTTCAACGCGGCGGACGAAGACCTGGTCATCCGGTTCAACGTCGGCGACACCACGGCCATCGCGGTCGCGAACCGCATCAACGCGCTCGCCGTTGGCGGGTTCGCGGACCTCGACGGCGCGGGCGCTCTGCGCCTGAACTCCATCCTGCGCGGCCTCCCCTCCCGCGTCGCGGTGACAGGCGGGACGCTTGCCGCCGCGCTCGGCTTCGCCGGGCCGTTCCCGATGATCGCGCAGGGTGCGGGCGACCCGACCGGGTTCGACCTCTACTCGTCGCAGATGGCGATCTTCGCGACGATCGCGGAGGCGGCGGAGCGCACGACCGAGTCGCTCTACATCCGCCGCTGGAGCGGGCGGCTCCGTGCGCCGTCGAGCGGAGGCGTCGCGGCCACGGCGACGCTTCGCCTCACCCGCACTGGCGTCGCCGACTCCGTGCTCGTTCCCACCGGCACCGTCTTCGACGCCCTCGACGGCACCCGGTTCGCCACGACGGCGGACGTCACCTTCGGCATCGGCGTCGCCGGTCCTCTCGACGTCGCCGCTGCCGCGACGCGTGTCGGCTGGAGCGGCAACCTCCCCGCTGGCTTCGTTTCCCAGGTGCCCGCGCTGTCGTTTGGCGCGCAGAACGGCGGCGGCTCCGTGGACGCAGCGTCGCGCCTGCTTCGCGACAGCGGCGTCGCGCCCGTTCTGCTCGCCTCTCACGTCGGCCTCCACGTTCGTTTCGTCGGAGGCGCCAACGCCGGGACGCTCGCCCGTCTCGTCGGGTTCGTCGGCGGGCCGCCCAACGCGGTCCGGCTCGCCGACGGACCCGCGTTGGTCGCAGAGACCGACACGGCGGCGTGGCAGATCGTCGACTTCGCCGACTTGACGTTCGCGGTGACGAACCCCACGCCCACGGCGAACGGCCGCGACGCCACGCTCGATGCGCTAGGCGCCGAACGCGGCGTCAACCGGCGCGAGGGCGAGGTGGACGATCCATCGTACCGCGAGCGCGTCGCGAACCTGCCAGACACCATCAGCCCGAACGCCGTCTTGCGCGCCGCGAACCGCATCCTCGCGCCGTTCGGCCGCCGCGCGCGACTGCGCGAGGTCGGCGTCCGCCCCGACTTCCCCGGATTCTTCGCCGACGTGGACGCCGCCGACTACGCGCCGACGCTCCTTCGCGTCCCGCTCGATACGATCGAGGCGCGCGGTTTCTTCCTCGTCGGCCTGCCGCGCCTGCACCTGGGCGACCTCGGTGCCGCGTTCGACGACGACGCGGCCGACGATGGCGCCGGGGACGGGTTCGACCCGCTCGCAGCGGCGGCGTACCGCGCGATCTTCTCCGCGGTGGACGCCGCACGGGCCGGCGGGGTAGGCTTTCAACTCGTGATCGAGGAAGACCTGTGACGCGACTCGCCGGCGCAGCGCAATCGACGCGGGAGCAACTCCTCTCGACCGACCTGAACACGATCCAGCGGTTC
>ERZ1292637.388-Hain-H14-01um-R3-388-length-27549-cov-6_pt2 | contig 18549 bp, 23 predicted proteins | sample MGYA00564405_ERZ1292637 | MGnify/ENA primary metagenome ERZ1292637 (study PRJEB36523, sample SAMEA6512645) | groundwater metagenome | collected 2019-01-09 | study: AquaDiva: Metagenomics assemblies of 32 groundwater samples | reverse complement strand
CCTCCCATGACCACTGTCTCGTGCGTAATCAGCGGTAGATGACAGTGAAGAGATGCTGCCTGGACACGCGCGCCAAAATCGTCGGCGTGGGGCAAAATTCCCTTCCCAGCAGGTACCTTGGAGAGTACGACGCGATTGAAGTACCCCCTGCCAAAGGCCCAACGGCCCACATCGCCCAGGAGCGCCGTCAGCAGAACCGCCGGAAACCCAGGATCATGTTCGCGGATAGCCAACGTATCTTTGGACTCAGGATCAGCACGCGGCACCCACGCGAGGGCAGGAATTGCTTGGACTGCCGCAATCAGCGGTTCCAAGTCCACGCCAATCCTGCCATAGTCTCTCAGCATCATCGCTTAGACGATCGCGTCGGTCGTCGCCGTGATGTTCGTCTCCATCGACGACTCGCCCGCGAGGTTGACGAGGCGGATCGGCTGCATGAACTGCATCGCGGCGCCGACGAACGCCTCCGTAATGTTCGCGGCATTGTCTTGCAGCATGGCGTCGATTGGCCCCGCGATGTAGCCGGTGCTCGTCGACACCATCGTGACGCACACGTCCGCAGCGTTCTCCGTCCAGATGTAGCAGGTCCGGGGGCCCCCGCCGATACGGACGCGGTTGCTCGCCGTCGTGACGTTCTCGATCGCGGCGACGGCGAAGTTGCCGTAAATCTCGAAGTCCTCGATGACCCAGTCGTCGCCGCCGACGACCGAGATAGCGGTGTCGGCACCCGCTGCCGCCGCGCCCCGATGCTCCCAGCCTCCAAGGTAGAAGCGGTCAGCCGCGTCGGTCGTGACGATGAAGTCTGTCGCTTGGCCAGTGACGTCCTCGGTCACGAAGTTGGTCAGGGTGAAGTCCGCTGCCTGCAGGTCGATCGGCGATGTCAGTGCGTCGATGCCACCAGTGAAGCGGAAGTTGTGCATCGAGATGTTGGCGGCGCTGACGCGCATGGAGGCACCGACCGCTGTCGTGAAGTTGATCTGCGGGCGCCGGTTGCCGTTGCCGTAGCCGATGATGGTCAGCCCCGCGACATCGAGTGCCAAGCCAGCTGCGGCAGTAACAGTTTCGACATGCAGCGGGGCGACCATGATGATGTCATCCGCCACAGAGGCGTTGATGGCCGCCTCAATGGTCAGGTACGCGCCGCCCCAGCTAAGGCCACTTCCTGCCGCCGCCAGCTTAGAGTCCACGTACCGGACGTTGCCGTAATGGCGCTCAAGGACGCTGGCGCGTTCCAGCTGGTTGAGAGAGTCTGTCGTGAGGCCCGCGCCCCCTCGGCGCCGGTGTCCATACTTCAGATAGTTGGGCATGGCCGCATTCGCTCCTAGTTCAACGGGTTACCGAGCTGGTGTTACTCTCGTTCGCTTCAGAATCACTGTCACGCCGACACCCAGCAGCCCTGTAAGGGTGCCCGAGTAGTCAATCGCTAACGAATCCCCAGCCAGAGACAGCCCCGTGGGCGGGGTCTTGCTCCTCAAATCTATCAGCGAGCACGCATGCCGCGCATCGCTTGCAGCCACACCGTCACGGTCAGTCCAACCAAAGATGTCAGCGTCCCTCCTAAGACCATCGAAAGGTAGCGGCCACTCCGGATGAATCGATCGTTGCGTGTCGTCGAGAGGACGCCTTTGACGGCCGTTCGAGCCCCTGTCGAGAGATCCAGTGTCGTCGTGAGCACGACCGTGCCTGACGCTGCTGCATCGCCTGCAGCTACATTCTCGATAGACACCGTGCCTGATGTCGAGTTGACATCCCAGATCGCGTCTACGCCAAGCACTTCGTAGTCTTCTGTGTTCGCCGCTGGATTGGCGAACAGGGAGTAGTCGGTCAGCAGGGTCGCCGCCGCCACCTGCTGATGCCAGCAGACGGGGAAGGGCGCACGCGCGAGAAACCCTTTCTTGAATGGCATCAGGTGCTCCCCTTTACGACTCCGCGATGTCTTCGATCATGAACGACGCAGGCGGATTGTCGCCCAGCAGCTCGCCCTGGAAGTACCCCACAACCTCGAACGTCGTGTTCGACGTGCTGGTGAAGAACGGCACCATGTCGTCGAAAATCTCTGACAGGGGCCGCGGCACTTCGTTCTCGCCGTGGCCGATGTAGAACGCCTCGCGGTTGAGGCCAATCAGCCTGTTGCTGTCGAAGAACATCTCCGCGCGCCACGGGACACCGCTGAACTGGTAGACGGTTTCGCCTGTGGTGTTCTCGCCTGACTTCATCGCTGCCGCGTCGCGGCCAACGCCGACTTTGCCACCAAACTCTTTCACGGCCTGGAGGGCGAAGAACGTATCGGCGCGCAGGGATTCATGGTACCGCCGGATGATCGCGAGGTTGCTGACGTAGTCGGTGACGACGACGCCGCCACGCTCGCGGCACAGATCCTCGCCCTGCAGCATGAGGTCTTCGGTCAGAGGCCGATTCGTGCCGCTGTTGGCGAGCACGCTCGACTCCCACCACTCGTTGCCGGCCGTGCCACGATCAACGCCGCCAATGTCCCCGACGGCCGCGTCCGGGTCCGCATCGTCGATCCATGCGCGGATGCCGAGCATATGGAGCGCGCCCGCACTGGACACGCTGTCAGCGACGGTAAAGTAGTCCCCGGCGCCGGTCGAGGAACCCGCCGTCCCTGTCGTGATTTCACGGGTGCCAACAATGATCGCGGTCACGGCTGTTCCATCTGGGCCGTTGATGGTGTTGTTGTCGGTGTCCATCAGGTCGACGAGCATGCCCAGATCGACGAGCGGGAGCGCACGACAGGTCACAGTCACCTGGTTGTCTGCTGCTGAGAGGATGCCCAGTTCGCCCTTGCCGGTGCCGAGGAGATCAGCATTCAGGAGGCGGAACATCCGGCGCCGCATGGACGTGTCCATGAAGTCGATGGCGCGGGCAAAGGAGTACTCATCCTTGCGCGAATCCTGCAGCATCTTCCAGCTGACGTCCCAGATGTAGTGGAACTCCTGCAGGCTGAAGGTCGCTTCGGACGACGTGGGCTGCGCGCGGCGGGTGGTTTTGGCGCCGCCCTCCGTGTGGCCCATGAAGACGCCCGTGTTGCGGACTTGTATGGGGAGAATCCACTGGCCGCGGCCTCCCACGGGTGTCTTGCGTCGACTGAGGATGCGCCACAGGACTATTTCCTGCGCGGCGAGGTACAGCATCCGGTCGGTGCCGTACGTGTACTTGAACATGTTGACGACGTCGGTGGTACTCGCCATCGGTTCATCCTCTCAGTTAGGCGCTCCCCATGAGGACGAGCGGCATCCGTTCCTTACGTCGTGCGAATCGCCCAGCCGCCTTGCGGCTTGTGATTACGTCGTGTGCGTGGGGCCGAACATGCCCGACTCTTTTGCCATCGCCGCGATGTCTTTGCCAGTCATGTGGCGGTACTCGCCGTCGCCGGTACCCGTCGCGCTGCCTTTGTTTGGATTGAAGAACTGCCGCTGCTTCTGCTGCGACTGCTGCACGAAGGACTGCTGCATCTTCGTGAACGCGCTGAACAGCTGTGTCAGTCGCTGCTCGACCATCTTGGGAAACTCGCGCATCAGCGTCGGGTCTTTCTGGTCGTGACTGAGCCAGATGTCGCGCGCGATTTCGCGGACGATGTCGGACTTGGGGTCGATGACGCCAAGGCCCTTGATCTCCGGGACTTTGGCGAGTACGCCGTCGATGTGACGCTCGAACTCGCCGTTCGCCTGCTGCTCGCCCCACGCGCCTGCGGCACCTTCTGCCTTCGCCAGGCGGCCTTCCATCGCTTCCATCTTCGCGCCGATCTGCTGCATGGCTTGACCGAGCGGAGCGAGGCCTTCCTGCACGAGCTGACGGCCGATCTTCGCGACCGTGCGGCCATCGACGACAGCCTGATCCTCCAGCCCCTCGAAGGGGTCGCGGGCGGCTTGACGCTGCTGCCCCTGCTGTTGCTGCTGTTGTCCACGCGGGTACTGCCCCTGTCCCTGTCCTTGCTGTCCCTGACGCGGTTGCCCCTGCTGCCCCTGACGTTGGCCGCCGCCGCGCTGATCGAAGGATTCGGCGACTTTCATCAGAAAGTTGACGCCACGGTCGTACTCCTCGCGCGGCATCAGCGACGATTTGTGGTCAGCCCAGCGTACGGCTTTGCCGTCGCCGAAGTGGACCATGCTGTCGTCGGTGAGATGGTAGGAGGTACCGCCGCCGCTGCCGGCGCCCTGGCCTTGACCTTGGCTGCCTGCTGATCCGCCGCCGCCGCTGTACGGAGTGCCGCCGCTGCCGGCGTCTGCGGTGCCGCCGCTGCCAGCGCCTGCGTCAGCAGGATGTGAGAGGACGTCGGCGATGGCTGACTGTGCAGAGAGTGCTGTCGTCCACATGGCCGCAGTGTAAAGCCAGATTTTCAGACGGCAGCGGATGTCTGTGGAATGATTAAGGATTTTCTACGTGGCACATGCCCGAGTGCCCTATTGACACGTTAGCGTGCGGGAGCGGAATTTCGAGGCGCAGGCGGCAGCTGCTGACGCTCACGCTGAATCTCGCTAGCCATCCGATCTTCTGGCGACATCGGCAACGCTGCTTGACGGCCAGCTTCGATTTGGCCGAGCGCTGCGTCGGTCGCGACTGCTGCCGCCTTCGCTGCTGCCTGCTGCGTAGCTTGCGCGACTGCGCCCTGCATCATCTGATTCTGGACGGCGTTCATCTGCGCTTGCTGAATCGATGCGAGGTACGCCCGGCACCGTTCGTAGAACGCGAAGAAGTTCTGCTGTGTGGGCGCGGACGCTTCCAAGAACTCCGTCGTGTGCATCGCGGCGTCCATCTCGTCGAGGATCGCGGTATGGTCCCAGTTGGGGAATGGGAGATGCTCGGGGAGCGGTTCGCCTTGCCACAGCCGCGCAATCAGATGTCCCGCGAGCTTCCGCGCTTGCGCCATTCGCGTTTCGACTTCGCGGTCCGTGTAGCGCATCGCGATGGCGATCTTCGACGGGCTGAGCTGCCCCGTACGGCTGTCCGTGTACAGGATCGCCGCCGGCCCTGAGAGGTCTTCGATGACACGGGCGCGACGCAGGGCGCTCAGCTCCGGCACGAGGCTCGATTGGTCGACGACGATCGTGTAATTCGTCCCGCTCTTGAGAATCGCATCGTTGTGGAAGACCAGGGTTTCGTCTTTGTTGTTTCTCCCTGTGTAGTGGAGAGTCCGTATCGGCGGATAGAACTGCTTCACACGGTTGACGCGCTGCTGGTGGACGCGCGCCAATTGCTCGCCCAGGTGGCTGAAGAAGGGGCCGTCCTCAGAGTCGAGGAGTTCCTGCAGCATCGGGAGCGCGAGCGGCCCGCGGAGCTGTCCAGGGAACTGCTTCGTCTGCAAGAGATCGCTGCCGCCGACCAAGTGGAGGAAGTTGACGACTTCTTGGATTGATTGCAGGAACCACGGCGGGAGCTGGTGCCGCTGCAGCATCTGGACGCGAGGATTGCCAGACTCGTCGAGGCCGTCTTCGATGACGCCGGGCAGATCGCTAGGGATGTCGGCTTTCTCTAACTCGCCACCCAGCAGCAGGATCTCATGGACCGTCGCGTTCGCAGATTCGCCCATCTGCGACATCCGCTTGTTGAGGAACTTCTGCGCGGGCGCCATGTCAGTGATGAAGTCGGACGTCCAAAAGCTGACGGTTGGCGCGTCGTAGTGATAGTCGACGCAGGGGATCTCGCCGTACGGCGTCTCGCCATCGTCCAATGTGACCTGATCGGGGACGAAGATCGTCCGGCGCCCATGTGGCCACTGCTCGGTCGATGGCTGGTACCGCGTTGCGACGAGCGCAAGGGGCGGATCGTCGATGGCCTTCGACCCTGTCACTGCAGGGACAAGATCGCGGAGGTTCATCGACGCGAGCGTGGGGCCTTTGTCGAGCAGCTTCGTACGGACGACGCTCAAGTCATCGCCGGCCCGCGACGTGATCTTCTCGGAGTACTCGCTGCCGAACACCGACCGTACCCAGTCGACGGTTTTGCACTCGACAATGTAGCAGGCCTGGTCGGACGGCAGATCCTTAATCGTGCGGACGCTGCTGTCGATGAAGAAATTGAGCGGCGAGATGATTTGCGATCCGACGTCGCCGACAGTCGCCAAGTGTTCGACGACCGTGAAGCGTTCGGGCGCAACGCCGCGTTCGATGAGCTGCAGGACGTACGGGTGAGGGAGTATGCGGCCCGACTGCGCTTCCTTCCACAGCAGCTCATTGGTTTCAGGGTCGTACGCAGGGATCGGTTCTTCGGTGATGTCTTCGATCCACGGCGTGTGCTCGATGCTGACGCCGCATGTGACGGCCCACCAAATGCGCTGCCAATGCAGGAGCTTTTCGCCGAGTTTGAAGTTGAGGCCGCGGATAAGATCCGTCACGACGTCGGCGTTGTCGAAGCTGCGCGGATCGATCTTGTCGGGTGACGCACCGAACTCCGGGGCCACAGACCAAATGCGGCCGATGCGCTTCTTCGTCGCTTTGCGTATGAGGTTGAAGACGAGGTTGAGGCGGTTGCGGTCGTCGTCGCCGCCAATCGACCGGCTCAGGATGGCGTCACGTGCTTGCACCATCGCATGCTCGCCGAAGTAGAGGCCAAGCGCGAGGAGCATGCGCGCTTCGACGCCGCCACGCAGGCGGTACTTCTGGGTTTGCAGCCGGCGCCAGTCCTTCGTGAACGCGGTCAGATCCTCGCGAACCTGGCGCGCGCCGTCGACGGCACGGCGTAGATTGCGGGGTTGCTCAGGCATCTAATACGGCCCTAGGTGCGGATCGGGCTCATTGTCGTACTCGTCGAGATCCGGGTCTGGCTTAGGCGGCATTCCTGGGCGGGGAGTCGAACGGGACAATAACCGCTCGACTGTCTCCTTCGCCACTCGCCGCGCCAGCTGCTCCAGCGTCTCGATCGATGGCTGCTTCGGCTTCGGCACGCGCTAGTACCTCCTGCGCGGCGTCAATCTCTTTCTCAATAACAGAGATAACCGCCTCGCGTCCACCTGCCATGTACGCGACGTAGCCGTCCGTGAGTTCGAGCGACGATTTGCCGTCTGCGCCCAAGATCATGTTGGCGGGACGCTTGGCGACGCGCAGAAGTGAGAGGACGAAGCGGATCTTGAGATTGGCTTCGGCGATCTGCTCGATGAGATCGTCGCAGAGCGCCGCTTGCTGTCGGCACACTGTTTCAAGGCGAGACAGTCGTTCGTCCCGAGTCATGACGCCTCCGAGTCTACGCGGAAGTTGAAGACGACGCCAACCTCTACTACTAGATCCGGCCCACGTGTGGGTCCGCCAAGTTCAAGCCCGGCCAGCGATGAGCCGCCAAGTGCTGCTGCAGGAATGACGGCGGCTTGTCCTTCCGAATCTGCCGGCCGCGCGGGCGCCGTGACGCCGTGTGCTCGAAGCAGTCGAGGCTATGGTCGTTGCGTTTGAGCCGCATGAATTTACCGGACGCCGTAGTTTCCTCCGGCCACTTCGCGTTTTCGATTTCGTAAGGCAGGACTGTGAGCCACGGTGAGAGGAACACCCGCTGCGGCTCCTTGGCGTTCAAGTACTCGCGCGCGATCTCGACACGGAGCTCGGGGCCACGGTAGTTGGGCCGCAGGTCGAGGCCATAGTGGGCTAACTCCGCGCGGAACTGTGTGTTCGGGTCCGCCCACGCTTTGCAGCGTTCCTTGCCGGGGCAGAAGTACTTGAAGGCGGAGTACACGCGACGCGCCCATTCGGGGACAGTCTCGCCAAGCAGCTCGATCTCAGTGGTGACGTAGCGGTAGTTGGGTGCCTCGAAAATAGGGATTAGCTGTGCCACATCGCCTGGCGGGATTGCTGTAAAGACAGCACTCATGTACGTGCCAGTATCCACGCCCACAACGAGATCCCAGCCGTCAGGCAGCGGCTTGAGGGCGCGGTACGGCTCAGAGTCGAGGCGCATCATAGGGAAGGTCCGCTCTCTTGCGAAGCCACAGATCGGGGTGGCTCTCGTAGCTCAGGTGTTTTTCTCCACGGAGGTAGCTGTACACACGCCCGACGAACGTCCCCAGCCTGCCGTTGTGCGCGATCTCGAAGCGTTCCCGCGTCATAATGCCGCCCTTGTCGGGGTCGTCACGGTCCCTAGCTTTCTGGTCGAAGGTGAACGGGTTGCAGGTGTCGTCGGCGCCGCAGGTACAGTGCCAGTCGGGGTCTTCAGCGTTGTGGCCGCGATCGTGGAGGTACTGCACCCACGGTTCATCCGGCGTCGTCGTCCACACCGCACGGCCCCGACGCTGCCGTAAGTTTTGACTGATGGTGTTGTAGCAATCCATGCCAGGGAACTGATAACTTTCACAATAATAGTAGAGGTCAACCTTCGCGCCTTTGAGGCCCTCTTTCCGCTCCCACGATTTGCACTCGAAGATCGCGCCGTCGCCACCAGGCATCAGCGGCTTCAGCGCGAGCCGCATGCGGCCGCCGCGTTTGTCGTTCAAGAGCTGGCGGTACTTCAAGTTCAGTCCGCGCGGCGGTTCGCTGCACAGGAATTGCACGAGGTAGTTAAACTCGTGCTCGCAGATACCGTACTCCATGCCAATGAGGTGCACGTTGGCGTCGGGCAGGATCGCGTACCCCGTCAGGAACGCGGCGCCGCCGTAACTCTTACCCCCTTTGTAGGCCGCCAAGTCTGCAAGATGGTGGGCCGCAAGGCCACGGCCAAATCGAGGAACAATCGCGCGCGCTTGGCAGATCGTCCGCTGGATGCGGTCTTCGGCGGTGTACGTCGTATCAGTGGGGTCGGGGATTTGAACGGCACAGTAGTAGTCTCCCTCAGTCGCGGCGCCGTCGGTGAGCGTCCAGCCGTGGGCCGCGAGCTGCCAGTCAGCCTGGTGTGGAAACGGGACAAAATCGATCGCGGAGTACAGACGGCGCCGGAATGTGTCGACGAGGCGATCACGCGCCGCGACGTTGACGACAGGGCGGCTTGAGGCGGAGGCTGCTGCTACGCCCGCAGATGGTGCCATATCTTTCGCACTTCCATCACCACGAGAGCTGAATAGATGACGCGATTCGCAGCTAAGTGCCGCGAGGGGCGCACCCTGTACGCGGCATGGCTGTAGACCGCGCAGACGACCGCGAACACGAGGCCCACGCCGTGGACGCCCGCTTTCAGTTTCTCATGCTCACCAGACCGCACCATGACAGATTACTGTGAACGATTGCCGGACGACATGGGATCGACGCTGCGTCCGAAAGACCGCACAGACCGCTTCATCCGCCTCGCAGGGGATGTGTGGGAACCACGACTCCCACGTCACGGGCGCCTGATCGCCATCGAGCTGGCGGGATGACATCAGGTAATCGGTGACACCCCAAGCGACCGCGATGTTGTCGGCACGCGGGGGCACCCGACACCGAATATAGAGGTCGTGGCCTTCCATCACGAAGGACGGGACGACCCGGATCGTCGGGTCCGTCGCGTCAGATGCACCAGAGACGCCAAGCATTGCTGCGAGGATATAGGCGCGCATCACGTCACGACTCGCAGTCAGTGTCGCAGGCGCAGTTCGCGGGGTTGCACCGAGCTTCGCACGCCGCATCCCACATGAGCCCGCCCGTTTCGTCTGCACGGTCGTTCAGCGGATCGCACGTGTGGTGGCAGGCGCAGAGCAGAATGCGGTCGGCTTTCTCAGGCATGGCCTTCTTCATGGCGTCGACCTGTGCCTGTGTGACGCCGCAGTGTTTTTCGATGCTGCCGCGCATCCACGGACGGCTAGGGTCGGGGCAGTCGGGGCAGGTGCCGCCCTGCGCGACGCAGACGACCATCAGGCTCACGAGAATGGCGACTCGAACGGCCGCATGCAGGTACCTCATTTTCTGCCGCCTCTCTGGTACGCGCTGTCTTTCATTCGCGCGCCTTCCGTGTCGAGCGTGCGCCGCATGGGGCTCTTGCGCTCGCGTGGTACACCCATCGTTGGGTTGCGCGGATCGCCGACCGCTGCGTCGAACTCCGTACGCAGCAAGCGTCGCATGTGCTTGACGGCTGACGCTGGCGGCTGCTCAACGTCCAACACGCCTGCGTCAAGCAACGTATCAGCCTCTGCGGGCACCATCGTAAATGGCTCTGAGCTCGTCAGCTCTGGATCACGAAACTGCATCTTCTCGCCACGCCCGACATTCGTGAAGCGCAGCTTCTGAGGAAGGCCACCACGCCACTTCGTCGTGAGTATGAGGTCGAGGAGATCGCTGAGGGGCTTGCCGAGCGACTTGAGCATGGGGCCGCCGACGCCGATCGCTTGGCCAGCGGCATTCGGGATCGACGTCGGGTCGAAGACATCGCCACGGAGGCCCAGGGCACCAAGCAGTGCGTCCATGCCGCCTTCCAGTAGAGGCGCGAGCGCTGCCAGTGGAGGCTCCTGCGACGGTGGTTCCGGCCGTGACGTCCGCACTAGCGCTGTCGCAGCGCCTGGCTGCTCGTACCCAAGCTTCTGAGGCATGGAGCCACGGTAGCATGAGGACGGGGCAGGCTGCCAACCTCAGCAGTATTACGATTCGAGTGGGCGCTTGCTGATTTGCTCGATCTGCAGTGAGGCCGTGAGTTTCGGGGGGCCGTCGCCGCCGCCGTCCGTGACACGTTCGACGATCGCCTTCATCATCGTGCGGAACTCGTCGCTGCCGCCCTTGTCATCGAGGTACTTCTGAATGACTTCGCGGGCGTCGCGGAGTTTGCCGAGCGGACAGTCAGGATCGGTGTAGTCGGTCGTGTAGAGGACGTAGGCGCATTGCGCAAGATGGTGCGTCATGGCGAGCTGCAGCCGCGCTTCTTCGTCCATGTCCTGCCACTGCGCGCCGTTCCAGGCGTCCCACGCGGTTTGGACGAACGCCGACGACTCCCAGTCCGCCGCGAGTTCGCGCAGGGTCTGGCGGTTGTGACGTTCGCCCTTCGTGAAGCACTGGATCGCATCGGTGGGCGGCAGGCCGGAGGCGCGGAGCTTGACGTACTCGGCGGCGGCAGGGGCGGTGAGGACCGGCATCGTGCGCTCAATGGGCGCGACGATGTTGCCACGGCGCAGATTCGCGAGGGAGTTCGCGTTGACGGAATGCCCAGGTCTGCCCCCGCGGCGGCGGCGGCGCTTGGTGGCCGCATTCGCGCTGAGATGCGGCTTCAGCAGCGCGAGCGCCGGAGTGTCTGCCGACGCCCATAGGGCGGCGCGCACCTTACTCGCGGCTGATGTCGATTTTGGTTTCTTGGCCATCGGTGCCGACGATCCACAGCTGATCGCGTGGGACGCGGGCGTCGACTTTGACGGGGACACCTTGGAGCTTGAGGACGTCGCCGACGTTGGTGTGGACGGGGACGCTGAAGCGCGACGAAGACTCTACTATTTCTTTCAGCTTCTCGAACAGCACACTGCTCGTGAGCAGATGCCGCTGAAGCGCGGGGAAGTACGCAGACTTCACCACGTCCACGAACGAATCCATCATCGAGGTCGAGAGCGGCCGGCTCCGTGGCCGCTGCGGCTCCGTCAGGCGTTTCGCGACGTACTCAGCGAACTTCTCAGGCTCCGCGACGCGATCGGGAATCTCTGGCTTCTGCTGCCAGTCCTGTGAGCGCCAAAATGTCTCGCTCGGTCGGCTGATACCGCCGATGGTACCGTCGCTCATTCATTCCTCGGCGATGCCAGTGAGGACGGCACATGACCGCGGGTTGTCGACGAGTATCTTTGATGACACGTCGTAGACCGCTCCGTACTCGCGAAGCCGCCACGCCGGTTCCGTCAGACGATCGGCGACCCACTGCGCGAAGGCGGCAGGCTCCGTCTCGCGGTCGGGAATAGGCCAGTCGACACGGGGGAGATCGGCGCTGCTCGCGAACAGGTCGGCGTTCAGCGCGCGCACGACGTTCTTGTGCAGTAAAGCGTCGAGCACGACGACGGCGTCCTTGAAGGCGAAAGACATCGTAGCCAGCATACTCCGAATCAGCCGCTGCTGTCTCGTTCTGCCGTCTCTCCCTCCGATCACTCCGCCTTCGGCGAAGCGATCTACCCTCTGCGAACGGCCCACGTCATACGCCCACGTCATACGGCTCGCCGCGCAGCGGTGGGCCGTATAGGTACAGCAGACCGCGCGGCACTGCGGCGGCCATACGTCCGGTTTCGGACTGCCCACCAAATTTTGGTCGGGCATCCGCCGCATTCGCTGCCTCGTTGGCCACCTGCGTTCTCGACACCCCTTCGCTGCCACCCCGCCCTGACTCCCGCGCCCCCAGTACCCCTCCCCATTACCTAGGTAATGTGGCGGACATTTAGTGACGGCAATAAGTGTTATGTACATAGCAGGTCCGTTATGTACATAGCAGGTCGATGGTCGATGAGTGGACGGGTGGCTCGATGGTGGCCGACGCGGTCACGTCAGTGCAAGGTGTGTGCGAGTGTGGCGGGTGGCTGAAGGGAAGGGCGGAAGGGCGTACAGAAGTACGGCGCCTACAGTGGAGAGACTGCAGGCGCCGTCAGTTCGGCCGCAGAGGGTAGGATCGAGACGCGCGTGAGCGCGGCCGATCCGTAGGGAGACCGCTACTCCACCGGCACGACGTCGCCAAACGGCGCATTAGCGACTCGCGAATAGCTCGCCCAAATCACGGGATACGCTGGCGCGACGTCGGGGAAGGTCCCGTACATGTCGGTGAGGTAGATGAGCACTAACGGCTGGTCCTCAGCGGCTGCAAGCGCATCGAAGACTGGCCGAAAGTCAGTACCGCCTCCGCCGCATGGCGTGAGCGTCACGGCGTCGCCACGTTCGAACCGATCCGTACGGTGTACCGCTGCGTCGCAGTACAGGACGTCAACGGATTTAGGCTGTACGTCGTGCGAAATAGCAGTAAGCTCAGCACCGAACTGCGAGAGTAAGACCGTGTCAATGCTGCCCGACGTGTCGACGGCAACCGCGATTCTGCCAGCTTCGACGGCGTAGAGTGACGGCAGATACAGCCCTGAAGGAATGTACCGCACGTTCGGCCGCGTCCAAGAGTAGTCAGACTTCGTCACGTCCGACACGTACCGGCGCAGCAGCGATCGCCAGTCGACGCGGTTAAGGGTTGCTGCGTCAATCTCGCGACGCAGAGAGGCAGGTAAGCGACCTTGGCCGGCTGCTTTGATAGCTTGCTCGCGCTGTTGCTGCCAGTCTGCCTCTGTCGGCGCGTCAGCCTCCGTCGGCGCGTCGCGTACCTCGCCTAGGCCAGATGGATCAGCAGACTGTCCCTGCCCTTTGCCTTTGCCCTTACCGCTGCCCTTGGGCATGTCTGGCAGCCGATCGTAGATCCATTCTGCCCACTTGCCGGCGTACTGCGCGTCGAGTAACGCCGACTGTGGCAGCTGAAAGTGTGCCTCGGCGAGCACAGAGTTGATCGCGTAGTCGGCCGCAACGTTCCACTTGTACCCTTCGCGGCTACCGCGGCGCCACGGATGGCCACACGCGCAGTGCATGACTTCATGCGCGATCACTGCCGTCAGTTCATCGTTGCTGAGTGTCTGGACGAACGCAGGCGAAAAGCCTAAGTCGCGGCCATTCGTCCACGCCGTCGGGCAGGTACTGTCCTCGATGAGATTCAGGCCGAGCGCGAGCACACCGAAAAACGGCTGATCTAGCAGCAGTTTCGTACGCGCAACCTGAACACGTTTGTACGCTGGGCTGATAGTCATTGCGTCACCTTCAATAGTTTTTCAGCCGCGATGATATCCGGCCACCCGCGCATACACGTCTCTGTCCCTGGTCCGCAGTTGTCTGGCCGCTTCAGTGGCCAAGGGTCAACGGGACGGTTGCATCGTGGGCAGCGGCCGGCAGCTATCCGAGCTTGTCGCTTCCCAAGCTCTTTACGGGTCATTGCGCCTCCGGCTGATAGAACTGCGCCATTGACTGCATGATCTTGTTTGCTTGATCGGCGACCTTGGCGCGTACGCGCGGAGTGTCGCGCAGGATATCAGGCTCGAACGCAGTCAACTCCGTCTGTACGCGCTGGCGCATCGCGTCGAGTTTGGGATCTTGCGTGACGTTGAGCCGCTGCAGAGCGTTACAGACGTCGCGCGCGTTCTCGATGAGGCTGTCGCGGAAAATGGCTGCAGGGTCCGCCAGCCGTTCGTGAATACGCTCCACGGATGTGTACAGCCGTGCCCATGCGTCCTTGACCGCGACTGCGACGCTGTCATTGATACGGCTCGCGATGTCAGCTTCGATCGCTGCGACTTGATCGTCAGCAAGATCGACTCTGACATCGCCGAAGTTTGGCAAGGGGCTGTATTTCACGTCAAGGGCAAACCGCGCCTGCATATCTTGTGGCGACGGATAGTCTTCGTCGCGGTACATGCCGGTTAACAGAGACTTTGCTTGTGCGCGCATGGCAGGATACGCCGCGGTAAACTCCGTCAGCGACGTCTGAAACGCTAACTGTTGCTTGCGGAACCACGTCGTGTAGTCCATGTAGTTAGCAGTCGGCAGCAAGCGCCAGCCTTCATCACTCCACGCAAGCGTATGGGCATAGTGCGCGTGCCGAATGCCCGTCGAGATTGTGACCAGCGACTTGTACGCCACTGCGTCGCCCGGTAGCAGGAACTTGTTGTACCGTCCTGCGTCCGACGTCGCTGCGTACTTCGCGTTCACTTCATCCGAGATTTTGCGATCGTACTTGCGCGCGGACCATGTACTGATAGTCAGCCATACAAGCAACGCGCGAGAATGGATGGAAGCGTCAGCGACAGTTGCGGTCTTTTTCGTCATTGTGTACCTCTTTTCAACGCGCCAATTACCTTTAAGAGACGGTCTAGGCAGTGTTCACAGAGCCTCATCTGAAAGTAATATGAATAGGCAACGTGAGCTGCGTTATCGTCTGAGTGTTCCGCGATCTGTTCCCAGCCACAGCAATCGCAGTGATCGCCACGATTGCCACGGCTGACGGCGTTCCTAGGCGCCATAGGTCGTTTACCGTCCTGAGATCAACGTCCCTAAATCGCCTGTCGCCAATTTCACGAACGCTTGCGTTTTCGCGATGTCCGAGTGACGCTGTAGCGCGTCCTTCAGGAGTAGCGCGCCAAACTCGCCCTTGCCGGCGTCAACCATCTTCTGTACGTACTGTCCGACACGTTTGAAGTTCTGCGCCGTCGCACGATGCGCGAGTGCGCCCGAGAGCGCGTACAGCGTCGCAGGTTGCTTTGGCACGTCGACAGAATCAGGATCGATCAATATCTGGTCGACGCTGGGGAGTTCGAGGTACAGGCGAAGGAACGCGGAAAACTCCGTCGCGGCACCGTCGCCCACTGCGCCCGCGATCGCTGCATGCTGCACGCCTTGCGGCAATTGCAAAGCGAGAATACGGCCGACTGACGCCCATGTCCGTGGGACCGGGGAGTTTTTCAGATCAGCCGTCGCCGTAAACTGCGAGAGGAGGTCCGGCTGAAACCGCACGAACGCGATGAGTTCGGGAGGCAGATCATGGTCGATCGCCCATGAGCACCATTCGTCGACGTCGGTTTCGAGTTCGACGATTGATCCGAACCGCGACTTGACAGGTTCGAGAATCCCCGTGACGCCCGCGCGATCAGTTCTGCGGTTCGTGGCTGCGACAAACGTCACATTGTCGCTGAGTGCATGGCCGTTGACGCGACGCGCGAGCAACAGCTGCATATAACTTGCCTGGACGGCAGGCGATGCTTGCCCGAGATCATCGAGGAACCACACCGTACGCGCTGTTGCGTCGATCGCGCGTTGCAGTTCGCCAAAGGGCAGGAATGTCGCGCGCCCGTCGACGACCCACGGCAGGCCCTTCGCGTCAGTCGGATCGGCGACGGCCGGGTGGCTGAGAATCAGTTCGGCGCCAGCTGCATCGGCTGCCTGCGCGACGATGTCAGACTTGCCGATGCCGGGCGCGCCCGTAATCAGGACGGGGATACGCGCGGGAATGGTGGCCGCAAGTAGTGTCTTCAGTTCGCTGGGTTTCATCGCTATGTCCTTTCGTCAGGATCGTTGCCGTCTAACCATCGTTCGATACCGCGCATCGCGTCATCAAGATCGGGATATCCGTACGGCCAGTCCTGGGCACCTTCGATGTAGCGGACAAGGTACTGCGCGTCCTCTTCAGGCGGGTCGAGACGTTCAATCTCAACGCTGCGACTTTCTCTAACTGTCTGGCTCATAAGCACCTACCTTTCATACCACTACTATACATGTCTCCGGCGACCATTGCAAGCACTCATTCGCAGAATCCATCGAAATATTTCGTTCGCTGTAAGGTCAATAGACGCAATAGGTTACGCGATATGGTTTCCGTGGACCCATGCTAGGCTAGGGTCCATGGAAACCCTGCCGAGTCTGGGAAAGGTTGCCGGACGTCTCGTCAAGATGACTAAACGTGAACGCTGGGCAGCAAAACAGCTGCGTAGCGGTAGGTGCATGAACTGCGGCAAACACCCGATTACCAAACGGAGTACGCGGATATGCGCGACCTGTCTCCGTCGTGATCGGGACCGTCACGCGCGACGGAGCGTTAATGCTAGCAAGAACGTTTCTGCTAGCATCAACGTTGGTGGTACCAGAAAGGTACGACCAAGCGAGTACCTAGTAGCTACGCCGGTACCTAAGCACGACAATCCCAAGGATGGACCGAACACTTCACCAACCCTGGACAGCCCGAAAAATCCGCGCCGCGAGCTGACACAGAAATAACGCGCATGACCGAGAACGTCGAAACACTGATCGTAGGGATCTGGCTGAGCCTCTGCGCGGCCTGCCTGATCGTGATCGCAGTGATGGACATGACATTCACGCGCAGGAAAGGGAAGGACCGATGAAGAAACCGAAGCGGAAAGTGTGGACACCGAAGGCGCGCAAGGGGCGGCTGTTCGAGGGGCTGCCCGTCGTCGATGCTGATCACGACATTGCGCTCGTCATCACAAAGGCAGACGTCAGTGCGTCAACCGTCAAAGACCCGGGGAATTGTGCAGCGGCACGAGCAGGACGGCGCGAACTCAAGCGCGACGTCCGCGTGTTTCTGAGCCGCATGTACGTCAAGGAAGAAGACCGGCATGGGGCGCGTTGGGTCCGCTACCTCACGCCAGAAAATGCGGCACGCGAGATCGTGTCATTCGACCGTGGCAGCGCGTTCGTCCCCGGTGAGTACAATTTCGTGGCGCCGAGGCTGGGGCAGCGGCTGGGCGCCCCACGTGGCTTGCAGCACCAAGAAACTGGAACGGAGCCGAAGAAGAACCGGCCACACGCAATGACGACGAATGTTCGTCCGAGCGCCCACACGCACTACAACTGAGGCTGACACAATGACTATGCCCCCCATGCCCGACCGATCCGCCGCCGTGAAACGCTTCTACGATCTGCGCCCAGGCTACTTCGTCCCCGACATGCCACTTGGCCACCACGACGATCAACGCCGGCAGTCGTTGCCGGTCCTCATCGCGTACCTTGAAGTGGAGCACCCTGAGGACGAATCGCTCTGGGGCGTCCTCGTCAAAGCCAATCAGAACCTCAAGATCCCCTGCGACATCATCGTGTGGGCACCGACCCTCGAACACGTCGACATCAGCACCAGCAGCGGCGGCAGCTGGGAGCCGCATGGGCCTATTACGAACGCATCGGATCAGTGGCATTGGGCACCGTCAGTCGTTGTTGACCTGTCGGGGCACGAGCGTGCCTTAGCAGCGCCCCCCTACCCGATGCCGACGCCGTTAGGCGGCGGGAGCGGTGGAGGGGGTACCAGCCCAGCACCACCCAACGACGACTTACGCGACTTGCTGACTGCCTATGCCTCGATGACGAGTGATGGCCTCAATCGCATCGACGAACGCCTCAACGCCTTGGAGGCTCGGGCGGCGACGCAGCACCACGCCCTCAGCGACACCGTTCGCCTCGTCGGCCGCATCAGTGACACCCTCGACCATGTAGGCCTCGAAGGCAAACTTGACCTGCCCGGCAGCTTGTTCGACGGCCGCCTGCGCGATCTGAAGCGGAGGGTCGAATGAGCCCCCGCCGCCTTAACAAGCGTCCACGCGCCAGACCATGGCTCATACCTGACTGGATGCGGCCGTACGTCCAGTACATCGTTAATACTGGCGGCAATGATGTCGAGGACATGATCAACGGGCATGCAGACCCGCTGATCAATCTCCCGCTCTCGACGCTGCAGGCGTGCGTCAAGTCTCAGGTCATGCTACTCGAACAGCTGCACCACGACAAGAAACTCGCGGGGTAGATTCGCCAAAAGCAGATCTAAGAGAAACCGTCAGAGATTTTCCGCCCCGCTGAAAATCCCACAAATCAATCCAATCAATAAGGACCGCATCGAATCTGCGGTCCCCCGCCCTCGTTTTTTGCTTACTATCCTACGGCTGCGCGAACATTTCTTCTTAATTCAATTTGGCAATGGTAAGAGTACGGCCAAATACGGCGATGAACATTGGTCGAAGTCGCAAACGCTACTGAAAAACTCTTACAAGTCTCGCTCCGCGCGATTCGCGTTTTCCGTAGGAAAATCGCTGACATGACTTCGGCAGATCCCCTATTAAGGGTTTTAGCTGAAATGGGTCTTGACAGCGATTCTAAGGAGGCTTACATTCTG
>ERZ1292637.426-Hain-H14-01um-R3-426-length-25416-cov-9_pt3 | contig 18580 bp, 27 predicted proteins | sample MGYA00564405_ERZ1292637 | MGnify/ENA primary metagenome ERZ1292637 (study PRJEB36523, sample SAMEA6512645) | groundwater metagenome | collected 2019-01-09 | study: AquaDiva: Metagenomics assemblies of 32 groundwater samples | reverse complement strand
ACCCGGGCGAACGGGTCGAGGACGCGGCCCGCCGTGAGCTCGCCGAGGAGACCGGTGTCCTGGCCGAGCGGCTCGAGGCGGTCGGCTTCTACACGGCGCCCGGCCGCGACCCGCGTGGCCGTTACGTTTCCGGTGCGTACCTGGGCCGGTCGCCCGGGCAGGCTGAGCCTGCCGCCGCGGACGACGCGGACGCCGCCGAGTGGGTGCCGGTCGCGGAAGCGCTCGCCGCAGGCCTGGCCTTCGACCACGCGCAGATCCTTTCCGACGCCCTCGCGGTCGACGTCGGGCGGGACTGGGACTGATGGCCCTGCCCCGCCCGCCGGAGGTCGACGACCGGGTCCGGCATTCCGGGCAGGCGTGGCCTGACGCGGTCCGGTTCGGGGCGGGGACCGTGGTCAAGCGGGTCCGGTTGGGCCGGTGGAACGGGGCGAACGTGCTGGTGGACGCCGACCCGGCCCGGGGCGTGCCACGCGCCTACCTGGCCTTCTACACGGACGACCAGATGTTCTTCGCTACAGAAGGGGGCGAGCACGATGACTGAAGTTTTCGCGGTTCTCGGGTTCGGATGGTCCGTGCTCGCCTGGACGGTGCGGGCGATCGCAGATCTGACACCGCTGCCCGTGTGGCTCGTGTGGGGTGGCGCCGGGCTGTGGCTGTACGGCCATTTCGAGCGGCCCGTCGAGTTTTTCGTCCGCCGGTGCCGGATGCGGCTGAACGGCTACGCCCGCTACTCCGACTACATCGGCGGGCCGGACTGGTCTGCCCGCCGTGCCCGGTTCTGGCGTGAGCACGGCCAGGATGCGGCCTGCGTGGTGTGCGCGAAGGTTCGCCGTCCCGGCCCCCGGTCCGGGTTCCACGTCCACCACGTCGACAGGCTGCGCGCGGGCGGCGGCAACGAGTGGGCTCGCGATTTGGTGGCAGTGTGCACCGACTGCCACAGTCTGGTCCACCGTGTCGACCGGCACCTGTACGCCTGGTTCGGTGTGACCCTGCGGGCGAACACCTGGCTGGTCCGGCACGCCGCGCTGCCCGTCCGCCTGGCCCGCCGCGCGGCCCGCGAAAGCGTGGGCGTGTAGTGGGCAAGCGGCCGATCTCAGGGCACACCTTCACTTCCCAGCAGCGCCGGAGCTGGCCGGCGGCCGAGGAGGGTGAGCGGCGCAGGCCGAGGGAGTTCACCGCGCCGTGGGTGGAGATCGACGGCATCCGCGTGGTCGTGAAAGGCTCCCCCCGTGCCCGCATCCGCACCCAGCTCGCCACCGCACCCAAGCGCACAGCCGTGCCTACAGCCGGGGCGGGCGGTGAGGCCGTGAGCGTCCTCCCAGGCCCGGGGGAGCCGGCCGCCCCGCCCGGCCCCGGCCTGAAAGCCTCCCGGCAGCACAGGGTGTTCCAATGCGCGGTCGACGCGTGGATCGCGTCCGGTACGGGCAGCTGGTGGCGGGTGGAGGTGGTGGACTACCCGGCCGACACCCAGGCCAGCAGGCGCGCCCGCCGCAACGCCTACAACAGGCTCCACAACGCGTGGACTCGGGAGGTCGAACGGCGGGTGAAGTACGACGGGCTCACCGGCGACTACACCGCCCGGGTCGTCACCCAGGGCATCGCGACCTACTGGACGTGGGGTCCGGCCGGCGACGTGCCGGCCGACAGGCCGGGGGTCGACGATCCCGCCGCCGACGCGGACGGCGACGTCGGGGGTCCGGCCGCGCCACCCGCATAGCGGGTCACCCGCGCATTCTCCCGCCCGAAACGCCCACCGGCCGCATCCCGCCTGGCGCTTCCTAGCGCCGTACCGTGCCACGGTCGACTTGTGGCGGGAGCTGGCGCGGCAGGCGGGGCGGCGGAACGTGCCGTCTCCGACCAGGTCGCCCGGTTCCTGCCGCTCGTCCGCGCACGGGTCAGGGCGCTGGGTCTGAGGCCTGGCATGTCCGGGTGGGACGACGCCTATTCGGACGCCCTGCTCGCCGTCTGGCGGGCCGTAGGCACCTACGACCCGGCCAGAGGGCCGTTGGCGAACCACGTGGACCGCCGGGTGCGGTGGGCGCTGGTCGACGGACTGCGCCGCCGCGGGGGCCGCGGGGAACACCGCCGCCCGGAGGACGTGCCGTTGGACGCCGCCGTCGACCTGCCCGACGAGACCGCCCCCGACGAGGGGGACGTGGCCGTCTGGGAACTGGCCCGGCGGTCCGTGGCGCTGGACCCGAGGCTGCCGCGGATCGTCCGCCTGCGGGCGGTGGACCGTTCGTACGCGGAGATCGCCCGGGACCTGCACCTGTCCCGGGCGCGGATCGGCCAGCTGCTCGGCCTGCTCCGCGAACGTGAACGGCGGGCGTCGTGAAGATCTACGCCTGGTCGGCCGACGAGTCCGGCTGCGGATACTACCGGTGCGCCCTGCCGATGGCAGAACTGGCACGGCGCGGCCACGAGACGGCGGCGGGCACCAGGATGCCCGAAGACTGGATGGCGGACGCCGACGTGATTGTCGGCCAGCGGGTGTGCATGCCCGGCCCGTCGTCGACCTGGCAGCGGCTGGCCGCCGAAGGCCGCACCCTGGTCTACGAGATCGACGACGACCTGTTCCAGGTCGACGCCCGGTCGAACCCGGTCGGCCACCGGGCGTTCGGCGCACCGGCGATGCGCCGGCGGCTGCGGGACAACATCGCCGCCGCGACCAGGGTGACCGTCACGACCGTGCCGCTGGCACGACTACTGCGCGAACACCATCCGGACGTGCGGGTCGTCCCGAACATGGTCCCCGCCGCGCTCCTCGACTGGGAGCGGCCACGGCGCGGGCGGGTGACGGTCGGCTGGGCGGGCAGCGCCACCCACGAGATGGACCTGGCGGAGGTCGCGGCCCCGCTGCGGCAGTTCGCGGCCCGCGCGCCACAGGCCGACTTCCATCTGATGGGCGCCGACTACCGGGGCATGCTGCGGCTGCCCGCCGGGCGGGTCCGGCAGTCGGGGTGGAACGGGTCGGTGGAGGAGTACCACCGGCAGGTCGACTTCGACGTCGGCCTGGCGCCGCTCCGGCCGCACGTGTTCAACCAGGCGAAGTCCCCGATCCGGATTCTCGAGCTGAGCGCCCTCGGCATTCCGGTGGTGGCCTCCGACTACGGGCCGTACGCCGAGAGCGTCCAGCACGGCGTGACCGGGTTCCTCTGCCGCCGGCCCCACGAGTGGGTGAAGGCGCTCACCGAACTGGCCCGGGACGAGGGCATGCGCGCCGAGATGGGCGAGGCGGGCCGGAAGTGGGCGGCGACCAGGACGATCGAAGGCAACGGGCACATGTGGGAGAAGGCGTTGACGTGACCGGGCTGGTGGTGGTCGTCCCGACACGGGGCAGGCCGGAGGCGGCGGCCGAACTGGCCGGTGCGTTCACGGCGACCCGCACGGCGGACAGCGTGCTGCTGCTGGCGGTCGACGGCACCGACCCGCTCCTGGAGGCGTACCTGGGTGTGGTCGACGGGCTCGACGTGCCGTGGGTGCGGATGGTCGTGGCGCCGAGTACGACGATGGGTGAGGCGCTGCGCCTGGCCGTGGCCTGGTTGCTCGAGTCCGACGACCCGCCTGCGGCGATCGGGTTCATGGGCGACGACCATCGACCTCGAGGCGAGGGGTGGGACCGCGCCTACCTGAATGCGCTGTCCGCCCGGCCGGGGATCGTCTACGGCGACGACCTCGTCCAGGGTGAGGCGCTGCCCACGCAGTGCGCGATGTCGACGTCGGTCGTGCGGGCGCTCGGCCACATGGCCCCGCCCGTCCTCGAGCACCTTTACCTCGACAACTACTGGCTGGCACTGGGCCGGGCGGCGGACTGCATCGCCTACCTGCCCGGCGTGGTCGTCGAGCACGTCCATCCGGTCACCGGCCGGGTGCCGTGGGACGACGGCCACGTGCGGGTCAACAGCCCGGCGCTGTACCAGCGGGACCGGGCCGCGTTCGAGGCGTACTGGGCCGAACACGGCGACCGGGACGTCTGCGCTGTCCGCGCGGCGCTCGCGGCGGTGACGACGTGACCGAGTGGCGCCTGTTCCCGACGGGCGAGGTCCCGGCCGTGTCGACAGCCGGGTTCCACGCGGGCCGGGAGCGTGCGCCGCACCTGGAACAGCCCGCCCACCTGCCACGGCTACTCGCCGCGGCGGGATACGTCGAACGGGCGGTGGCCGGACTGCGGCCGGGCGTGGTGACGGTGTCGGACCTGGGGTGCGGCGACGGCGGCCTGCTCTCGCTGGTCCAGAGGCTCGACGGGGTGGCCGCGTGGGGTTACGACTTCCAGCCGTCGAACGCCGCCGGATGGGCCGAGCGCGGCGTGACCGCGCACCAGGCGGACGTGTTCGGCGCCGACCGGGACGCGGTCGAGCTGGGCGACGTCGTGGTGGTGACCGAGGTGCTGGAGCACCTGGCCGACCCGCACGGCGCGGTCCGCTGGATCGGCGGGCACGCCCGGTGGCTGGTCGCGTCCAGCCCGTGGGGCGAGACCCCTGAGTCTCACGACGACTGCCATGCTTGGGCTTGGGATTTCGCAGGCTACGCCGACGTGGCCAGGCATGGCGGATTCGAGCTGGTACGCCACATCCCGGTCGGGCAGTTTCAGCTGGTCCTGGCGGTGCGGGCGTGAAAGCGCTGATCACCGGGGCCGCGGGGTTCGTCGGGCGCCATTTCGTCCGGGCGCTGCTCGCGGACGGCTGGGACGTCCACTCTGTCGACCTGGAACCGACGGAGGTGGCCGTCGACTGGAACGGGCCGGCACACCTGCACGTCGCCCAGGACGTCATGCGGTACTTCAGTTCGACGTCCGCCTTCGCTTTCGACCTCGTCGTGCACGCCGCCGCCCGGGCGCCGCACCGGGCGGCGATCGACGGGCAGCCCGCGACCACGGTCTACAACCGGCTGTTGGACGCGGCGATGTTCGACTGGGCGGTCCGGACCGGTCAGCGGCGGGTGCTGTACCTGTCGTCGAGCGCGGTCTACCCGGCGGTGATGCAGCGCAGCGTCAGCATGTCGCCGCGTCTCGAGGAGGACGACGCCCTCGCCGACAACGCCCCGCCGCCCGACGCCTACGGCTGGTCGAAGCTGTCCGGCGAACAGACAGCCGCCTGCGCCGCGGCGGCCGGCGTGGCGGTGCACGTCGTCCGGCCGTTCTCCGGCTACGGGGAGGGCCAGTCGGAGGATTACCCGTTCGGGGCGTTCGTAGCCCGCGCGGCCAGACGCGAGGACCCGTTCACGATCTGGGGCGACGGGGCGCAGGTCCGGGACTGGATCCACGTCTCCGACCTGGTCGCCGGTGCTCTCGCCGTCGTGGGCGCCGACGAGCGGCGGCCCGTCAACCTGTGCACGGGCCGTGGCACGTCGATGCTCGCCGTCGCCCGGACGGTGTGCGCGGCGGCCGGCTACGAACCGGAGTTCGCCTTCGACTTGGGCGCCCCGTCCGGTGTCGCCCACCGGGTGGGGGACCCGTCGCGGATGCGGGAGATTTTCACGCCGACAGTCGGCCTCGCCGACGCGGCCCGCCGTGCGGTCGCCGCGGCGGCGGGCGGGGCCGTCCGGTGACCGGCCCGGGTCCTGGGGCGAGGCCTGCGCGCAGCGGCCCGGAAGGCGAGCCGTGGGTCCTCGCCTGGCTGCGAGAACTGAAACCGGCCAGCGTGCTCGACGTGGGACCGGGTTCGGGGGCCTACGGCCACCTGGTACGGAAATACCTCCCCGGCACCCAGCTGACCGCGGTCGAAGCACGCGGGTCGCACGTCGAACAGTTCGGGCTGCGTGACGTCTACGACGAGGTGCTGGTCGCCGACGTGCGGACCGCCGGCCTGCCCCCGGTCGACGTGGTGGTCCTCGCCGGCGTGCTGGAGCGCACGGCGGAAGGGGAGGCGGCCGAACTGTGGGGGCGGGCACGGAAGGCCGCCCGGCAGGCCGTGTTCCTCGCCGTCCCGGCCGGCGACTGGCCGCACCGGCAGGTGCTGGCCGTGTTCGACGGGATTCTCGGTTTCGAGGCGGGCCGTGAGGCCGGCGTCTACCTGGGTGGAGGTTCGGGATGACCGACGACGTGCCGCTCTCCCTCGCCGACTCGGCGGTGGCAATGCACGAACTGTTCCTCTCGCTGGTACAGGCCGGGTTCACCGAACGGCAGGGGCTGTTCCTGATCTCGCAGATACTGCGCGAAGCGGCGGGAGGGCAGACGTGACCATGTCCCGAGGTCGACAATGCGGCCATGACGACCGACCCGGAACCGCCGCCGGAACCACCCGAGCCGGCCGAGCCGGTGCGGTGGTGCGCCGCCTACTTCAAGTCGACGGCCTGCACCCTCCCGGCGCACGACCCGGACGTCGCCCACAGGGGCGGCGGGATCACCTGGTTCACTCACCGCGTCTGACGTGCAGGCGCACCGGATGACGGGAGGCGGACCCGACTGCACGAACCATCCGGACGTGCCGGCGACGCATTGCTGTCCGATGCCGAGCATTCAAAGGCAGGCCGACGGTAGCTACGTCGAACAGGTGCCGCTGTGCGAGCCGTGCGCCGACCGGATCCAGGCCATCGGCTTCGGACCTGCTCGACCTGTGGCGCCACCCCGATGACGATCACTGTTGCGATACCGGCCCATCCGCCGAGGTTGCGGGACGGCATGTTGGATCGGGCACTCCGGTCGGTGTCCGCACAAACCCTCACTCCTGCGGCTGTGAGCGTCGCTGTGGACGTCGACCGGGCCGGGGCGTGGGGGACACGGCAGCGGGCGTTGGACGCCGTACGGACCCCGCTAGCGGCCTTCCTCGACTCGGACGACGAAATGCTGCCGCACCATCTCGAGCATCTACTGGCCTGCATGGAGGAGACCCGGGCGGATTACGTATTTTCTTGGTTCCACGTGGTCGGCGGCACAGATCCGTTCCCCCATTTTTTCGGCCAGCCGTGGGACAACAACCATCCCCACCAGACGACGATCACCGTCCTCGTCCGGACCGAACTCGCCAAAGAGGTCGGGTTCCACAAGCCCGTGGAAGGTGAACTCGTCGCCGGGCAGCGATTCGGCGAGGACTACGCTTTTACGCTCGGCTGTATGGAAGCTGGGGCGAAAATAGCGCACCTCCCAGAGATCAGCTGGCGATACCATCATCATGGAACCAATTCGTCCGGGCTGCCTTCGCGCTGGTGACGGGCCACGCGGGCAGCCTTCCATCGAACGGCGTCGCGCGCGCGGTTGCGACGCCCTCTTGCCGCGCTACAAATGCGGCAAGCACGCTGTCCGCCCGGACCGTTGTAGGTGTTCTCCTCGGTGTACTCGTGACCCAGCTTGCAATGCGTCTTCCGTCCGCGCGGACTCGGTGTCACCTTGTATCCGGGTGCCCACCGCGCGGCTTCGCACGTTCGGCACCTCCGCTGCCCGTTCGCCTCGTTGCGGGTATTGGCGGTCGTAAACTCGTGGCCTTTCATGCAGTGCGTCGCGCGAGTGCGGGGGCGCTCGGCCGCTGCTACGGCGCGCTCTGCGGCAATGCGGCACGCACGGCACAGCATCGCCCCGCCTTGCCGTCCGTCCACGTTGGCACCGACGAGCTTGTGTCCGCGCTGGCAGCGCTCGACGATCGGCCCGAGTGGCACAACCGGACCGTCGCCCCGCCGGTACCGAGCCTCGTTCGCCGCATGGCACGCCCGGCATGAACGTGTCCCGTTCGGCTTGCGGTAGGTGTTGGCCTCGGTGAACTGATGTCCGCGCTTGCAGTGCGTCGCCAGCCCCTTGGCGGTCCGCTCGCCGTTGCCTTTCGGTGTCGTGACTCGCAGGTGGGAGGGACGTACACACGACCGGTGAAGGCAGGCGTTCCCGAGATCGCACACGAGCGGGTCGTGGCACAGATGGTCGATGACGCCACCGGGCGGAATCGGACCCTCCTTGAGTTCCCAGGCGATGCGGTGGGCGGATCCGCCGCCGCTACGTCGGCTCCGATTGCCCTCAATCCCGTAGCCGTTGCGGTCGACGTACCCGGTCCAGTGCCAGCAGTCGCCGGACGTCTTGTCGACTTTCGCCCAGAAGAGTTCTACGGGGTCTTGTCGTGTCCGGGCTCGTCTCGACGTAGCGCTAACTGTCGTCATAGACGGCAGTCTAAAGCTGTGGCGCTACGAAGCGGCATGTGTGACGGCGGGGCGTGCGAGACACGCGGACGACCCGCCCGGCGGCAACACCAGCGGTCTCCCCGACCGCTGGTGGCGGCCAAGTTCGACGAGCTGCTAGCCCTGCACGCGAGGTCGAGCGGCGGGCTGCCTCCCGGCCGTCATGACTTCGACCGCGTCCGGCGGTTGCAGGCCGACTACGACAAGCGGGCTGTGACGGCCGTAGACCGGGAGACCGTGCCACGCGAAAGGCCGGGCGGACTGGACTTCGAGGGCAGCTGGCGCCGACCTGATATTTGAGCGGCAGTCCGACCGGGGAAAGGGGAGAGCCCGATGGGAATTCTCGTACCGACCTCGGAGGAGGTCGCCGGGGCGCTGGCAGGGCAGAAGGCCGAATTCGACCGGGGCCTCGCCGACGTGCGGGCACGGCTCGCCGCACTCGAGGGGAAACCGCGGCCTGCCACGTGGCTGTCCGGCGGCAACCCGGACAACAACACGCAGACCGGCGCCGAACAGTTCGGGAGGTGGCGCGGGAAGAAGTGCACCTGCGCACTCGCCTACCCGGTGCGCGACGGCGGGTGGGGTCCGCTGACGTCGGCCACCGCGCTGCCGCAGGGCGTGTGGACGGACAAGGCGGTCAAGCTGGTCGTCCAGCTGCCGATGTTCCCGCAGGGCAACTACACCTACGCGGCTTGTGCCGCCGGTACCTACCGCGAGCAGCACAAGCAGCTCGGCGCGAACTGGCACAAGCGCGAAAAGGCCGGTTTCGAGCGGCCCGTGTTCATGCTCACGTGGGAGCACAACCACAGAGGCCCGGGCATGCACTACTGGGGCGGCCCCGGGCCGGCGGTGCAGCAGTTCCACGACTACGACGAGTTCGTCGGCGCGTTCCGGCAGACCGTGGAAGCGGTCCGGGAGACCTACCCGGAAGCCGAGTTCGGGTTCGTCGGGAACGGCCACGACTCGCCCGGTTACGGTGCGGGCCGTTTCCCCGCGAACGACCCTCGTAACACCTACCCGGGCCGTGAGTACGTCGACTGGATCGGCGTCGACTACTACGACCATTTCCCGCCGTCGTTCGGCGGGACGTCGACCAGTTCTCGCCGCAAGGACTTCGACGTCGAGTCCCGTGAGGTCAACGGTGTCCGCTGGTGGATGGAATTCGCGCTCGCCGAAGGTACTGGTTTCGCGGTGCCGGAATGGGCGTGCAACTCCGGCGACGTCGCGGGCGGCGACCACGGCGGCGACAACCCGAGCTTCGTCGCGAACATGAAGAAAGTTTTCGACGAGGCCGCCGCGAAAGGCCTCGACGTCCTCGAGTGCTACTACGAGGACACCGCCCAGAAACTGGGGGTCATGAACGGCCAGAACCCGAAGGCCGCCCAGAAGTACTTGGAGCTGTTCGGCGGGTAGGCCGGCGTGAGCCCGGCACCGCACGACGCCGCGCACGCCCGGGACACGCCTGGCCCACGCGCCGCCTGACCCTGCCGCCCGCCTGGCGCTGCCATCATCGTCGGATGGCTAGCAAGACCGACCTGGCGGTCGAACTCGAAACGGTCCGTGAAGCTGTCCGTGAGGCGCACGGGGTCCTGAAAGACCTGCGGGCGGCGGCCAGGGAGGCGCGGGCGCTGGTCCCGGACCTGGTGAAGGGGCAGTTGGAGGCGGCGGTCGCCGACGGGCTGGCGGGCTACGCCGACACGATCCGCAAGGCGCAGGACGAGGCGGTCGACCGGGTCAACGCCACGTTCGACGAGCTCGCCGACCTGCTGATGGGCCGGGACGAGGAATCGAGACGGGAAGGCAAGCCGGACGTCCCGACGCTCGTCGAACGGCTGGTAGGCGGGAACGGCGGCGGGAACACGGTCGCCGACCCGCGCAGGCTGGGCGGGGACATTACTGGGGGCGGCGGGCCGCACGACCGGAACACGGTGGCGTTCGACACCGAGGGCGCGGTGCTGCTCGAACACGCGGAGGTGGCGGTCGCCCACGCGGCGGACGACGACGACGTGGTCGCGCTACTGCTGTCCGGGAAGGTCAACGGCTCCCGGGACCGGGCGAAGGTCCTGTTCCTCGCCGACGCGGACGGCGCCGCGGCGGTCGTCACCGAACTGGAGGCGTTGATGCGCAGGGCCGGCGCGGGCTGGTTGGACCGGTACCGGGTGGCGAAAGCCGAGCGGGTGGCGAAGCTGAAAGCGTCCGGGTCGTGGGAGTAGCGCAGGCGTCGTTCAGCTGCCCCGCCTGCCGGGCGGTCAGCCACCATCCTGTCGATGCCGAGCACGGCTACTGCGGACGGTGCCACGACTTCACAGGAACGGACCGCCCGGCCATGAACCCTTCCGCGCTCGACCCCGACGAACCGCTGCATTCGATCGGCGATCTCGCCATGGCGCTCGGCGGGTCGGGCAGTTCGTTCACCGGCGACCTGCTGCGCCTGGTCGCGAAGGCCGACCTGGGGAACCGGCGCCGGCTGGCCGAAGCCTTCGGCGAGTACGTCGCCGCGTGGGAGGCGTGGGTGTCCGAGTCCGCCACGACGGCGGGCGAGGCCCGGGCTGTGGCCGACGCGCGGGTCGCCGGTCACGTGCCGGCGAGAACCGCGTCCCGCACGCCGCCACCCGCGACGGGCCGATAGGCCGGGGGCACGGCCTGGGCGCGGGTGCGCTACCAGGGGTGCGGGCGGGGTGTGCATAGCGGTCACTGTCGCCTTCTACGGCAGTCTTACACAGTCAGCGCTAGGAAACGGTATGAACGGCGTGTTGCCGCGAGACGCGCCGGAAGCCGGTTGGCGCAGGCCGGGAGGGTGCCGCACCGGCCCGCACCCCGCAAGCCCTCGACCGCGCGAGGTGCGGAACGCGCCCGAGTCGGACGACAGAGGAACGTCGGCGCTAGGCGACCGGCATTCGAGCAATGACGGCGAGACGGGTGTGCTGGAGCTTCCACCAAGCGCGCTTTCCGTTGCCTCTCTGAATGACTACACCGTCGTCGCCCCCACGTCGCTCCATCGCGACGACGTCGGCGGTTCCGTACAGGATCTGGTCGCGCGAGGTGTCGTTGCCGAGCCCGACGGACCTCCGGCGTCGCCGGTAGGCCCCGACGTAGCGCACGCGGTCGCCGACGTGGATGTCGTCGGCGATACCCCCCTGCGTCCGTTCGACGTTGTGGATTGGGCGTTCGAGAAGAATCGCCCTGATCTCGGCGAGTGCGGCTAAGGCCGCTGTCGGAAATGATTCGGTGCTCACCCGCGCGATTTGGCCACGCCAGCGCGCGTCGCTTTTGTGCGCGGCGAGGCGACGGGCGAGATCGGTGGTGATGCCGACGTAGAGCAAGACGCCGCTGGTGTCGAAGATCCGGTACAGGACGGTTTCAGTCATGGCGCTAGCCTACTTGACTGCACTGGGTACCCCGTGCACGATGGTTGCATGGCCACCACGACCACACTCGCCCGCAGTTCCAACCTCAGCCGGCAGTACATCGCCGACGGCTGGCTCGGCTACACCAACATCCCCGAAGTCGCCGGCCACCCGCGCTACGAAGACCTGATCGACGCCCTGGTCGGCGAGACCGAGAAGGCCGCAGACGCGATGCTCCCCGACGGCGCGCAACTCTTCCCCCACATTTCGGAGATCGTCGGAGAGATCGGCACGGAACTCGGCGACGACTACGACGCCGACGAGAACACCTTCGACGCCGAGACATTCATCGGCCGCGCCAGCGCCGCCGTCGACTACGACGCCGTCGAGGCCCGCGTCTTCGGCGCCTGACATGGACGAGATCGCCCTGCGTTCCCCAGCGGATCTTGTCGGGGAGCCCGATCCGGTAAAACGGTTCCATCTCGCTGACGAACATGCCGGGCGAGTCCTGGCCCTGGTTGGGGAGTACAACCAGGTTCGTCGCGAAGCCCTTGCCGAGCTGTCCGCCCGCGAGGGCGGCCATGCGGCGGCGGGCCGGGCCGTCGGCATCCATCGGAATACGGTCGGCGACGCGGTCCGTCAGGTGTACGCCGACGACCGGGAGCTGTTCGACGACGCGCTACAGATCCTCGCCCGCCCCGGCGCCTCCGGAGCGTCCGGCACCGAGCTGATGCGCGGGCTGGCCGTGACCGACCTCGCCCCGAAGGCCCGGCGGGTCCAGTTCGGGGCCAAGCACCTGACGCCGCGCGCGCTGGCCGGCGACGAGACGGACGTCGTCGCCCGTGCTGTTCGACGGGCGGGCGCCCTGCTCGCCGGGGAGTCGTGACCGTGGACCTCGCCGGAACGCTGTGGCGGCTGGACCTGGCGCGAGAGAAGTCGTGGGGTGCGGCCGTAGATCTCGACCTGGCGCATTTCCTGGCGGTCGGCCGAGTCGCCTACCTGGCCCGGGACTACGAGGACGTGAGCTTGTCGCGACTCGTCGAGCTGCCCGAGACGCCGCAGGTCCGAGCGGCTGCCGCCGTCCGAGTCGTAGGTCGCCTCGACTCGGACGGGTGGCTGTGACCGCCGAAGAGCCGAGGGCCTACCAGGAGGAGGCGGTCAAGGCCGTCGCCGTCGCGTTGCGTGACGGCGGGCGCGGGCAGGTCCACATGGCGTGCGGGACCGGCAAGACACTGGTCGCACGCCGGATCGCGGACGAGTTGGCCCCCGGCGGGCTGACGGTGGTCGCCTGCCCGTCCGTCGCGCTCGTCGCCCAGACGCTCGCCGCATGGGGCGTCGCCGCCGGCCGGGCACTGGCAGTGTGCGGCGACGACAGCGCGGCGGACACGTTCGTCCGCTCGACCTCGCTACCTTGCCCGGCGACCACCGACCCGGACCGCGTCGCGGGCTGGTTACGAAAGTTTCCGGACGGCCGCCGCCTGGTCGTCACCACCTACAAGTCGGTCGGACTCGTCGGCCAGGCACTGCTCGCCACAGGGACGGTCGCCGACCTGCTTGTCCTGGACGAGGCGCACCACCTGGCGGGCGACACAGCCAAACAGTCGGCGCTCGTCCACGACGACGGCCGGCTGCCGGCCGCCCGCCGGCTCTACATGACGGCCACGCCCCGGATGCTGGCCGCCGGGGTCAGGCTCGCAGGCAAAGCCACCGACCTGGTGGGAATGGACGACCCGGACGTGTTCGGGCCGGTGTTGTACGTGTACCCGTTCTCCAGGGCGATCGCGGAGGAGTACCTCGACGACTACCGGCTGGTCGTCGTCGGGGTGACCAGGCCCGACGTCCTCGCCCTGCTGCGCCGCATCGGGCGCGACGACGTGCCGAACCCGTTCGACGCCACGGTACGCAACGCGGTCGTGCAGGCCGCGCTGGCGAAGGCCGCCCGGGAGTGGGGGCTTCACCGGGTGGTGGCGTTCTGCCCGAGGGTAGACGACGCGGCCGAGTTCGCCCGCACCCTGCCCCGGACCCTCGGGCACGTGCCCGAGGGAGACCGGCCCGGCGGGGAGCTGTACGCGGCACACGTCTCCGGCCGGATGTCGATGGACCAGCGCCGTGTCCCCATGGCCCGGCTGGCCGAGCCCCCCGAAGGCGGGTGGACGGTACTCGCCAACGCCCGCTGCCTGGGTGAGGGTGTGGACGTCCCCGCACTCGACGGAGTGGTGTTCACCCATCCGAAACGGTCGACGGTGGACGTGATTCAGGCTGTCGGGCGGGCGCTGCGCCGCAACCCGAACGGGTCGGGCACGTCGACCGTCCTCGTCCCGATCCTGCTCCCCGACGACCCGTACGCGCTGTCGGACGTCGGTGACGCCGCCGAGTACGACACGCTGTGGCAGGTCGCCCGCGCGCTGCGCGCCCACGACGACGTGCTCGCCGCCGAGCTGGACGGACGGCGCCGCGAACTGTCGTCGTCCGTCCCTGCCGAGCTGCCCAGCCGGATACTCGTCCGCCTTCCCGACGGCTACGACGACGGCACGTTCCTGCGGCACCTGACCGTCCGCGTGGTCCGCTCCGCGTCCTCGTCCTGGTGGGAGTTCTACGGCGCGGGCCTCGCCTACCGGCGGGAGCACGGCCACCTACGGGTGCCGTCCGGCTACGTCACCGCGAGCGGGCTGCGGCTGGGCCAGTGGGTGATGAACATCCGCAGCCTGTACGACCGCGGACTCCTGCCCGCCGACCGGGTACGGGCGCTCGACGAACTGGGGATGATCTGGGACGAACTCCGCTGGCGGCGCCAGGTGCTGCTCGACGAGCTGCGCGCCTACCGCGCCGAGTACGGACACCTGCGGGTACCCCAGGCCTACGTCACGCCCGACGGCTACCCGCTCGGGAAGCGCACCGCCGGCCTGCGCACCGGCGGGCTGGCCGTGGACGACGAATTCCGCGGCCTGCTCGACGAATTGGGCATGGTGTGGAACCGTCACGACGCGCGGTTCCAGGACGGGCTGGCCGCCGCCTGCCGGTTCCACGCCGGCAACGGGCACCTTGACGTGCCCAAGAGCTACGTCGACCCGGACGGGTACCGACTCGGCCTGTTCGTCGAGTACTACCGGGTGGCGGCGCAGGTCCCGGACGACCGTCGTGCCGCACTCGACCAGCTCGGGATCAGGTGGGGAAGACCTCGGCCCGCCAGGAAGCAGACTCGCGGGGGGCGCGACGAGCGGGCCAGCTGAGCGGTCTTGCCCCTATGCCGCCGCGCGGCGGCACGGGAGGCGATCGGCACCTTTGTCGAAGCGCGCCGGTAGTATTGAGTCGCCCCACTTTCATCATCCCTAGAGGGATTTCTCCGCCCAGGGCTGGGCGGAGAAGACGAAAGTGAAGGGGAACCGCCGTGAGGCAATTGATCCACCACTACGAGGTCGACTTGGTCGACGGCCGAGCGAAGACTGTCGAGTCGAGGCGTTTCCAACCGGACGAGCTGGACGCGGCGACCGCCTTCTCCCGCGAGCACGCGACCAGCCACCCCGGTTCCAGTCCGACGACGGTGTTCGCGGCGGCAGGCGGCGGCGAGGGCGCCGAATCGCACGGCCTGCTCGAAGGGACCGACTACCGGACGGTTTTCTCCAACTGGTAACGTCCTGCCCGTTTTGTGAGACCCGCCTAGACCGGCGGCGCGTCCCGCCAGCCCGGCCGGTTGGCGTCCAGCCACGCCTCCACGTCGGCCGCCAGCCACAGCCGCAGCCGGGGGTGGTCGATCAGCGGCTCGGGGAACCTGCGCCCGTCGGCGGTCCGGGTGGCGTAGGAACGGGACACCCGTTCGCCCCGCACCCGGCCCAGCAGGTCACGCAGCCGGTCGACGTCGACCAGGCTGTCCAGTTCCGCCCGGGTGTAGACCCGCTCCCCGCCCAGCTCCGGCACGAGGCGCACGGTAGGAGACCACGCGCGTGGTCGCCGGACGAGGTGTACGTACGTCCCGGGGCTCGCTAGCGTGGGCGGCTCGTCAAATTTGAGCGGCCCCGTCCCGGTGCGACAACACCGGCCGGGGCCTCGGAACCGACCCGTGCGGAGGTCGCCCGTGAGTGAAGTATTCCAGCCGGACCCCGGTCCGGGCGGCGTGAGGAAGCGGGTCTGCCACCCGGACGGGAGCGTCGACCTGCACGTCGAGACCGGCATCACGGCGGCGCTGCTGGCCCTGGCCGTAGCGCGGCACGTACCCCCCGGGCTGGCGCTCGCCGAGACCGGGCCGTGCGGCGGTACGACCGTGCTGCGTTTCCGGGCGCGGGGCGGGGACGCCCGGACGGAACCCGAACTGCCCGTCCGCGACCCCGGGGCGGCCCTGGAGGCCGGTCGGGCACCCGCGCACCCGGTCGTGGTGGCGACGGTCCGGTCCCGCCGGGCATGCTGGCCCGGACGCCGGCCGGCGAGTCAGGCCACGGCGAGCCAGTAGCAGACCCGCGTGCCGGCGGACACGTTCCCGCCGTCGCGGCGCTGGGCCACGAACTGGAAAGCCTCGGCGGACGGCGGGCCGACGGCGAACACCGGGCCGATCAGGTCGAGCAGCGGCACGGAGACGAACACCCCGGACGGCGCCTCGGTGAACGCCACCGGGAACGTCACGGTGACCGTGAGGCTGTTCGTGGCGCCGGGGAACACCGCGTCGACCTGCCCCGCCTGGCCGGTGAGCGCCAAGGGCAGTCCGCCGCTGGTGGCCGTACGGGCCTCCAGCGCCCGTACGCGGCCCAGCAGGTCGCGCAGCGTCTCGGCTGCCCGGTCGGCCAACGGCGGCAGGTAGCGGCTCACTCCGCCTCGCCCAGTACGAGTTCGACGGATTCTTCCTGGCCGTCGGCGGGCGGTGTCGCCGTCCAGCCGACGACCCGTACCGGGCGTTGCAGTCCTGGTGCGCCAGTGGTCGGGTCGGCGGGGTGCAGCGGCGACGAGGCGAGCAGCCAGACGTAGGAGCCGAGTACCAGTTCGCGCAGCAGGGGGGCGTTCGGCCCGGCGACTTTCACGGACGGCACGGTGGCGGTCAGCCTCCGTTCGGCGAGCAGCGACGCGGCGTAGGTGTCGACCTGCGCCTGCCCGCCGACGACCGCACCCGAGTACTGGACGGTCTCCTCGACGACCGGGTACCCGTAGCCGACGTCCTCGCTGTCGACGGCCGTCGACCGCCAGGTGACCTGCGTGCCGTCCGCGGCGGGTGAGGTCGCGGTGACCGCGAGGGAGTTGACCCCGGCGCTGCCCGTGCGGGGCCAGCTGTAGTCGACGACGTTCCCGGGGAACCGCAACACCGTGCCGGCGTCGCCCGCGTCGGGCTGGCCCAGGCGCGGGCAGCCGAGCCGCAGGTACAGCCCGGCGGTGTCGCCGTCGGTGCCCGGTTCGAGCGTCCACTCGAAGTCGCCGTCCGCGGCGACGTCCCGCAGCGCTTGCAAGACCTTCTTCGCGTCGGTGCCGAGGAGCGTCACGGTGCGCGCCACCCCGGACAGGCCCCCGTCCACGTTCAACCCGGCCACCTCCCGGCCTGCGCCGGTCGTGGCCGCCGCGACCAGTCCCCGCGCGACGTCGAACACGTCGGCGGCGGTGAACGTCAGGTCGGCCCGGACCTCGCGGCGGTCCAGCAGAGACTCGAGGGTGAGCGCTCTGACGGGCAGCGTCCAGTCCAGCACGCTCGTGTGCGGCCAGTCCCAGACGACCCCCGCCCAGACCGGGAAGCCGTCCTGGGAGACCCACAGCACGGTCCGGCGCGGCTCGAGGGCCGACATGTAGTCGGTGTTGCGGGCGGCCGTGGCCCGGAGGTCGAGGCTGGCCGACAGCTCGCCGACGCCGCCCAGGGCGCGGGAGAACGACGAGACCCGTAGCGGCAGGCTGTCGGCGAGAATCTCCCCGGTGCGCAGCCGGGACGACCAGAACCGGTACTCGCTCACACGCGCGACCCGATGTCCTCGACGGTCAGCGAGCACCGGTCGGTGCCGGTGGCGAGGATCTGGTGGACTCCGGTGCCCGCGAGGTTCGAGCCGGTGAGGCTCACCGCGTGGTTGCCGGTCGTGGCGTCGTCGAGGAACGTCACGTAGGTCAGACAGTTGGACGCCACCCCGGCGACCGTCGCGACGGACACGAACGTGTGCGAGCTCTTCCCGGTCCCGTCGACCTTGTGTTTGAGGAGTACCAGGTCGCCGGCCGTGTTCGTGCCGCCCGCGTTGCCCACCCGGACCACCGAGGTGATCTTGTAGCGGCGCCCGGAGACCATCGGGACGGCCCCCAGCACCTGCACCTGCACTTCGGTCGTCGAGTTCCAGATGGAAGACACAACGGTGTTGTAGCCGTTCCCGACGATCCCGCGGGGGCCGTCGACCGCGCCGGCCTGCTGCCAGGCGGCGCCGTCCCACACCTGAAGCTGGTCGGTGTCGGTGTTGTACCGGAACTGCCCGTCGAACGGCGCGGTGACGGTGCCGGCGGACGTGGTGGGCTGGATCCCGCCGGCCGGTACGGCGAACGTCCGCAGGTCGGTGATGTTCCCGGCGCTGATGCTGCTGGCCAGGGCGGCGACCGCGATCCGGGCGAGCACGACCGCGTTCGCCGGGGTGGCGGGGTCGGCGGGGCTGGCGGCGGCCGTGCCCTGGACGTGGATGACGGGGGCGGTCGACGTGGCGTCCCCGTTGTCGACGACCTTGGCGACGATCAGGTCACGACGCGGGTTGGTGGGGTCGGCCGCCGGGACTGTGATCGTCCCGGCTGTGGCGAGCCCGCCCCGGTAGGCGCCCTGGTCGGCGGTGCCGGTGCCCTGCACGACGGCGAACCCGGCGGCCACCGACACGTTCATGCCCGACGAGGCGGTGACTTTGAGCGGGGTGCCGCCGCTGCCCGGTACCACGCCGCCGGCCACGACGACCGGCCCGGCGCCGCCGACCACCGGGTAGAGGGCGCTGACGTCGAGCTGGCGGAGTTCCTTCGCGGAGAACGTGAGGCCGTCGCCCCACAGCGGGTCGATGCCGGCGATCGAAGTTGCCATGCTGCTCCCTTGTCAAAGGTAGGCGTCGCGCCAGCGAACGACCATCTGCCCGGTGCCGTCGCCGCTGCCGCCGAGGCTCAGCGAGTTGGAGCCGGGGGAGATCTCCCACCAGGACGACGACTGGTGCGCCGGG
>ERZ1292637.631-Hain-H14-01um-R3-631-length-18606-cov-10_pt1 | contig 18606 bp, 19 predicted proteins | sample MGYA00564405_ERZ1292637 | MGnify/ENA primary metagenome ERZ1292637 (study PRJEB36523, sample SAMEA6512645) | groundwater metagenome | collected 2019-01-09 | study: AquaDiva: Metagenomics assemblies of 32 groundwater samples | reverse complement strand
AGAAGAACATCTCGGACGCGCGGCGCATGCATCGTGTTCGGCGCATGCCGTGGGGTGACGCGAAGCAACTCTTCCCGAGTTACCAGCGATGGCAGGTCGACGCCCAATGGGTGGACATGGGCCCGGAAGGCAATCCGAAGTCGATCGAGCAGAAGCGCATCCGCACCGAAAATACGTCAGACCCATCTCAAGACGAGATGATCGAAGTCACGGTCGTTCAGTCGCAATGGTGGGAGCGTGAGACCTATTGGCTGATCGCCGACGAAGCGACGAACACGAAGGTCGAGTTAACCGATCAGCAGTACCGCATCTTCAAGCAGCGCATGGAGGTGATGAAGACTCAGTTCGGCATCGAGCCGCCTGAGTCGGTGAAGATGACACGGAAGGTCTACAAGCAGGCCTTCCTGGGGCAGCAATTGCTCGGCGATATCACGCCGGCGCCGATCAAGGGGCAATTCTCCTGGGGCTGCATCACGGGCGAGCTGCACCGCAGCAAGGGCACATGGTTCGGGCTCGTGCGCGTGATGCGCGACCCGCAGATGTGGGCGAACAAGTGGCTGTCGCAGTCGTTGCACATCCTCAATTCGACGGCGAAGGGCGGCATCGTCGCCGAAAAGGGCGCCTTCAAGGATCAGCGACAGGCCGAAGAGACCTGGGCGCGGCCGGACGCGATCACGTGGGCCGAAGAGAAGGCTTTGTCCGGGCCGAATCCGAAGATCATTCCGAAGCCCGGCGGCTCGTTCCCCGAAGGCCACATCAAGCTGATGGAGTTCGCGATCAGCGCGATCCGCGATGTGAGCGGCATCAACTTGGAACTGATCGGCCTGAAGGACGTCAACCAGCCCGGCATCCTTGAAGCCCAGCGCAAGCAAGCCGGCATGACGGTGCTGGCTACGGTATTCGATTCGCTACGCCGGTTCCGGAAGATCATCGGCCGCAAGCGGCTCTTCTTCATCCAGAACAATTTCGCCGACGGTCGGCTGATCCGTGTCGCTGGGCCCGACGGCGCGCAGGTTGTGCCACTGTTGAAAGACAAGTGCCTCGGGACATACGACGTCGTGATCGACGACGCGCCGACGAGCCCCAACCAGAAAGAGGCGAATTGGGCGATCATCTCGATGTTCTTGCCGCTCTTCAAGGATCAGCTTGCGGCACAGCCAGAGCTGCTCGGCCTGATCATGGAATACTCGCCGCTGCCGCAGCGCTTGGTCGACGCGATCAAGAAGCTCGCCTCGAAGCCGAAGACAGAGTCGCCAGAACAGCAACTCGGGCTTGCCCTGCTCGCGGCCGAGGTCGCGGACAAGCAAAGCCACGCCGCGAAGAATCAGGCAGATGCAGGCCTCGCCGGCGCCAAGGCGCAGGTCGGAGAGCCGGCGCGCGCGGCCTACGACATGGCGGTCGCCGAGAACCTCGCGAACAAGAACGACAACGCGATCGATACCGTGAAGGAAGCGGTCGAGGCGGCGAAGCGCATCGGCGAGATGGATATCGACGTGGCTAAGGCCGACAAGACGCGCGCCGAGGCCGAAGAGGTGCGGGCGCGCACGCCTGGGCACGCGGCGAAGACCCTGCAGACACACATCGAGACGGCGCGCGCGGCGATCGAGCCATTGCCGGATCACAAAGACGCCTTCCCGCCGTCCCCGCCGCCGGCGGCAAAGAAGTAAGGGATGCGAGCCGCCCTCCACAGCGCGCCGGTCTCGATTCAGCGTATTCTACGGCAGTTTTTCGAGGTCGAGCTTTGCGGCCATTGCCGTTGGGACGCGGTCACCATCGATCGAGATGAGGATAACCTTGTGGAGGTATCCTTTTCGGTCGGCAACGGGCGCTATAGGATCGCGGTCAATCCGCCGGGCGACGACCCGCCTTATCCGTTGGGCAGGGTGGTTCTGACCGGGGCCGGACCCGTCATGGCGGGGCCGCTCGATCAAACGACGTGGGAACACGCGGCGAAACAGATCAAGGCGCATGCGCCGACGGCGCCAGAGGTCATGGAATGGGAGTAACGCATGAACGACACCACCACGATCCAGCCTGTTGTCCCGGGGCCAGCGGTTGCAGCGCCGGACCCGGCAACTCCAGCACCAGCCGCACCTGCGGCCGTAGCACCGGCAGCACCGCCTGATCCGAGCGCGCAAGACGCCGACGGCTTCACACAGGCCGAGCGCGATTTCTTCGCGTCCCGTGGTGAAAAGACGGAAGGCCTCCTATCGGCGACTCCTGGCGTAGCGCCTGAGCCTGCTGCTGCAGGCGCGGCGGCGCCGGCGGCGGCCGCTCCGGCAGCTCCCGCGGTTGCTGGCGAGGATGACGACAGCGACGACGACACCGTGCTTGATCCCAACAAGCCGCCCCCGAAGCGCGTCGCCTACGGCAAGTTCAAGCGAGTGCAGGAGCGTGCGAAGACGCTCGAAAAGCAGCTCAATGACTTGACGGTCAAGAGCGCGACCGATCACGCAACGCTCGCGGAGCGCGTGCGCCTGATTAACGAGGCGCTGACCACGCCGAAGCAGCAGGAAAAGCAGGAAGAGGAAGACCCCGAGCCGGACAAGGAAATCGACATCTTCGCGCACAATGCGTGGCTATCGCGTAGAACGGCGAAGCTCGAAGGACGTCTGCAGGAGTTCGACAAGAGAGAGAACGATCGCACAGAGCGTGCGACGATGGCCGAAAGATATGAGGCCGATGCACAGACGTTCAGTTCCAAGGCTACGCTTGAGGACGGCTCGCCAAATCACGCGGCGCAGGCAGTTCGACTTCAAGACGGCCGTGTCACGACGAATTTCTATTTGAGTTACCTGTACCTGCTTCAAAATCGTATGGAAGAATTGCAGCGCTTCGGTATGACTGATCAGAATGAGATCAGACATACGGTAGCCAACGAAGAGCGCGACCTTGTGAAGCGCGCGATCGCGTCGAACGCCTCGCCTGCACAGCGCGTATGGGACATGGCGATCGGGCGCGGCTTCAAGCCGATCCTGCCGAGTGCAGCTCCGGCCGCGGCAGCGAACGGTGCGGCGGCTCCAGCGGCCGCGGCGCCTACGATGGGAACGCCGCTTGGCGCGCCGGCACCGACGAACGGCGCTGCAGCTCCGGCCGCGGCGGCGCCCGGTGCTCCAGCTATCCCCAGCGTTTCAGCCGAGATCGCGGCGATCAAGGCAGGACAGGGCGCAGCGTTCTCCCTGTCGAATGCAGCGGGCGCGACTGGCGGAAATCTCACGCCGGAACAACTGGCTAACATGCCGCAAGAGGAATTCGAGCGAGTGCTCGCGACGCTCACGAAGCAACAGCAAAAGGAATTGCTCGGGACCTAATATGCGCGACTCCCCTGACGAACGGTATAAACGGTGGATTGAAGGCGAACCGACCGAAGGGGATGGTTCGGTTTGGGATTGGATGCCGCCTGCCATTAAGGCCCCGGCGCAGCGGAAGTGGAAGGGCAGACGGAGAAGTGACGCCGTGAAGAACTATCCTAAAGATCGCGAACCTGACCAACCGATCACGCGTTTGCAGCTTGAGCGCGTGAAGAACGACAAATGCCCAAAATGCCGAGGTGGCGAACTAGATATCGGTTACGAATGCGTTTTCTGCGGCTACGATGCAGGCTGGCTTTCCGCCCATGTGAAAAAGTCTCGCTAAGAGCGGGCTTGCAATTTTCGACAATCACGCATACAAAACGATTCTCAGTTTTCCAAGGCTACGGTCGCCAAGCTGATCACGGCAGGCGATTCTCGGCAGGAAAGCTACCGCCGCAGGTCGGTCAACCTGTCTTCGGGCGAGCCGCCGGGCCCAAGGGCCATCTGGCTTTTACGTCCGCATCGCACGACAAGCGACGCACCCACACAGCGCGAAACGAAATAGCGGCGAGGCCTACGGGCCTCTCTCCGCATATCGCAGGGGTGCCGACAGATGGCTACGACCAGTTTTGGCGTCAATGATGCCTTGGCCGTCAAGCTTTGGTCGAAGACGCTCGAAGTCGAAGCTCTGAAATACACGGACATCGCTCCGTTGATCGGCGACGACGCGGGCTCGATCATCCATCGAAAGAACGAGACGTCGAAGGGCCCGGGCGACCGGGTTACGTTCGGCCTTCGCATGCAGCTCTCGGGAGCCGGTTTCACCGAAAACCAGCTCGCGGAAGGCAACGGCGAAGCTCTGACGATCTATTCCGACAGTCTCGTGATCAACGAGCTTGGCCATGTCGTCGGCGTCAAAGCGGAAGGCACGATCGACCAGCAGCGCGTACCGTTCAATCTGCGCGAAGAGGCCCGCGACGGCCTCGCAGACTGGTACGCAAAGCGATATTCGGTCGCCTTCTTCAATCAGGTGTGCGGCTACACGCCGCAAACCGATGTGCGCTTCACGGGCTTGCAGGCGACGATTGCCCCGAGCACGACGCGCATCATCCGGCAATCGTCCCGCGCCTCCGACGACCTGTTGACCAGCGCCGACGTCTTCACGATCGACTTGATCGACAAGGCGAAGGAGATGGCCACGACCGCCACCCCGCGCATCCGGCCGATCAACGTGTCCGGTGACGACAGCGGCGGCAGCCGGCGCGACTACAACAAGACCCTGACCGACAAGTACGTGATGTACATCAACGACTATCAGGTCACGGACCTGCGTCGGTCTACGTCAACGGGCCAATGGCTCGACATCCAGAAGGCCGCCATGATGGGCGGCCAGACCACGGGCAACCCGATCTATACGGGCGCCCTTGGCGAGTACAACGGCGTGATCCTGCGCAAGTCGTTCGATATCACGCTTGGCGTGTCGGCCGCCGGCGCAGCGGTCGCGAGCACGGCGCGCGCTGTGCTGCTCGGCGGACAGGCTGCCTGTATGGCCTTTGGCCAGAAGGACAGCCCCGGCAAGTATCGGTGGAACGAAGAGCTGTTCGATCACAAGCGGCGGCTCGAAGTCTCGGCATGGACGATCCACGGCATCAAGAAGTCGCAGTTCAACTCGACGGACTACGGCGTCATCGTGGTGTCGACCTACGCCGCGGCGCACACCTAACGGAGGGGTTCAATGGCTACCGATACGGCTCCCGTCAGTCCTCCGGTCCGCCAAGACCCGCGGCAGGTCTCGAATACGCTGGTCAAGCGGTTCCAGTTCAATACGCCTGGGATCGCGGACGGCGTCGCCTTCGACAATTCGCTGCCGGTGGGCGCGCGCATCCTGTCCGTGCTGGTCGAGATCATCACGGCATTCAATGCCGGCACCACCAACGTTCTGACCGTCGGGACGAATGGCCCGTCGACCTACAACAATCTCGTAGCGGCCGGCGACATCGACGAAGCGGTCGTGCAGACCACGCAAGTGCTGCGCGGCATCGGCGGCTCGATCATGCGCGCGGCCGAGCTGGTGCCGAAGGTCAAGTACACGCAAACCGGCACCGCCGCGACAACCGGCGATGCCGAAGTGACCATCACGTACGAAGGCGGCCACGCCAGCTAGGCGACGCCGGGACAAAGGGAGCTTGATCCATGGCGGCACTCTCGGTTAACGGCGGCGTCAGCATGTACGGCATCACGCCGCCCGGCTCGCAACAGGCCGCGACCGCGCAATCGTCCTTTGCTTCAACCACGATCACTACGGTGTCGACTGGTACGATTACGAGCACCGAGCTGGCCAGGATCAATGGGCTCATTGCGCGCGTCGAGGAAATGCGGGTATATCTCGCGCAGACGCGGACCGATCTGATCGCCGTTGGCATTCAGAAGGGCTCCGCTTAATCGAGGGCCCCAATGCTCGCACCGGCAACGAAGGCTGATGACCAGCTTTTCAGCCTTCTAGGCCTGGATCGCGTCATCAGCGTTGTGGACATCGGATCAAGCTCGACGGACGGCGCCGCGCCACCCTATGCCGGCATTCTTGCCAATGAGCTTTGCACCGTCATCGGCTTCGAGCCTCACGAATCGTCGCTGGCAAAGCTGCGCGAGGACGCTGGGCAGTTCGAAGCCTACCTCCCCCATGTGATCGGTACTGGCAAACCTGGGGTGATGAAGGTCTACGAATGCGTCGGCCTGTCGAGCATGCTGGAGCTTGATCCGACCCGCCTGCCGTTGCTCAATCTGCATGAGATGTTCGGCCAGCTTCGGCAGGAAGTCCCGACGAAGACGCTGCGTCTCGACGACATCGCTGAAATCGATCGCATCGACTACTTGAAGATCGATATCCAGGGCGGCGAGTTGGCCGTGTTCCAGAACGGTCAAGCGAAGCTCGCGGATGCCGTCGCGATCCATACCGAGGTCAGTTTTTTCCGGCTCTATAAGGGCCAGCCGTCGTTCGCCGACATTGACACCGAACTGCGCGCGCAGGGCTTCGTTTTTCATTGCTTCGAAGATGTGAAGCGCTGGCCGATCTCGCCGGCCGTCATCGATGAGAACCCCGGCGCGGCGTTGCGCCAAACGGTCGAAGCCGATGTGGTCTACGTGCGTGACTGGACCAAGCCCATGGCGGCCGAGCAATGGAAGATGCTGGCCGCGATTGCGCATCACGTCTATCGCTCGTATGACCTCGCGTTGCGGGCTGTTGTTGGGCTCGCCAACATGGGCGCGCTGCCGCCATCTGCTCCGGAGGACTACGCCAAACTACTGCAGGGGATGGCGCGATGAAGCCGATCAACATTCCATCGGTGCAGCGCACGCCGAAGCTCGTGATCGAGCCGCTTCGTTTGGCGAAAGTGCTCTCTGGTACGCGCAAAATTTTCCTGGCCATCCCGACGCGTGACGGCAGTGTTCACCTCGATACGACACGATGCCTGCTCGACGCCCATATCGACGCACTGATCAGGGGATGGGCGCTCGACATTCACGACAGCATCACCAATCCAATTTCATCGGCGCGCAATCTGCTACTTGCCGAATTCCTGGCATCGGATTGCGACGACCTCGTATGGATCGATTGGGATATCGCGTGGGGCAAAGGTCAGCTCATGGAGCTGATCGATTACCCCGTCGATTTTGTTGGCGCCGTGCCACCGCATCGCAACGATACAGGCACGTTCCCGGTCCGGTGGGATAGCTCCGATACTCATATTCGGACTGATCCGGCGACCGGCCTGATCAAGATCGAGGGCATGCCGATGGCCTTCGTGCGGATCAAGCGGTGCGCGGTGGAGGAAATGGTCGCGGCCTATCCGCATCTCGAATATCACCATCCGGGCGCGCCGAATGATTCCGCGTGGCGCCTCTTCAGCTTCGATCTGATCGGCCGCGGCGAGTGGTCGGAAGACATGATGTTCTGCCGGCGCTTCCGCGAGATCGGCGGCGAGGTATGGTGCGATCCGACGATTCAGTTCTCGCATATCGGCCCGAAGCGCTTCGTCGGCTCGATTCACGAGTATCTGACCTGCAAGCCTGAGTTCGACGAATTCAGGGATCAGAACGCAGCATTTCACGAGCGGCTCGCAGCGGGAACTTGACGGGAGAGAACCATGGTCACCCCACGCGGTACGGACACGTTACGGCAAGACGACAAGGTCAAGATCGGCTTCGTGCTCGGTTCGTCGGAAGCCGGCATCACGGCGCAGGCGGACACCACGAAGGCAAATGCGACGCAGCTCACGTGCCGCCTCAATCAAGTTGCTACCGTGGCTGGCGCGGCTGACAGCGTAAAGCTTCCGCCCGGTGACGTTGGCATGGAGGTGTTCATTGCCAATGACGGCGCGGCCGCGCTGCAGGTCTTCGGCAGCGGCAATGATACGATTGATGCCGTGGCAACGGCGACCGGCGTTGCCCTGACGAATGCCGAGCGTGCTTGGTACTATTGCGTTGCGGTCTCGTCTGGCGTGTACGCGTGGGTCTCGCAGGAAGGCCCGAAGAGCACGTAACCGGGATGTCGCATGCCACGCAAAGGCCAAAAGCGTCCTCTTGCTGATCGGTTTTGGCCGAAAGTAGATCGACGTGGCGACGATGAATGCTGGCCGTGGCTCGGCGCTATCTGCAAGGGGTATGGCCAGATTTGGGATGGCGAGAAAGTCATCGGTGCGCATCGCGCATCCTTAATCGTGGCCGGTGTTCCTCTTCGCGATGACCAAGATGCACTGCATCAGCCGTGGTGCGGGAACAAGTCGTGCGTCAATCCTGCCCATCTGCGATCTGGGACACATCAAGAGAATATGGCGGATGCAATCGAGGCCGGAACGTTCCGATTCAACCCGTCTCCGAAAGGTGATCGAAGTTATAACCATGTCTTAACGGAGAAAGACGTCGTCGCAATTCGACGACAATGCATGAAGCAGAGTCAGCGCGATCTCGCAGACGACTATGGCGTGTCCAGCTCTACCATTCGGAAGGTGATTACCAGAGCGACATGGGGGCATGTATTATGACGTGGCCCTCTGCATTCTCTCCTGGGACGCTTGGATATTTAAAAGACAGGATCGCCGATGAGATCGCGCGCGACGATCTGACGACCCAGATCGCCGCCGCGATCACGGACGCCATCACGATCTATCAGAAGGAACGCTTCCGGTTTTCGGAGACGCGCGACGTCACGTGGAACACGGTAGTCGGGCAGGAGTTCTATACGTCGTCTGACAACCCAGCGATTGCGAGCCACTTCTTCATCGATTATCTCGTCGCCTTCATTGGTGGGATACCGACGAACCTGCACCAATACACGCCCGACGAGATCGAGCTGCTATCGCAAGACCCGATTCAGTCAGGCACGCCGGAAGGGTTCGCCTTCTACAACGAGCAGATCAGGCTCTATCCTGTGCCAGCGGCGATCTATCCGATGCGCATGGGCGCGCACGTGCTGATCCCGGCGCCAGCGGCCGATAGCACGGCGGGCAACAGGTGGATGACGGATGGCGAACGCCTGATCCGCGCGCGGACCAAATATCAACTCGCCGTCAATTTCACGTACGACCAAGACGAGATAGCGATGAACTCGCCGGAGATTCCTGATCCTGGGCAGCGGCCCGGGCAAGCGTACCTTGCGTATCGAGAGCTGAAGGGCGAGGCGAATCTCGTCACGAGCACCGGCGGCATCATCAAGGCGATGAACCTGTGACATGGCAGAGATCATCCCATTCGGGCAATTGGCGCCGGACATCGCTTCGCCGAAGTCGGATGTCTCGGCGACGATTCAAAACGTCGTGCCGCAAGGCAACGGCTACGGACCATTCTTCGCTCTGGTAGCCTTCACGCTGGCACTCGCGAGCGCATGCCGCGGGTTCTTCTTTGCGCGCAACACCGACGGCTCGGTGACGATCTTCGCAGGCACATCGACGCGCCTGTACAGTCTCAACAACACCGATTTTTCGTGGACTGACGTGTCACTCGGTGGCTCTGGCGGCGGTGGCTATGCCGGTCTATCCGGCGGAGACAATTGGCAATTCGCGCAATTCAACACGCGCGTGATCGCGGTACAGGCCAACGTCATTCCGCAGAGCTTCATTCTCGGCAGCTCGACGGAATTTGCGAACCTCGCCGGCTCGCCACCGCAGGCGCGCTCGGTCGCGATCGTCAACCGATTCGTGGTGCTGATCGGTCTCTTGTCGAACCCCTTCCGCGTGCATTGGTCGGACATCGATGACCCTACGGTATGGACCGCAGGAACCGGACTATCCGACTTCCAGGACCTGCCCGACGGCGGTCTTGCGCTCGCGGTCACCGGCGGCGACCAGTACGGCATCATCCTGCAAGAAGCCTCGATCCGGAGCATGGTGTTCAATCCTGGGTCACCTACGGTATTCGATATCGTGCGCATTTCGACGCAGGACGGACTCTTCGGCAAATACTCCGTGATCAATGCCGGCGATCGCACATTCTTCTGCTCGCCGCAGGGCTTCAAGAAAATAGACCCGGGCGGCTACCCGGTTCCGATCGCCAAGGAGCGCATCGATCGGACGTTCTTCGCTGACATCGACAAGGCGAACTTGCAACTATTCCAGGGGGCGACCGACCCTACATCGACGCGTGTCTATTGGGCCTACAAGTCGATCGCCGGAGATGGCGGTCTTTGGGACACGATCCTTTGCTACGATTGGTCGATCGATCGCGCAGGACGGTGGACGACGATCAGGCAATCGGGTGAATACCTCGCGGCGCTCGCGCGTCCTGGCCTCACGCTTGAAGCGCTCGATTCGATCGCGCCCGGCATCATCACGATCAGCAACGCGGCGAACAACGGCTCTGGCGCGATCCGGCTCACGATCAGCGCCTTGACGGCTGGCACGCCGCCGTCGAATACCGATCTCAACATCGAGAACACGTTGACGGTGTACGGGCTGATTGGCGCGGGCGGCTTGACTGCTGCGGCCAACGGCACGTGGCGCTTCACCATCATCGATCCTACCCATGTCGACCTGATCGGATCGACGTTTGTCGGCAGCTATACCAGCGGCGGCTCGATCGGCGGATCACTCGATCAGCTTCCTTTCTCGCTCGATTCGATCTCGACAGCGGCACTCTCGCAACTCGCGGCTTTCAGCAGTGATCACAAGCTCGGCTTCTTCGACGGTGACGCGCTCGAAGCAATCCTCGACACTCCGGAGCAGGGTGATCTTGCTGGGCGCATGAAGATCATGGGCTTGATCCCGCTAACTGATGCCCCAGGCGCGATGTGCTCGGTCGGCCGGCGAGCAACGCCGCAGACGACGACGGTCACATACACGACGGAACGGGCGCTCAACCGGGAAGGCTTTTGCCCGCAGATGATCGACACGAAATATGGCCGTGGTCGATTGCGCATTCCAGCCGGCGACGTGTGGACATATGCAACTGGCATTCAACCGGTGGCGAAAGTGTCGGGGAGGAAATAGATGGCCGGGCGCGCACCACCACGCGGTGAACGCAATCTGCAAGTGCTCGTAGACGCGATCCGCAGCCTCTTCGAGGGGCGATCGAACGCCGTCGGCTCGGTGACGTTGCGGGCGAATCAGACGACTACGGTGGTCACGGCGGTGAACTGCGGCCTCGATTCGTCGATTGTGATGTTCCCAAAAACCGCGAATGCTGCCGCAGTAGTGGCGACGACGTATATCCTGCAGGCTAACGTCTTGCGTGGCCAATTTACCATCACGCACGCTTCCGACGCGGACACAGACATGGCTTTCTTTTGGATCGCACTCGGATGAACGCCCCAGCACACGTCAACGTTTCTCGCATGAATGGTTGCGTCCTGCTGTGCGCGGCCCCAATGCAGGTCGAGGGCGTCTGGCGCATTATTGAGCCGATGATCAGAGCTGCGTTCGCGACCGGGATCGGCGATGAAACCGCCGACGACATACACGAAGACCTTGTCAACATGCGATCGCTCTTGTGGGTCGTGGTCGACGAACTGTCGTCGGAAATCATTGCGGCGGCGACAACGAGGCTCGTGACCGTAAGCGTCGGCAAGATGTGCGTGATCACATCATGCGGCGGTCGCGACTTGATGCGGTGGATCGGATTCATCCGCGATCTTGAAGATTATGCAAAAGCAGAGGGTTGCAGTATATTCCGGATGATGGGTCGCCCGGGCTGGGCCAGATTCTTCCGGCGCTACGGCTACCGACAGCCTTGGATCGCGATCGAGCGGAGGCTCTGAAGATGCCCGGCGGCACCCCTGAAAAGACCGAGAAACAGACGGCGCAATCGACGTCCCCATGGGCCCCGGCGCAGCCGATGCTTATGGACATCCTGCGGCGTTATGGTGGGATGAACACGGATGTCACCGGCGGACAAGCAGGCGCGCTCGGAGAATTGCGTTCAGCGGCTGGCAATATTCCGAACTTCGGCGGACAAGCGACGGGGCTTGCGGAGAACCTCTTCAGTGGTGGCGGTGCGAACGCGAATGCGCCGATGTTGACCGGCGCCTATGATTCGCTGCGCCAGAGCTACGCGCCGATGCTCTCGCCAGACTTCGTCAACCCGTATTCGAATCCGGCGATCACGGGTGCGCTCGATACGATGCGAGGTGACATCACCAACTCAATTCGCGGGAAGTGGGCCGCGGCGGGGCGCACCGGTTCGCCCGGAGAGCTGCAGGCGCTCGGGCGCGGCATCTCGCAAGGGCAAGCCCCGGTCCTGATGGATCAGTACAACAAGAATCTCGCGGCACAGGCACAGGCGATACAAGGGCAGTTCGGCGCCGGCGGCGCGACGGCGACAGGCCTAGCGAACATGAATCAAATGGACATCGGCAACAGGTTGTCTGGCATGGGCGTGGCCGGCGCGGTCCCCGGCATGTTGATGCAGCCGGGGCAGGCGCGATACGGCGTCGAGAACATGATCTATGGGCAGCCCTACCAAAATCTCGGGATGCTTCAACAGGGCGTCGGTCCGATCGCCGCGATGGGCAGCCAGTCGCAAGGGACCGAGACGAGCACGAAGACGCCAGCTTTCAACCCGTGGACAACGGCGCTCGGTGTTGGCATGGGCGCGGCCGGCTTGATGACCGGCAATCCGGCAATGGCTTTGAGCGGGTTCGGTGGCATGACAGGGATGCCGAACTTCGGTGGAAGCATGATGCCATCGTTCGGCACCGCAGGCATCTCCGACGAGCGCGCGAAAGAGAACATCGAGCCGGTGGGCACGACCTTCGACGATCAGACGATCTACGGCTTCAACTACAAGGGCTCGCCCGTCCCGCACATCGGTCTGCTCGCGCAAGAGGTCGAAGAGCGCTATCCGGAGGCCGTGGTAGAAACGCCGATCGGCTTGAAGGCAGTCGACTACAGCTTGGCCACGCGGCGCGCGCGCAAGATCGGGATGCTCGGCGTCGCCGACGATCTCGCGGCATAGAGGTGACCGATGGTCGGAATGCTCGATGATTGGAGCGGCTCGCCGTACGCCGATATGGGCGGACCGGACCCGGCGATCTTGGCGCTCCTGCAGCGGCAGTTCGGTGGCGGCCGCGCGCCGGGAACGACGCCGGGCGGCGCCATGGGCGCGACCAACGCGCCCGCCCCACTCGACAGCGTTCCGGGGATGCTATCTGGACTCGCGCCAAAATACGTCCCGTACGCGTCGCCTGTCGACGAGGCCGGCTTTGCTGGCATGGCCGAGCCGCAGGCACCGATGGCACCTCCTGTAGCCCAGCCGGCGCCCAACTCACTCCCGGGAGGGTTCAATCTAGCGCCGATGTCGGCACAGGCGCCCCCACCGGCCTTCGGGAGCCTGTCGCCGGAGATGATGACGCCACCTGCTCCGGCGCCGGTGGTCCCAACAACTACCCCGCTCGATGCCAATGGACGTCCGGTCGGGGAGGTGACGACCATGCCGCCTGGGGCAAGCCCGACGGCTGGGCGCGGAGATGAAATGGCGCGCGTGATCCAAGCGGCGGCAGCTCCGAGCAATAAGTCGATCTCGGAAACGTCGTTGCTCGGGCGCCTTGGGCAAGTGCTCGGCAACAATTCGAACACGCTGCTGCAGATGGGCGCAGGCATCGCCAGCTCGGCGAATTGGCACGAAGCGCTCGGCCGCGGGTTCGCCGGTGCGGCGCACGGACGGAAAGCCGACGAAGCCAACGCGCAGAAAAGCGCGACCGTCGAGGCGCTCCGGCGGCGCGGCCTATCGGAGAGCACAGCGCGCCTTGCGGTCAACAATCCCGAGGTGATGAAGTCCGTCGTCGCGCAACTCTTCGACGGGCGCAAGGGCGTCGTCATCAACGATCGTCTCGTTGATCCGACCACTGGCCGCGTGATCGCGGACTTCAGCGATCTCAGTAGAAAGGCGCCGCAGACGGTGCAGGTCAAGAATGCGGACGACACCGAAACCACGATGCAGTGGGACTACAAGGCGCAGGCATGGACGCCAGTCGGCACGCCCGGTGGTCAGGGTCCGGCTAATCCATATTCGCTCGGTGGCAAGACGACAGAGGCGCAGGCGAAAGATGCTGTCTACGCCAATCGGGCGCACGAATCAGAACGCACGATGCGTGATCCTGCCGTCATGGCGGTGGCGCCCCGTATCGATCTGAAGATGCTCAACGCACTTCCGGGCGTTGGCAACTATTTCGTGCCGCCGGAATATCAGAAGTTCGTGCAGGCGCAGCGCAACTTCATCAACGCAGCATTGCGCCGTGAATCGGGCGCGGTCATCAGCAATGATGAATTCATGAATGCGCGGCAGCAATATTTTCCGCAACCCGGAGATGCGCCGGAGGTGTTGGGCCAAAAGCAGAAGAACCGCATCGACACCATGACGGGCATCGCGACCGGTGCCGGCAAGAATTGGAAGCCACCGTTCCTATTCGGATCGAAGGGCGAGATCATCGAGCATAGATCGCCGAACAGCACCGGCGGCGGCTGGATCGACATGGGCAACGGCGTGCGGGTGCGAGAGAAGCAATAATGCCGATCTTCGAGGTCGAGGCAGGAGGCAAGGTCTACGAGGTCGACGCGCCCTCGCGCGAGGCGGCCGCGGCAGCAATCCCGCGCATCCCAGCGGTGGCAGCTCCTGCGGCTGGACCTGCGCCGCGCGTGCCTGATCCTACGGTATCCGAGCAGGATATCCGCGACGAATCAGCGGCGCAGGTCTTGAAGGGCGTTCCGATCGCTGGCGGCTACGTCGATCAAGCCGGGGCGGCAATCCAAGCCGCAGCGCATCCGCTGACTGGCGTCGGAGCCAAAGGCGAAAACTGGCGCCAGCGCTACACCGAGAACCTGAAGCGAGCGCAGCAGGTCGCGCGCGAGTTCGAAGCCGCCAACCCTGGCACGACTACGGCAGCTCGTACGCTCGGCGGGGCGCTTTCCCTGACGGCCGGCGGTGCAATTCCCGGGGCGGCGCGCATCATGGGCACGACGGGCTCGCTCCCATCGATGGCGGCCCGGAGCGCTGCCTTCGGCGGCGGGTTGGCTGCAACCGATGCCGCAGTGCGGGGCGAAGACCCAATGACGGCAGGAGCCCTTGGCGCGGGCGTGGGTGCGGCAGCGGCGCCGGTGGCACGCGCGATCGGGATGGCAGCGGCGCCGTTTGTGCAGCCTGTGGCGACCGCGATACGAGGCATGCGTGACCCAGAGCGCGAGGCGGCGCGCCGCGTGTTCGGGGCGGTCGAGCGGAATGTCGAAATCGGGCCCCAACCGGTTCCAGGCGTGCCCGGCGCCATGACGAACCCGGCGGGCGACGCTGCTGAATTCGCGGCCGGCCGGATGGCTGGCACTCCAGCGGCTATCGTAGACGTCGCGGGCGAGCCTGGGCGGGCATTGGCACGCTCGGCCGCTAACACCTCGCCAGAAGGGCGGGCGGCGCTGACGGGCATGATCGACCCCCGCTTCGAGGGACAGGGCGGCCGTGTCGTCGATTGGCTCAACCGTACCTTCCACTTCCCGAATGCGGCGGCGCAGCAGGAGGCGATCGATACAACGGCGCGCACGGTCAATGCGCCACGGTATCAGCGCGCCTACAATGATCCCGCGGCGCAGGGCATGTGGGACGAAGGCTTCGAGCAGATGTCGCAGGCGCCGGAGGTGCAAGCGGCGATTCGGAAGGTGCTGCCGATGTCCGCCAGCTCTGCTGCGCGCGAGGGCTTCACGCCGATCCGCAACCCGTTCGCCATGAACCCGGCGACGGGACGCATGGAGCTGAGGCCGATGACGGCTGAAGAGGCAACGCGCTACGGCGCGGCGCCCGGTACGCTCGCGCGACCGAATCTGGAGTTCTGGGATCGCGTCAAGCGCGAGTTGGATAAGGGCGAGTTTGGCGGCCGCGATTGGTCGCGCGTGCTCCGCGGTCACCTCGACGAGCTTGTGCCGTCATATCGTGAGGCGCGTGCGGGAGCTGCACATTTCTTCGGCGCCGAAAACGCGCTCGAAGCTGGGCAGAACTTCGTGACGTCGAAGATGGCGAACCCAGCAGCCCGGGCAGCACTCGCACGAATGAGCGATACCGAGCGGCAACTCTTCCAAGATGGCTTCGTGTCCCGTTTCATCGAACGCCTCAACGAGATGGGCGATCGCCGCAGCGTGCTCAACTTCATCGCCAACACGCCGGCGGCGCGCGAGCGGCTCACGATCGCACTCGGGCCGCAGCGCGCCCGGGAGATGGAAGCGATGATGCGCGTCGAAGGGATCATGGACCTTGCGAGACCAGCCGTGCAGGGCAACTCGACAACCGCCCGCCAGCTTGCCGAGCTTGGGCTCGCCGGTGGTGTCTACACGGTAGGCACGGGCGGCAACGTGCTCAATCCCGATCCAATGGCGATCATGAATGCGGCGCTCGTCTATGGGGCGGCTCGCGGCAAGGCGCGGATCGATGAGCGCGTGGCGCGGCGCGTCGCCGAAATGCTGGCCTCGCGCGATCCGCAGGTCTTCACCAACGGCGTACGGGCGGCATCGAGTCCGACGTGGATCGATATCCTGAGACGCGTTGATGTTCGGTTGGCTCAAATCGCTGGACTGTCGGCCGGTGGAGCCACGAATCGTACTCCTGCGGCTCCGAGCCTGCCCCCGGCGCCCGTAGGTCAGCCGCAACTTCCGGCGCCGCCGATGCAGTAATGCGACGATCAAGCCACCATGCAGCCAGGAAACAAACGGCGAGCCACGGGAATATGAGCCAAAGACTGACGGCGAGCAGGGACTTCAGCAGGAAGTAAATCCCGATCATGATCCCCAGGAAGATCAGATACAGGATTGCCCGAAGCGCGCTATTGTGGGATTGCACGACCATACGAATCGCAGGGTAGGAGAGCACACCATGAAGATCAACCCGCGCCTGTTGTCGGCTGTGAATACCCTGAAGCTAGCATTGCTTCCTACCGTAGTTCTCCTGTTGGTCGCGCATCAGGCCTATCCGGCTTTTTACCAATGGTCGAAGACAGCCGGCACCAACGCCACGGCTGACCCGTCGATCAATTGGGCCGAGGGCATGGCCCCGTCCGCCGTGAACGACAGCGCGCGCGCGATGATGGCGCGGCTGAAGGAGTGGGGCGACGATATGTCGGGCGTGCTGGCAACCGCCGGCACCTCGACGGCCTACACCGTCACCACGAATCAGGGGCTCACGACGACGCCATCAGACGGCGTTGTTGTCTGCATTACGCCCGGCACGACGAATGGCGTGGGCGTGACGCTGGCGGCCGATGGCGGGACGGCGTTTGCGATCCAGAGCCCGGCTGGCACAGGGATCGGCGCGGGAACACTGGTAGCGTCTTCTCCGTACTGCCTGATGTTCAAGACGAATGCTTGGTTGCTTCGCCAGTTCTTTGGCAATCCGTTCAATGTCCCGCTCGGCGCGGTGCTCGACTATACGGGCGATACGGCTCCGAATTCAAACTTCGTGATTGCCGATGGCTCATGCATCTCCCGCACGACGTACTCGGCCTATTTCGCGCTCGTATCCACGCGCTTCAGCGTTTGCGACGGCACGACGACGTTCGGTATTCCTGATCTTCGTGGCCGCGTTGCTGCAGGACAGGACAACATGGGAGTTCTTGGCGCTGCGAGCCGCATGACAAATACATCCGTTGGATGCGGCGCTGTTTTCCAATCTGTTGGTGCCGTGTGTGGCTCCCAGAGTCATACGCTGACAACGACAGAGATGCCGACCCATAGTCACGGCGTCACCGATCCGGGGCATATCCATGCAATGCTCTTCAACACAAACGGTTTCACGCTAGTTGGGCCGGGTGCAGTGACTACACTTGGTTCGGGGCCAGGGTCCGGAAATTCCAACTCTGCAACGACCGGCATTAGCATCAACAATGCCGGCAGCGGCGGGGCGCACGCAATCGTTCAGCCTTCATTCGCGCTCGTAAAGATCGTAAGAATTTTTTAGGAACCATCCAATGACCACCATCCGCACCCAGCTCGGCACGGTCGAATCGGCGCGGCGCGAGCGGTTCGAGCCGACCGGGACGATCGAGGCGACGAACGTCCAGAAGGCAATTGAAGAATTAGACGGCACGATTGGCGATCTGGGTGGAACGACGCAAGTCGTCACGACTGGCACGGTCACGGTGCAGCCCACGGACAGCTTTATCTACATCAACTTTGCGGGGACCGTGGCCGTGACCATGGCAGACTCCTCCGCGTGGCTCGCGGCACATGAGGTCGCGACGCCGCTGACCATTCAAGACATCAGCGGCAACGCGAACGACACCACGAACATGATCACGATCACGCGCGCCGGCGTTGATACGATCAACGGCGGTACATCGATCGAGATTGTGTCGCCGTTCGGTGGCTACAAGCTTCGTCCTCCGGCATCAGGATCATGGGCAATTCAATGATGAAACGCATTATCGCTTCCGCGCTCGCGCTTGCCTTATCGGCTGGCGCGGCGATCGCTCAAATCCCCGGTAATGCGACATCGGGACAGGTCTATGCGAACCCGACAGCAACGACACAGCCTGGGCGATGGTCTTCGCCGACAGCATGGCTCGATCGATGGTGCTCGTCGGTATCGACCAATTTTCCGATTCGCGGAGCTGGGGCAAGTTGGGGGTGCGTCGCCATGTCGGGCGATGCGACGATGTCGGCAACAGGTGCATTTACGCTCGCGACAGTGAACTCGAATGTTGGAAGCTTCGGTTCATCAACGAACTGCGTCTCGTTCACGGTCAACGCGAAAGGCCTGATCACAGCCGCATCACAAGCCGCCTGCGCCGGGACCATCGGCGGATCAACAGGCGCTGCCGACAATAGGGTGCTGAGATCAGACGGCACAGGTGGTG
>ERZ1292637.629-Hain-H14-01um-R3-629-length-18648-cov-5_pt1 | contig 18648 bp, 25 predicted proteins | sample MGYA00564405_ERZ1292637 | MGnify/ENA primary metagenome ERZ1292637 (study PRJEB36523, sample SAMEA6512645) | groundwater metagenome | collected 2019-01-09 | study: AquaDiva: Metagenomics assemblies of 32 groundwater samples | reverse complement strand
CCTCAGTGGGTTACGGACGGCTCCGGCCCGATGGCCTACTACGCTATCGACTGGCTGGGCGCGCGGACGGGCACTAAGCGATCACAGACACCTATGGAACATCGTGGGGGCGGGGATCACTATCCGACTCGTGACGAACATCGGGGGACGTTGCCAACAAAGCGGGAGACGACGCTCGATGAAACCGACGGAATGGTCGAGTATCGATGTGTGGGCGTCTTCTGGGCACCCGAAGTGATAACTGAAATGCTAGGGAGCATCTACGAACGAAAGGAGCGAGAGCGCCAGGCCAAAAATCCAGTGATCTTTGGGCCGGGCGGTCAGCGCCTTCAACACTTAGCTCCGAGAAAGGGAGACTAGACACATGGCACCAAAGATCAAGTCCACTAAGCCTACTGACCCTGACGACGCAAGCGCCTACACCGAAGACCCGCTAGGTCTCGGCTACGAGCCGGGTGACTCCGACGACGAGACGGCTCCTGCTCTCCAACGGAGCGTGCGTGTCACTACTAGGGAGGATGTCGAGGAACAGATCGCTCAGGCCAACGCCGAGCGAATCGCTGCTTCTACCGAGGCTGCTCCTACCGAGGTGGTAGATGCAGCCGTCGCTGAAGTCCTCCGATCCGCTGGTAGCGACTCCACTGTGGCTGCCATGATCGGTCAGCTCCAGGCTGAGATCAAGAGCCTCAAGAATCAGACGCAGACGCTCACGAAGCGGGCGGCCGATGAGGACGCTCAGGGTGAGGGCGGCCTGCCGTTTATGTACTACAAGCGCCCCAGCAACGGCGACGCGATGTCGGGCTGGATTATATCAGGTTCGGGCGGCGTCGGGCCGGTGTCCGGCGGCCGCGACGTTGGTAGCTATTCTCTCCTACTGGGTAAGGGCTTCAAGCCGCTGCCCCGCTATGGCATTACCGGATCGCCGGCGTCTCACCACGGTCGTCCTGGCCACGAGTACGTGGTGTTCTTTAACAATGGTGGTGGGAAGGAAGTCCCGGCATCCCAGGTACTCGCACTGAAGTGGCACATCAATTGCCCTGTACCGGGAACGGTGTTTCCGCAGTATGAGAAAGCCCTTGCGGCTGGCGAAGTTCAGCACTTCGCCTGCGACGAAGGCGACTGCGACTTCGATCTCTGGTTCCTACGCGACGACCAGACGACAGCCGGTGCGTGTATGGCGCACCTTCGCGCCCAGCACGCGTACAAGCACGAGGAAGCTCGCGCAGTGCTCAAAGAGATGGGTATTTTCTACCGCTCAAGCCGCGTTGCCGAGGCTGTTGTTGCGGCGCGCAGGACGCAGCGTCAGTTCCTTGAGGCCCAGGACGACGAGGAAGTGCCTTAGACCTGGTTAGGTGGCTGGGTAGGTTAAGGAACCCGAACAATTCCCTAACAGCGATTTGCGTTAGACCTGTCGTTTGTGGTACAATGCCCACTGGCGGATTAGTGGCTCTATGGCCTACCCAGTCACCTTCGCTGCGACCAACCCGAGCTAGGGCGGGCTGACCCTAGTGTCCCTGCTAGGCATGGCAGGAGCGATTCTACCCAGGAGGTAAGAAACCGTGCCAGAACCGATGATCGAAGTTACCCCTACCCGTAACTGGCGCCCCTTCTCCCGCGCCAGGCTCCGCGACGCAATCGGCCCATCCAACCCCCTGTACGACATTCTGGAGCGTGAGATGTTCCAAGATGTGTACAAGTTTGTCGATGACGACTTCATCACGTCGCTGGACACTACGTTCTGGACGGCATCGAACTCGGGCGGTGCGGGGGTCGCAAACTTCGCACGACAGGCAGGCGCAACCGGTGTGGCCTGTGGAGTCATTCAGGGTGACGGCGGCACCGACGCCGACGGGGACGCGCGTCTCTTCGGCACAAGCAACCTGACAGTAACCGGCAACCGGCGCCCGATTCTGTTCGGTCGAATCGGCCACCAATCCGCCGTCACGACCAGCAAGTTCGAGTTCGGTCTCGTCGACGCGGTCGCCGCCGGTGCTGTAAACGTGAAGGCCACTCCGACCAGTACCCGAGCCGACTACGCCGTCATCATCCGCGACACGGTAGACGATGTTCTGGTCTCAATGGTCACAGATGGTGGAACGGATGCCGTGACATCGGTAGACCCTTCGCCCTCTCTGGCTGCGGCCTACGCCACCCAGACATGGTACACCCTGGCGCTTTCGGTAGACGAGGTGCGGGGCTGCCGGTACTACATCGATGGTGTCTTCCGAGGCGTCATCCGAAGTGGCCCCGACGCGACTGTCGCGCTGGCCCCCTGGATTTACACCCAGAGCCGAACAACGGCAAGCCGCACGTTTCGTGTAGACTACGTTACCGGCTGGGCAGAGCGCGTGCCGTTCAGCGGCGACGCATTCACTACCTAGGCGCGGTCAGGAAGCCAGGAGAAAAGTCGTATGACGCGCCCACAGGTGCATCTGGTCAATAACCACCTAAGCCTGGAGCTGTTTCAGGCGTCTACTCGCCTGACCGAAGGCGAGCAGGCCATCCTCGAACTTCTCTGCACGGATAGCATCTACTCGATCAAGGACGACTTCGACAAGGGCTTCGACGAGCGTGTATGGGTACAGGATGGCCCAGTCGCAGCCGACGTAGAGGGTCAAGGCGACGACCCTGAGCGCGAGGAAGATCACCGGACGCTTGGTAGCGGCCGAGCCTTTGCCATTCAACCCGACTACTTTGGTGGCTTACTCGCTGCTGTGCCATCACAGCGGGTGGTGCTTATGAGCCGACAGGGCGGTTGGCGCCCCAACCGTCGCGCAACACTGATGGGTCGGATTCGTGTCATTGGGATTGGCAACTCCAAGTTCGAGTTCGGGTTTACCGACGCGGACAGTTCGCATATCGCACAGACCGAAGCGTGCGTTCTGATCAAGGACACGCCATCGAGCCAATCCGCACGTGCCGACTACGCGGTGATCATTCGCGATACTGACGACGATACGTCAACCGACCTGGTGACGGCATCGGCACGTTCGACAACCATCACTGCTGCTGTTGGCCCAGTGACTCTCGCGTCTAACGTCTGGCGTACCTATATGATCGCCCTCAACGAGCAGAACGAGGCGCGCTTCTACATCGACGGCATCTATGCGGGAGTGAATCGGGCAAGCGCGCGGCCGACGATTCCCCTCTGGCTCTGGTTCATGGCTGTACCGCGATCCGGTGGCGGCCCAGAGGTTCAGCTTGACTACATCCAGGCTTGGCAAGAGCGGGAGCCGATCTAGATGGACGAGCACAACGAACCATTCATCGTCAACGAACCGATCATCGTGTCCTACGGCACGGGTTTCACCAATACCGCTTTTGCCTTCCGCTCGGAGCCCGTTACTGCTTGGGGCCAACTTATTGCGGTGTATATTGCCTACACAGCCGTATCGTCGGTGAACATTGACATCACCCTCGACTCCCACCTCGGTAGTGCCTTCGACATTCGCCTAACGCGGATTACAACCGTAGCCGACACATTCGCTTGGTGGCTGCCAGAAAAAGACCTCCGGCTTGCGAAGAACGACCGGATTCTCGTTGACGCTCCCGCTGTGGCTGCTGCGACAGCATCGGTCGCCATCTACGTTGACCCAGGCCGTACGCGGTTTGAGGGTCTTGAGAACCTGCTCCTCCCCTGGCTTGTCCGGGTGCGGTAGGAGCGACCGAAAGGAACTACGATGCCTAGCTATCGTGACGGCCTCGAAGCCATCCCCTCCGTCATCGCTCAGCTCAACGCAGACAACATTGTTGCGACGATTGAGGCGGCGAACGTCGGCGCGTACCTGTACGGCTTCGATGGTACGACTTGGGATCGACTCACTGCAACGGGTGGGCTGCTGGACATAAATACCGAATTGCCAGCGGCGGTACTGCTCGCTGATAACACCGCGACCCCCACCGTTCCCGGTGTTGGTGCCTTCCTCATGGTGTACGATGGCGCCACTTGGGACATGGCCCGTGGTACAAGTGCGTTGGGGCTCCAAGTAGACACGGAACTACCCGCTGCCGCTCTACTGGCTGACAACACTGCAACTCCGACCGTCCCCGCTGTGGGAGCGTTCGGGATGGTCTACGACGGCGCGACGTGGGACTTCATGCGCGGAACCGCAGCCGACGGCGTTACCGTAAACACCGAACTTGCTGCTGCTGCTTTGATGGCCGATAATGCTGCTACTCCAACTGTCCCAGCAGTGGCAGCTTTCAGCGTTGTCTACGACGGTGCAACCTGGGACTTCCTCCGAGGCAACGCCACCGCTGGTGTGTTCGTCCAAGGGCCTGCTGCCGTAAACGCTGCGGTGGCCGGAAACCCCGTGTGGGCGGTTGGTATGGACACTGGTAGCAATCTCCGTCCCCTAACACTTGCTCTTCCCAACCAGGACGCAATCGCCGAGGCTGGCCAGTATCAGCTATACACGCTGGCGGGGAACCAACTCTTCGACTCGGCTGCTGGTGCCTGGGACAGAGAGCGAAACAACACAGCCATCACAGCTCTTACCAGCGCCGCCCGCACCGCTACAACCAGTTCTGGCACCCTGGTAAACTACAATGCCCCCGGTGCAATGATCTTCTTGAACATCACCGCCAACCCAGGTGGTGCCGAGACGCTGACCCTTTCAGTCGAGGTGCTTGGCCCAATTAGCGCAGGCTGGACACCCATCACGGCATTTTCGGCTGAGGCTGCTGCAACAAACGATGAGTTCCTATACACGATCTATCCAGGAGCCTCTGAGACAACAGCGGTTGCTCTCCACTACGTCCAGGCGCTTGCTCTGCCGCGTAGTTTCCGCGTGACGGTCACACACTCGGCCGCTGGCAGTTGGACGTACAGTGTTGCCGTGTCATTCATCCGGTAGTAGCTTGAGGAGGCAGTAGCAGCATGACAAGCAAGACACACAAGACAGCCACCGAGGCGAGTACAAACGGAAAGCTGGCAGTTCCAGCGGATACGGCGCAGCTTCTCGCCGCTACCCAGAGCGTCGCAAACCGGCTTCGGGCCGAACTGGCTGTTATCGCGCAGCTCGCGCGCGGCTACTGCCGCGACCTCGGGCTCGATCCCGATCAACCCTACGACTTCACCGAAGAAAACGGTAAGCTCTATGCCAAAGTCCGCCAAGTTACATAACTACGTTAGCTCAATATGATACGTACTCCACTAGCCCGCGCAGTGCCCCTACGCGAGCGGTCGGGCGGAACCGGAGTAGCCAGTAAGGCGAAATGGGGCGGAAAGGAGTAAATAAGACATGAGCGATCTGTACGTCAAGGCACAGCAACAGAACGTTGGTCGCGCCGTCGATGGGGGTTGGACGCCCCTGCGGGCAACCCGCGACGGTGCTCCCATCGTGCTTCCGTGGTTTCAGGCGCTTGTCTTCGAGGGCCGTTGCTTCAACATCACCGGGCCGGAGTTCATAACCGTAGAGTACACTGGTATGACTCTGCTGGCGCTGGCTTCGTTTGGTGACGACGACGCGACGCTCTACGCAGATATTCCTGACGGAACGGCCGGTATTCCCCTTGCAGTGTCACATCACTTCAAGGCGACGGGTGCGGCGATTTCTCACGTTCTGGCGTTCGTTTCGGACACGCTACTCGGTACCGGTGGTAGTGAGACCGCATGCACGATTCGTAACCTCAGGCGTGATGCGCCAATCGCGTCCGCTGCGACTGCGGCTCACACCGCGACGAGCGAAGTCGATCACGTGACTGGTGGAGAGGTGATTCTCTACACCTGGCACACCGATCTCGACGTTGATGCCCAGGACACCAACGGTGCTAACTTCTACTGGAACGCGGCGACGAACACCGTGACGCCGGTTGTCCTGGACGGAGGTTCTATCAACCTCAACATGGCACCGACGACCTCAGGTACTGGCTTTGCCAACCTGACGTGGGCGGAACTGCCGGAGTCTGCGTTTACCTAGAAGTAGGTAGGAGCAAAGAACTAGTCTGGGGGCGGACGTACCGCTCGTTCGCCCACTAGCTGCAAACTGCAAACGAAGGAGGAGTATCATGGTCGAGGCTCAAGTCGCAGAGCCGTTTCAAAAGCCCTACATCTATCGCTTCGTGTGCGACAACTGTGGGGGCCAACGCGATCAGACGCTTAGGCGTAGCACGGCGCCGAACATTCGCTGCATCTGCGGCGCAGCGGCACGGAAGCTCACTGGCGATGATCTCGATGCCGTCGAGCTAGACTGGTGGTTTCGGGACGGGAACCGCCAGAAGCCCGTGCTGCGCGAGCTCAGCCGGAAGTACCGCAAGGGCGGGCGGCTGAGCGACACCGTTGACATCGGCATTGGACGACGAATCGCGGAACTAGCCCACACGGTTGCGCGGAAACTCCGGCGCTAGGGATGCCCCTCTACGAGTACCGCTGTAGCGCCTGCGGTGCGTTCGACCTCCTGGCCGGCCGCGACGACTACGCCATCGCCTGCCCTCGCTGTGGTGATACGGCAGACCGGAACCCCGTCCCCTCGTCCACCGGGGGAATCATCATCCGGGGCGGCCCGAACCAGCCCATGCCGCCACGCGGTGACAGGGCAGCCATCAACGAAGAGATGCACAAGGAAGTCCGCAAGCGGGGCTGGACGACCGAGCGGACAGTAGAAGAGATGCGAAAGAACATGAGCATCGATGAGCGTGGGAAGCGATCCATCGATATGACGAAAATGACCCAGGAGGCACCCTAATGGCCCAGACCATTCGACCCGACACGGACACGACACGAGCCGCCAACACGCGACACAACCAGACGCTTGCCATCCGTGGGCAGACCACCATGAACGGCTGCATGGACGATCCTGCTGCCGTCGCAGCCGACTACACCGAGTGCCCAGCCGGCTCCCCCGGCGGCGATGTATTGGTCGTGGAGCTTGCTAGTCCCGCGAGTACCCCCACCAGCGACTACAACCACGTCGTCGGCGTGTCGCTGTCGAAGGACAGCAGTGGTGGCGCTGCGGTTGGGATGGTCTGCGAGCTGCGTCAGGGCTACAACGCTGAGACCGCCGCTACGGACAGTACGGCCGACCTGAACGAGGCGCTTGACGCTACCGAGGTCGTCGTGACGGTGACAGATGGCACGGTCTTCGCTGCCGGTGATGTCATCCTGGTCGAGAGCGAGATCATGATCATCACGTCCATCGCCACCAACGACCTGACGGTCACGCGCGGCGCGGGGGGTACTGCTGGCCAGACACACGCGACCGGCCTGAGCGTGTTCGACGTGGCCCAGGGTATCCTCGTCGCGTCCTTTAGCTGCCCCGACGTTTCGGCCACAGTTGGCACCTACTACCGCTACCGGCTGACCAACGACGAGGCTGGCCTCATTACCGACTACACCGACCTCCAGTTCCGGTTCGTGTCGTTCAACGCGCGTGGCGGCGCGCCTCGTGCCTGCCGGCTGCACTGGGCCGCGATGAGTTGCCCAACCGCCGGTGACCCGCCCCGCGACATGGGCCTCACTGATGAGGAACTACGGCGCATACAGCTCGGCTTGGCAGCCACCCAGGAGGGGGATCGGCGTGCCACGGCTAGCACCGGTCGTCCGATCTAACCTACTAAGGGGGCAGCTAAGTGGCTAGCATAACCGGCCAGGCGCTTCGCGAGGAGTTGGTGCGCTGGGACATTATCCGGCTACTTGGCTCGGCTACCGCTACGAGCGGTGGTGCCGACCGCATCCGTGACGCTGTTCGGCTGACCTCCGCTGCTCTACCCTCTACTATGTATGAGGACTGCTGGGTTCGCATCACGTCGGGTACTCGTGACGGGGAGATCAGCAAGGTCAACTACCTCGACCAGGACAACGGCGACCTCTATGTCTCACCTAGCTTCACCGGCACTGTTCCCACGTCAACCTACGAAATCTACCGACCGGGTGTACTCCCCGACGATGTTGACCGCGCCCGCGACGAGGCCCTTACGTCCCTGTGCTCCCAATGGGCCATCCAGCCCATCACCGAGCTCCTAAACGGCGACTGGGAGGACGCGCTCGGCTCTACTTGGTCGGCGACAGACTCCGCACTAGCGATCCAGAACAATATCGGCCCCCCGCAGGAGGTTTGGCGGAACGTCCTGCGGGTTACTAACTCGGGGGCCAATGGCCGCGCTGCGTCCACGTCCCTCTACGGGCGAATTAGCCAGAGCTTCTACGTCTACGTCCCCGTCTCTGTCCGTTCGGGTACTGCAACGCTGATTGTCCGCGACGTGACTGGCAGCACTAACATCTCGCTAAGCGGCACCTCTACAAGCACAGGACGCGGCTGGACGGGCATCGAAGTGACTGGCCAGGTGCCGACAGGCGGTGGTGAGATACAGGTCTGGCTCCGAGGCGACGAGGCCACCGCTGTTATCGACTGGGGGCCGATACACTTCCACTGGCAAGGACAGCGGCGAATCGCGCTCCCTACGCGCATTGAGACACCTGAGCACATTGGCCGCGTGTACTACCTCCAAGACTACGCAACACGTGGTAGCAACGACGAGTGGGGAAGCGAAGACCGCGTTGACGTGCCTGCCGTGACGCGCGAGTACGTTCTCGACGCGCCCATCTTGCAGTTCACGACCGACCACCCCCTACGCAATCTTCCTTACTTCTACCAGGAGCGGGTCTTCTATGACGCGCTCAACACGGCCTACTTCGCTGTCGCGGATCGGACGGTCGGCGACGCGGCTACGACGCTCTGTCCAATCGACTACGGCGCCGCCGCGACTGTTCGCGTGCTCGCCGAATGGTACTTGTCCAAGCACCAGGGCGATGAGGAGTTCTGGATGTCGAAGCTGGGCGAAGCCGAGTCAGTCTTTAACAGGATGGAGCAGCGATATGGGCCGAAGCCTATGCCGATCCGCACCCGCGAGCGCACGGTAATAATTCCCCACCTTAGAGTTTAGATACGTGCTATGCCGCCAGAAAACATTATCGCGGTTCCCCTCTTCCAGTCGGCCCACGCGGGCTTTGGTGATAGCCACGAGGTAGCACCGTACCGCTACAATCGTGTTCTCTACGGCTTCGACGCTCGCTATCCCGGCGAGTTGCGCTTCGGCGACTTCATGCAGAACGTCGTCGCCGATCCCGCTCAGGTAGTAGGGTCGGCAGGGCCGGCCACCTGGGCAGCCGAGTGGCGAGATAGTGGCGGCACTAATCCAGTTCTTATCTACACCTGTGGGAACAGAATGGTTGAGATTATATTCAACTCAGCGGCAACGCGTGGGGCCGCGCTCGGGGGCCGAAACACGGGAACCACCTTCCATGACAACGGCGCGGGCGTAGACCGCATCATCATTGCTCTACGGGGCGTCAACATCGGCAGCCGAGCTCTCGACAACACAGCCGATAGTATCACCGGCACCATTGTGCGTGATAAGCTTGCCTCCATCTCTGGCGCACTCTACGGTTCCGCCACGCCAAGCGGCTCGTCGCGATTCTCCGGTATTAGCTTCGTCCCTTACGGGTCGGCTCCCACGACCGCTGCCAACTGGTCGTCAATCACACGCGTCGGCTGGCCATCAACTGACATCAATAACATCATCAGCGTGCGCGGCGTGCCAGCCACCATCAAGCCAGAAGGTATCTTCATGTACAACCGTGGAAAGGATCAGTGGGAGAACATGATGCCGGGCTGGGAGGCCGACCCGCATCCCGACAATGGGCGGGCGGTGGTCTCTCGTGGCCCCGACGCGGTCATCTCGCGCGGTCGAGGGGGCTGTGTGCTTTTCGACGGCTATAGTGTGCGTGATATCTCTCCCCACCTCGACGGTTCCCCAAACGAGGATACGACCCAGGATCGGATTAGCTGCCTCGCACTGTGGAAGGGTTGGATTGTCGCCGTTACAAGCGTATCCCAGGCCTTTCGAGGTGGGTCGGGCTGCAAAGAGGCCCACGGCCTGTCTACTGGAGCTGCTACCTGCAATAAGAAGGTTCTCCACGTCGGGAACAGTGTTACCGAAGGTGTCCGCTTCTGGCGGACGCAGGACAACGAGGTTACGTTCACCAACGGCTCGGCCAACGCGGGCGATGGGAGCCAATCGACCACGGTGGTTCTGAGCTCCCAAGATACGGCGGCAAATGGGGACTTCTTTGCAATCGGCTACCGTTATCCCTGGCGAGCGTGTCTGGTCAGCTTTGATGTCAACGTATCCCCAAGCCTTGCCAACATAACCGCATCAACACTGACGGCCCAGTATTGGGACGGTACGGCCTGGCAGACGATGGCTATTGCCGATCTGACACGACCCGCCGGAGACATTACACTAGGGCAGACGGGCCTGATCATCCTCACCAGCAATCCGTCAGACTGGACGGCCCGTACGTATGGAACGGCCGGTGTCGATGACTCGGGCGGCTACTATTACATTCGCTTCGCCGTCAGCGTGGTGCTTGACACATCTGTTGAGATTGGAGAAGTCCGAATCATCCCCTGGCGACCAGCCATCGACACGACTGACCACCCGAACGACGGTATCGACCGCTCGGGCTGCTATCCGCATGTTCTCTTTGGGCAGATCACGGACAAGGGAGCAATTTGGCACGACATGGGCACCCCAGCAGTAGCCGACGAGATCGGGGCCGTTGCTGGCGGCCATGTCGGAGGAACCGTCGGGGTTGACCCTCGCAAGATCGTCCTGGCTGGTCTTACCAATATCTACTACTTCCACGAGACGGATAGCGACACCTGGCCCTGGTTGGCCCCGCGCGGGCTCATCGAGTTTCCATTCCGCAGCGTTGCCGGTGGCCAGCCTGTTCGTCTCAAGAGCGTTCGGGTAGATGGGCGGGACTTCAACGGCCTTACCAGCTTGAGCTTCTACTACCGCTATGACTCTAACGAGCGTTGGTCGAAGGTGCTACTCGGCAACCGGCCACCCTTTAGGAGCCAGATCAAGGGGTCTGCTAGCGCCGGCGCGAACTTCCAGTGGGCCATCGGATACGTAATGAGCGACACCACAGACCCGCACGTCCAGCGTCGGCCAGCGATCACAAGCGTAGACGCAGAGTTCGAGCCCGTTCCGGAGCGCGACGGCATGCTGACGCAGCGCACTATCGCCGCGACGCCACGGGGCTAGATTCGTGGCACATATGGGCGAGAACGTGTTGTGGGGCGGTGATGGAACCAGCAGGGCCGGAGCCGGTGGCGTTGCTACCGCAGGTGTTGATACGGCTGCCATCAGCCAACTCCTTGGCTGGCAGGCTGATACTGAAATTAAGCTACGTGAGGCCATTTTCTTTGAGCCACAGCGCATCGTTGCTGACGAGGTTCTGCGCTGCGTCTTCACCCGAACTACGGTAGACTCTGACTACCTCCAGTGGTCGCGGACGAACAACCGCTTTAGCCTCTTCATCGACGCTGTAGAGAACACACGCTTCAGCGGAAACGACCTGCTCGTTGCCGGCTACCTGCGCGTTGGCAGCCTCACGGCACCAACGAACGTCACCGATGGCGACCTTACCGCTGTCCGTATAGTCATTGGTGACAGTGCCCTAGCTGCCGACTCCCTCTTCCATGTCGGGGCGGCGCTCATGCGAATCAACACCAGTGGGAGCATTTTCTACAACGGCACCCTCACTACCCCCGATACCTTCTACCTGGGACAGAACGCCGTCACCGAGCCGATCCTGAACTTCGACGCCAACGACTTTATGGGCTATATTAGGGGCACAAACACTTTCCGTGTCGTTATAGGCAGCACAACGGAGTTCCAGGTGACAGCGTCGGGTATCTACGCTAACGCCATCTTCGAGGTCATTGGCGGCGGGACGATGATGTCCTTCCTCACCGGTGACTACCCGACTACCAACATTGCCTTCGCGGGAAGGATCAGCAGCCTCCTGACACTGCCGACCTCGATTACCGCTGCAAACGGTGACTACGTAGCGGAGTTCATGGGTGCCTCGGGTACGGTGTCAACATTTGAAGCAGCAACTACCATGTCTGCGGTATCCTCTCTACTACGGCCTACGTTCAGTGCAGCAGTTGTGGGTGAAGTGGTCGTTGATGAGGTTAGTGCCGCGATAAACGGACTGTCGAGTACGGCTGGACAGAACTGGACAGGCGGAGCGCGTGGGATTTACGCCCACATTGAGTTTAGCGGTTCAGGTAACACACGCACCGTTGACCACGCCTACGCCGTCTTAGGGGACATTGGCTACACGCTCACTCCGACCAACGGCTACACGGTAACGAACGCAGCAAGCGGCTTCTTTAGGGTTCCATCGACGGCTGGCGGAAACGTCACCTACACCAACGGCCCGTGGGCGATCTTCTGCGAGGGGCGCCTCGGGTTTGGCACAGCTATCCCTACCGAGAACGCCGCTATCCTCGCAGCGGGCAGTATTCTGAGCGCCAGCTATGCACGTATCGGGTCTATGACTGTTCCAACCAACACCACAGCAGGTGATCTCACTGCGATACGTCTCTTTGTCGGAGACGCGGCGGTCGTGACCAACGTTGAGGCCTTGATTACCGGCGACGCTGCCATCAGTGGCAGCCTGATGGTTGGTGCGTCCGTAGACCCCACCGGAACGGGGCTTCAGGTGCGTGGTGCCACTACCGAGAGCGCCCTGTCCGTGGACAGCTTACGCCTGGGCGTACTTAGCGGCACGCCACGCATAGTCTTTGAGGATGCCGCGTCATCGACGCTTTGGGAGATAGACAACTCGGCTGGTGTGCTTCGGTTTTTCAACCCCGGTGCCACCCGAATGCAGATACAAACAGATGGCTTCCTTTACACAGGCTATCTGCGCGTCGGCTCCCTTACTGCCCCCACGAACGTTACTGCTGGCGACCTCACTACCATCCGCGCTTGCTTCGGAACCGACACGGCCTTCAACACTAGCGGCCTTGTAGAACTCAACTCAACAACAGCAGCACTGATTGTATCCCGTATGACAACCGGACAACGCGATGCGATGACTCCCGTAAATGGAATGATCATCTACAACACAACAACAGCTACGCTCCAGGGCTACCAAGGCGGGGCTTGGACGAACCTCTAGGGGCAGTATGGGTAGCGAGATGGGCAGCAAGAGAGAGTCCCGCGTCCGCGCGGCGTTCAGCACCCTGGCAGCCGTCGTATTTCTTGCTGCTGGTCAGGAGTGGATCACCTGGGGGGTCGAGCAGCGGCGCTACTGGAAGCTCCTACCTGGTGTCGTTCTATTGGGCTTTAGCGCATTTGAGGCTCACCAGGTTTGGCGCCGCGTTGACACCGTGATTGGGAGACTGTAGCAGCTATGAACTCAAAAGATGTAGCGCGCCTGGACTTACGTATCGACGCCCTAAGCGAACGGATCGACAGCCTCATCGGACGCCTCGACGAGCACATCGACCGCTGGCGCACACACGAGCAGAATCATCATGGCCGTGGGTCAGTCGCACGAAAGGGCGGCATGATCGGTGTGATCGCTGCCGCCCTTGCACTAGCCGCTGAGCTAGTCTGGCAGGTCGTTCTAAGGCTTCCCACCTTCTAGCTCTTACGGCCCCTCCTCCATAGTACTCTTCACTTCCCTCTTCAGCAGCCGACGCCGCTCGGCGCGATTCATCCCCGCCACGTGCCCTAGCTCGTAAGCAGCAAGAATCTCATCGAGCTCGTTTACGCGCCAGAGCACCGACGCCATCGAGTTCTCGATGTTCCCCAACACTGTCTTACGATCCGTGTCTGACAGGTTCGGGTCGCCGACGGCCAGCTCATACTGTAGCAGGATACGCTCGCCCTGCTGAACCAGCTCGGCCTTGTGCTGCTCAGCGTTGGCCCGGTAGCGTTCTGGGTTGGCCTTCGGGCGGAACCGCTCAACGGTGGTGGCAATCTTGTCAGGCATGGCTTATAGTTCCTCCCTCATCCTCATCAGCAATGTTCGGATGTGCTTTACGTCGCCGTGCTTCCTCCGTGCGCGATCCTCATAGGGCACGACGATACGCCGGTAGAGTTCCAACTTCGTACACTCCAGTGCTGCGACAACCTCAGCTAGGCGCTGAAACTTGAGTTCTGAGTAGGCCAGGTACTCGACGCAGGCCATTGTAAGAAAATAGGTAAACGTACCCACACTTTCCGCTGCGTCACTTGTTTCTATCGCCTCGGCCACTAGGCGCATCAGCTCCGCCCGCGTTTCGTGATCTGCAATGTAGGGCATGCTAGCTGCTCCTCGCGGTGAGCGTCTCTGCATCCGCCATGATCCCCTCGCACCTGCGACGCCAAGCCCCTACAAGGATGTCCCCCTCCTGCGGTGCATAGACAGGGATGTTCCAGTTATGCGCTGCCCGATACTCGGCCATGCTGCCCTGTGAGTCTATCCACCCCTCCTGGAGCCAAAGAACCTTCGCGTGGCGCAGGATGGTTAAGTCCATCCTGTACCAATAGGGGGGCAGAACGTCCGGTACGTCTATTTCCATATGTGCGCTGTTCAGGTGTGGGCAGAAGTAGGGAATGTCGTTGGACGCGAGGAAAACTGCCGCCATCCGCGCTCGCTGAATGTTCGCCTCGATCTCGTCGAAGTGATCAGCGTCGTGCCCACCGTCCTTTGCACGATATGGGCCTGCCAAATACACAAAACCCTCCTCTTCTGGTGTAAGTGGTCGGGTCATGTTAACGCCTCCTCCTGTGTAAGAGTTTCCTGGAGCGATTGCCAGTCCCGGTCTTCTACTCCGTCATCAGGAGCAGGGACTAGGACTATCTGATGGGGGCGGTCGTCAAGTCCCTTACCCAGTCGCGCATACTCCATCAGCGTAAACGCGCACCAAGCCACAGACGCTAAGTGCAATTGGCCATCATCCTTGTCGCTCTGCTCTCCCTGTTGCCACGCGATTAGATGGCGCATGAGGGCGCCGTAGACACGATTCCAACGCATCCCCTTGAGCCAGTTCCAGTCCGCGTACTTCTTGGCACCGATAGTGTAGACGAAGGCCAGTTCGGCAAGGGCGGCGGGCGGGATGAGTTCAAAGCGCAGCTTGTCGGCATCGTACTTGGTACCGTCAGTGTAGAATCCGTCCATTTTCTCCCTTCCTCCTCCGTTAGTCCTTAGCGGTGATAAGGTCAAGTACGCCCTCAACCAGAATGTAGACCACCGGTGTCGCATGAGCGATCACCGTGGCTTCGGTCGATGGGTCGATGACACCGATGTCGGCCAACACTGCAATTACTGTCGCCACGGCTGCCGCCAGAAACTTACGGCTCGAAAAACGGTCGAGTAGATTGTCCATGTCTATGTTATCCTTTCTATTTACTAAGTGACTAATTACTAGGAGCCCCATTTCCGTTTCCGTTCCCACCCCCCTTCTCAGTGTAGAATACGATGATCCCGATCACCGGTGCCCCATCTGCCGCAATCCCTGGCACTATGCTAGCGTATATCGGCCAAGGGAACTCTAGCCTTTCCATCGCAAGAAGCTGTTTCGTTGCCGCATCTTCATCTGACGACCCTGTTGGTGCCGTCCCTAATATCCCCAGTAGACGTTCCCGCTGAGGGCGCAGATAGCGATCCTGGAGCGACGACGCGAGCAGGTCTACCATGCGGTCTACCGTCAGTCCGACTCGGTGTTGCGGCCCAACAATACCCGGCTGCTGCTCGGGTGGGTTATCGGGACGAGGAATGGCGGCCGCAATGTACACCGCGTTGATGGGTAGGCACGGCCCTGGGTCGAACTCCCAGTTTACCGTTGCGACATCTATTACTGGCTCGTGGCTAGGTGGCATCTCTCAGTATCTTTCTAAACGCCTCAATGTTCGTAGGCGTAAATTCATACGTACACTCCTCAATGCCTTCGACATCGAGCGGCGAGCGAGGGATGCGCGAGCAGAGATTCGGTCGATCCGGTGTCCCATACACGCCACACTGTCCCTCGTCAGTCAGCTTCTCACAGGGAATGGGCAGCTTGACGGCGAGCCAGTCCCCAGTTTCGTACATCTCAATACCATGATAGCGGAGCCAGAGCTCGAAGTCTGCTAGCTTCTCCGCTGGCTGGAGCCGGATACGCGGGTCAAGCGGCAGGACAAGGAAGCGGCAGCAGGCTCCACAGTACTTTGTCGTGCAGCCGCCTGTGCGGTGCCACTTACCATCCTGGGAGATGATCTCCTCGTCGGGTACGAAGTAGACGCTCCGGTCAGGCGGGCCGTCGGCAGTAGCCAATTTTTAGCTCACGCTTGCTAACAGGTAGCGTAGCTGTGCCTGTAGTGCTGCTGGCAGGGGCTTACCACGTACTGCCCACGCTGCAGCCTCCTGAAACAGTGCCGCTACTACTAGCCATTGCCGTACATCATTGTCCACGTCGTTACCTCCGTTCAGTTCTACCAGAATCGCGTCCCACGGAATCCGCCCGCTTGGGCAGGCCGTGTACGTGTCAGATACCTCGTTGTGCTCGGCTAGCACCCACGTTGCTGATGGGGGTGGTGTGCCCCCATATCGCACAAACGGCGTCACTCCCCATTGCTCAGCAAGCCAGCGAGTGAGCCGCGTCGTAGCATCAACCTGATATGCCGTAAGCGACTCGTGCGCGAGGCCCAGATGCTCCACTCCAATCAGCTCTAGATTGGCCGCTACGCCGCCATCATCACCTACGTCGCCCGCGTGCCAACAGTGGGCGTCGATCTCGTAGTGCTGCTCAATGCGGTCGTAGCCTACCGTGAAGTGCCAGCTCGCGCGGCGGTTAGGGTTGTCAAGCCCAGCGTGGATGCCGGGCCAGTAGCCCTCGGCGGAGTGCTTTACCTCTCCTCTCTTGAGGCCAGCCACGCCAGCCCAGGAGTAGCCGACCTTAGTCGCTAGGCCAGGGCGCCAGGTAGCAAAGGGGCAGCGGTTCATTTCAGACTCCTTACTAGATCGAGATGTCCAAGTCCACGGTTGCAGCGGTGCCTTTACTATCCTTTAGCAACCGAGGACGGGCGTAGATAACCACGCCACCCATTGCTACAGGGGTCATCATGCCGCTCTCGACGTAGTTCCCCTTGGGCAGCCCTCCCCGAGTACTCCCTGCCATGTAGCCGCGTAGGAAGCCGCCAGTAGAGGCGATGATCAGGTTCTTGTGCTCCAGCCGGTGTCCCTTTGTGCCACGCGGCCCCCACACAGGGACGATTCGCTGCAACTTCGCCCCTGCCTTCTTGTGGTGGTGCCCGATTAGGTACACATCCGCATCGAACGCCTGCACGATACGCTCCAGCTTGTTCAGCGGGGCCGCCTGCGTTACGCCGCTCCCGCGTCCATGATGCGCCCAGATGGTAAATCCAGGCTGTTGATAGTGTCCTACACTACGGGGTTTCATGAACCCTACTCGTACATAGGCACAGGTACCAAGGAAGGGAGCATCGAGGAACCGACAGAGCCTAGTGTCAGATGTAGTGCCATCGCTAAACTTCCACCAGTGGTGGCCCTCCAAGAGGCCAAGCCAACGCCCCTTAGTGGGAGCTAGAATCTCTTGCAACTCCTCTAGGATTTCCTGCGCCGCGTTGTCCAGCGTGTCCTCTACTGTGTCGTACAACTCACCCTGATCCACCAGGGCGCGGAGGTGCCCTCGGTTGGACGGGCTGGCGAGATCGGTGTAGTCACCCATGCCAATGAAGTAAGCGTTGGGCTGGTCTACGGCCCACTCCACGTGGCGCTTGAACCGTTCCACATCACATGCCTCGGGGCCGTACTGGATGTCACCTAGTGGGACGATCAGTGCCTCGTCCATCCAGGGAAGTGTCTTGCTCCGCTGAGTTGTCACAGCCGCGTTATGAAGCTCCATTAGGTCGGCCTCCCTCGTATATCAAGCGGGTCGTAGTGCGGCACCACCATTAGCTGATACCTGTCCAATGCGACGAACCGCAGCGCCAGGCTATCGCAGACGGTCTCGACGGCCTGCATCAGTTCGGACGAAAGCCAGGAGTCACCTGTGAGGTCTCGCACACGGTCTGCCACGGGCACCAAAAACAAGTGTATTAGTTCATGTACGGTGGAAACCAGAACCTCCTCGTCGGTGGACGCGTCTAGGCTGCTGCGGACGTACTCAATAGAGGCGCGTCGGTAGGGCGCATTCGTGGTGATAGTAGCGAAGACGGCGCTGTCGGGTGTCGTTGGCTTACTTGGTGCTGATTTATTGACGAACTGGTACGAGATCATCCAGTCGTTTAGCCCAAGCCGCGTCTGCCAGGCCGTAATTAACTCCTCCACGCGAGCGCGGCGCTCGTCGTCTGTGTACAATCGAGCAGGTGGACGGGACTTAGCCACTTAGATTCCTCCTCCTAGTTACTAGCCTATCACATAGTCGATGCTGGCCGCAAGCAAGGAATCCCGTAGGGTACACCAGCGGAGGAACGCATTGCCTGTTGGGGGTGGCCCTAGCCGAAACGGCCCTGTCGCCGACCAGCCTGCTAGGATGTGTCGAGGCAGGATCGGTGCCGGAATCCCTGCCTTCAGGCACGTCTGGACGGCGCCGTGGGCAGGATCGCCACGGGCGACAAGCCAGTTGGTGCCGTACTGGTCAGGGACTTTCACGTTACTACCTTCGGTGCCTGCCACCACAGCACGAGTGCTGAGTCGAATGGGGCGCTATTCTCGGCCCCAACGAACTTAAGCCTCCCCGGTAGATAGATGACAGCGTCAGCGGTGAGCACATGCTTCTGCCACCACGGCACGCCCGTCCGCACAGGAAGGAGCGCACAGGTGAACAGTGCCTCCCGCGTCGCACATCTGGTTAC
>ERZ1292637.628-Hain-H14-01um-R3-628-length-18658-cov-4_pt1 | contig 18658 bp, 43 predicted proteins | sample MGYA00564405_ERZ1292637 | MGnify/ENA primary metagenome ERZ1292637 (study PRJEB36523, sample SAMEA6512645) | groundwater metagenome | collected 2019-01-09 | study: AquaDiva: Metagenomics assemblies of 32 groundwater samples | reverse complement strand
CAGAACTCATTGTCTACCAACTTGGGGAGGTTAAAAACCTCCTTGAAAATATGTCCATTAAGGTGACTAATTACCAGGATAAGATGGATTTGCGGGTGCGCATACTTGAGGACTTTAAAACCGCACAGGAAGCAAAAGATCGTATTGAACCAAAGCTTGACATACAGAAGATAATACTTGCGGCGTTTTCTTTGATCTCTACGATTGTTGCAATCGCATTAGGAATTCAGAACACAAAATGAAAGGAGTTGAATTAAACTATGCCAGCATTTTTAATTAATTTACTGATATTGGTACTTGTTCTTGTTCTTCTGCAGTGGTTACTTGACGCAGTGGGGCTTGAAGGAAAGGCAAAATCAATTATCTGGGTCATTGCCGTTATCGTGGGGATATTGTGGATTCTTGGTGTATTTCCATAAGGGGAGGTGATTATATATGGATCATTTAGGAGGACGTAAGTTTATATTCGGTCTTGTGTTAACTGTTTGTGCGACGGTGTTTGTTCTTATTGGTAAAGTTACGGTTCAGGAGTGGATGGCCTTTGAGGCTGTCGTGGGAGGATCATACATAATAGGAAATATTGCGGAAAAGGTGGCCCAAAAGTAATATGGAACGCTTTAGACCGTCAAAAGAGGAAAAGCCAGTGGACCTGGGTGATTATAGGGATCTTAGAAAATCAGGCTTTGACCCGGGAGATGCTCTGGATTACCTCAGAACAGCGGATAAGCTTAAAGATGTAGCATGGTTTGAAAAGAATAAGCCGCCTGATGACGCGGCATAACGCATATGGAACGTCAACCGGGCCGCCAGCGGCCTGAAGATCCGATACAAGCTTTACAGAAGGATATACTTGTTGATCTGATGTTTGCGATTCCAATAATCCGTCAACAGCAGACCGTTCCGCCCGAGCTGCTGGCAACTGGACGTAAGAGAATGGAAGGCATACGACAAACGTGCGAGGCTCATGCGCTCCCTTTAGGAAGGCTTATGGCGGCGGCTATTTCTTTACTTGATGCTCCGATAGAAGCGGCTTGAGTGGAGCATACAACTTTTTTCTAGCTTCTCGGCTACGTTTAGCGGCCTGTTCTTCCATGAAACTCCGCATCTTTTTCGTACGTATGTACTAATTTTTCAAACCGTTTTATCGTATCTGTTGTTTTCATAGTTCTATAAATCATCATTTTCGTATTCTACCCGGCGTTTAATGAACAGGAGATTCTCCTTATAAATTATGAACTCATTATTGTTTTCGGTGATTAAGTGAACGGCTTCGTTCTCCCAGATCCACACGACTCCTTTAATTGTCCGCTTTGTTCCATCACGAAAATGAATGATCTGGTCGTGCGGCGTATATGAGCCATCCTTCTGACGCTCTATTATTTTTGGTAACTTTGAAGGCTCACGTTTGTAACTCATATTTTTAAAACTCCTGAAAACAATAACTACAAATGCGTATCCACTTCCCGAATAGTAACCATTTCTTACGTCTAATGGGTTCCATTCGTAGATTACAATATGGACACTTGGGTGGTAGGTAGCTCATTTCTTTGGTTTGGGTGGGGAAATATGTAACTCTTTCAAAGCACGCTGAAGTAAACGATTTAACTCTTCTAAAGGGTTAGGTCTATCTATATTCCGTTGTGGAGTGTGGGGGGATTTAGATTTCATACGTGCCACCAAAACATGTAATGACTTTCCGCACAAATCACGCATGTGCTGTCTATATATCCCCACGGGCTTAGATGACAGGTGCAATTACATTCTTTCTTCCCCGGCTTTGAGTTACTTTTCATTTTCTTCTTTAATTGAATAACCATTTGCTGTAACGTATGGGTAACCGCTCTCCATAAATCCTATCCGTTTCCCTTCATGGTGCATCTCATACTGTGACCACCCTCCTGGCAAAACCTTGCCGTTTTCCAGAGTTAATCCCTCTGTCAGAAGCTTGCCGTCTTTATATATTCCGTACGTAGTTGTACTCATTTACTTATTCTCCTTCCCCTCGCTTAATAAACGGGATTTGAGCCTTGCAACAGCCATTCCCACACATTCGCTGCGACACTTCCACTCCATATCGCCACCTGTGTCGCAATAGCGCCCATTATGCTCTGTATGTGTTGTGATTAAGTCAATCGCCTGTTCAAGCGTATCCCTCACTACTCCCTCAAGTGCGGATTTAAATAGACTTCTGATCCCTGTTACTGGTCGGTCTGAGTAATACTTTTCAACAAGTTCATCAAACTTATTCAAATATTTCTCGATAATTGTCTCTGGTTGGGTCATACAATTCTTTCCTGAAAAATGTTACATCTGCGACATAAGCGAAATTGATACTGTTCGTAGCCCTCTTTCTTGGAATAACCGTCATATACTTTTATATCTTTCGGGTTACTCCACCGAGTCCAATCATGGAACCATAATTTGCATTTCTTATCCGGTTTATTCTGTGTGGTCATTTGGATTGTTGTAACTTGCTAATAAGTTCTTTCGCTTCTTGTGGAAAGTATTTTTGTGCCGTATATAACATTGATGCGATTTCTTCATCCTTTTCCTCTTGGCGTTCTGCCTCGTTAAGGTCTCCATCCATGAGTTGTGTCACAGCATCAAGTCGTATATGCTCGTTAAGTTTTATGTAGCCGTTTTCAATCGCTTTCTCTAATGACTCCTGTATCGCAATAACTCTATTTTTCATGTCTCCTTTTCAATTTGTAATAGTTTTTCCCTTTGGGTGGATCTAAGTTCGTTTCTTTCTTCAATATCACAAGCGTCTTCGTAACTAAGCTCATTAACATCGTTGGCGATATCATATCCTTTGTCATCCTCATTCTCCCCGATTACCTCCTCCCGTATTCGGGATAACAGGGCTTTGTTGGAATCTGCAAGCTCCTTTTCCCACCAGTCGATAACTTCTTGCTCCCAGTATCTACCGTTATCCTCCAAAACTTTCATAAAAGCGTGGTAGCGTTTTTTTCTTTCCGTTTGTTCCTTATTTGTATTTTTCATATTTATTGAGCAAAATTACAAAAGCACTTCCTACTTGAAGAACTTGAAATGGCTCAAAGCCTTCTTTTATTGCGTTGTCTATATCGGGTATTTCAGCCCAATCTATTTGATAGGCTCCATTTTCCCATTTAGGCTTATACGTTATGGTTCTGAATCCTACTATCTTTTTCATGGATCAAAAAAGCGAATAATTTGTAAAAGAATTAGTGCCGCAACCATTCCGAACATAAACATCAAAGCGCCGAACTGATATATATTTTTCATATTTTTACTACTAGTCTTCTACTAATTTAGTAGTAATTAGTAGATTTCGTGCTTGGTGCCGTACTCGACTCCGACATCTCCCGATTGGTTATCACGGCCGTGAAATTGTCGGGTATTCTACCAATTGAAACTAACCAAGCTTTGGTGGGGCCAGCCGCTTGATGAGCTCCAGCAGCTGTCCAACTTTTCGTTGAAACACTTTGGCCCCTCAAACGAACTGACCCCGTGGGATTGATGAGTCCCATGTGACTAGGCCCCTCAATCCCTGATGCCGAGTTTTATTTCGGTATCTGAATCCCGTGAAGGATTCATGGTCCCCTCCGTACCAGCATTTCTGCTGTCTATAGCACGGATTGGGGCATCAGCCCTCCACTTTTCCAACTAAATGCGGATATCGTCTTTCAAGATAAAAACATTGTAAATTCAGCCCCTTGAACCGTCCAATTGCGTATGCAATATCTGCTTTTAACATTTTGTTTTCTTTATTAACTTTGTTCAGTTCACGGCTTAATTGGTTAATACTCTCCTCAGCCTGTTTGTTACATTTTTTGTTCATTGCAAGCTCACGGCGAGCGATAAGGCGTTTTATGAACACTTGTATTTCACCATATAGCGCCGCATCTAAATGAAAGTCTGCAACTTCTTCGTATTCCGATACTATCTCTTCTAATTCTTTTTTCCAATCTGTTGTTTTGGGAGATTGAAAGTTAGTTTTATAATACTTACATATGCTCTTATGCTCCCCGGGTGTAAATCCCCCACATAGAGTACATATTTCTTTTGACTCATCTACTTCTATCGACCCTCCAATCGACCCCCAATCGACCATTTTGTTGTCGTTCCCCGCTTGTGGGGATTGACCGACGTGTTGAGGACAGTTGAGAGCGTGTTTTCCTAGCGGCCAGCCATTTCTAATTACATCGCCGCAAATACATCCTTTCGGGGTTTGCCCGTGAATGGTACAAGACAAATTTACAAATCCTTTGTCCATATTTTTACAGGTACATTTATTTTTCATAATCCCCGTTCCTTTCTCAAATTCTGTAATTCTTCACGTTGGTACGCTCTGAACGTATTTCTATTGGAATCAAATGGATTCTTGCGCCCGGTACCCTTGTGCATTTCGTCATCCTCTCCTATAACCCGTTTCTCCACTTCATCAAGGAGTGAGGATTGAGAGGATTTGAATAATTCTCTAAATTTAGATTTAGCATAATCGAGAATTTCCGCATATGTGTGGTCTTTACCGCCAGAAAGCGCCATTGTAACTTCAGTCATAAATCCCTGCAATATTTCTTCAATCTGTTTATCGTTTGTGTTCATCCTTCGTATTCTGACAACTTATCAAATTCTTCTTTTTTCATTTTTTCCTCTTTAGGTTTTTCATGTAAATGATATCCCTCGACAGTGGCTTCATCCGTATACCAGCGTATCCCCCGTTCATCGAGCATAAAGTAAGTCCGGTCATCCTTTTCTATTTTCCCGATTACTTTGGCTCCGATATGGTATACGGGTAGATTAGTTTTCATGATTTAATAAGTTCTGGGTTCTCATATATATTGCCGACAATCTTCGCTTCCTCGTTATCTGTTATATTAAAGTCTCCCAAATCTATAAAAAAATCAGGTATTACCACCTCTATGTACATAGGCGTTGCCTCCTCATGTATTGAGTATGCCAATATATCCCCCTCATAAATCTCTTTACCGTTTTTATCGAGGAGGCCAGTAAATTGAAGCCATACTAAATCATCGGGATGCGCCTTAAAAGCCTCGTAGGCTTCGGCGTTCGGCATGTGTTGAAAGGTGAGATATTTAAGGAGCTTTACAAGTTCAATAGGCTCCCACATTACGTTATATCTCTTATCCCACGCTCTATATTTATTTTTCATTTCTCAAATGGTGAACTTGATAATAGATTCATGATTTAGAACGTTCTATAACTTTAACAACAGCCATAATTTCCTTATTTAATTTTAATTGGGTTTCGAGCACCTCTCTGTGATATTTAATGGATTCCGTGTTTGCATTTACCTGATTCTTTAAGTCTTCAAGCATGTCTATAATCGCCAAGTGTTCTATATCTCCGTCGAGTTTCGGGTCATACATTGCCATATATTCGATTAACGGTTTTATTTCGCTCATACTTATCTTAGTCGGGCGCGATAGGCGTCGTCGTAAACGGGTAACTTGGCGTATGTCGCGCGAACGGTCGTGACGTCAATTCCCTTTTCTGGATTGTAAGGAGTCGTTGTGTCAACAAACCACGTGTCCCCAAGTGCAGACTCCACGACATCCATGCGGTCAAGGCCAAACTGCGGAGCGTCAGTCACATATAGGAGATTTCGTTTCCCAGGATTTTTTAATTCATTTATTACACTAGCTGTCCAGGGATTGAATATATCAGCGAATGAGATGTTTATCCGGCCTTCGGCGGCCAGTGCATGTAGCTTTCCATAATTTCGATTGACATGGTGTAGTCCGAAGGTGATTGGGTCGTTTGACCCTGAGATAAATGCGTCCGCCGCCCGCTTCACGACGGGGTTTTGAGTTTTGTCGATCATGGCTCCCAAAAACCCCTGGAATGAGTGTTTTTTAGCCATTACATCGATTGCGATATTCCCCACTTCGACTGGCTCGGGATCAACATCGAATAACCAAATTTCCTCAGGCTTCCCACCCTCGAAAAAGTCCATCATGCCAAACACTCCACCGAATCCGAGTCCGAAGAGGGCTCCGTTTGGCTTGTTCTCTGTTATAAGATCTTCGGGTATTATGTCGTTTGAAGTCAGAATAGCCGCATCAAACGGTTCGGTATAGGGTCGAGCTTCAACGTATGTCATGGTTATTTCCTCAATAGCCAAGCGGCAAGCATAATGAATAAAAATCCTAGAGTAAGGAAAATCATTTCGGCTATTGCCATACCCACGTGTTTACGAGGCTTGCCTGTCATGGGTGTATTATCGAATTGTCACAAACTGCTAGATGACACTCGTATTGGCCGGTCTTGAAACTATTAAGCATATCTTCAGGGTACATATAAAATCTCCAGGCCAGCCCATATATCAAAAATCCTATAAGTATGACAAATAAACCATACCCAACGGGTTCTTCGGCGTCCCTGATTCCCCACCCTATAGCAATAAGCGATAACGTGACCGTAGCTCCTGCTAAAAATTGTATAAGTATCATATGAATAAGCTGTTTATTAACAAATACGCCACAAGGATAAAATACATAATAACAATCACATTTAATCTAAACTGTATGGTTCTAAAGTTATCGTTATAGTGCCTCGTTAAACTTATATATTCACGGTCAATTCGCGCAATCTGTCGCTCGACTGCCTGATTTGTAGGCCGACAAGCCAACTTTCTTTTTATCTCTTGATCGCTTAGTTTGCTCATGTTATTTTAGGATTGTTAAACTCTTTTCCTTCTTTAAACCCGATTGCGTACCCAGCGATTGTTGCAATGACTATCAAGAATATTGCAAGTGGTAAATACATTACTTTATAGGTGTTAATTTATAAGTAATTTCGACATTATATTTTCCCATGTAACTATCCCATATCTGCTTGATCCTTTGCGGACTTATCTCATCTCCTCCGAACTTCTCCCAAGCGGTGCGGGCTATCTGCCGCCTAGACTTACGTGGATTCTTTTGTATCTCTTCGATTATAAATTTGTTTCGTTCTACCTTTTCTAGTTTGCTCATTTCTTTTTTAATGCTTCCTTAAACTTCTGATCTGCATCCTTTATAATCTTAAAAGCCTCTTCTTTTGACATACCTGAATAATCCACGTCCGCAACTAATCCGCTTCTCACAGCGGTGGAAAGCCACTGTAATTGACCGACTGTTATTAGATCTTTGGGTTTCATGTTGATGGGTTCCAAACTAAATAACTGCATGTTCCGATATTCTTCTTCTCGGTCATAGACCATTTATAATTTTCGCAACGTTCTTTTTGTCTACCACTACCTTCAACTATTTTTCCTTGGCAGACAGGACAGGTACGGCCCTCAATAATCTTTACTTCCTTTTTAGGGAATCCAGACTGACGAATATACGGCTTATATCCTCCTAATTTAGCCTGGTTTTTAAGAGACTCAATCGCCGCAAACATTCCAATAATATCCTTTTCTGTGGCCCCCTTACGCAAGGTTGGATGCCATACGAATCCATCCTCGTCAACGATCTCCGTAAACACTACGTATTGTGCCTCAAGTACTTCGTCTTTCATATATTTATCCGCATCGAATGCATACGTCCTCAATGTCCGTGTCATCCGGTCCATTGCTGACAACTATTAAATAGGTTGGTAGTCCGCACGTCATACACATAAGCCCTGACTTTACCTCGTCCTGAACAGTCACGTCGTTATCGGTGTCCTCAAATACTTGTGGAAACATAGTTATTTAATTAACTTTTTAACTTCCTGTAACATCTCAATATAAGAGTCCAGTATGTCTTTTTTAACAGTTACGACATCATATCCTGTAGGACAGTCAGAGTCCGGAACAAGTACGTCTACGTCATTTTTGTTAATGGTTACATGGAATACGCGACTATCTGTTGCGATCTTGTATTCCTCAAGCTCTCTTGTTACTTTCATACTTTTATTCTATACCTTTACTTTTCAATTGTCAACAGTATTTACTTATGTATCACTGAGAACTCATTTATAACCTCTTGGAGGGAATACGCGACCAGGGGGATACCTCCGGCTTTCCTGACTGAAACCAGGAACGCTTCTTGATACGGTGTAACCTTACCGCCAGGCCTTTTAACTTCGATGGCGTAGAAGCGTCCACGGTAGCAGCACAGAATGTCCGCGATCCCTTTTTCACGTGGTGGGATATAGCTTCCGTTTGCCTTCATGATGCCTGTGTTATTGACTTTTACAACAAGCGCACCGATAAGCTCGAGATATTCGATTATGCCGTGCTGTATATCCGATTCACGCTCTGGTATTCGTTTCATTTCTTTTTCTTCTTTTGCTCCAATTGACAAATAGGACAGAACCTCTTGCCTGTTCCGAATACTTTGTGTTTCTTACACGACCATTTTTTCATACTACATTCCGCTAAATAACTGAATAATCACAGCAAGCCATATCCCCATGAGAAAGAAAAACGCAAATATAAGACCGCCATAATATAAGTAGTCGGTGATTGTTGCCAAATCTTCTACGTTCATTAAAGTGTCATGAAATTTTCACTATACGTACAGCTATCTACATCCCCGTGTCCTGACCACTTACAAAGAGCTGAGGAAAGCGTTCTACCCTTCATAATATTGGTTAGCCAATAATCCGCACGCTCCGCCGCTTCCTTGAATGTGGGATAACAATGTATCCCCTCGTTATCCTTAACACCCCAACCTCCGTAGCCTAATCCATCATTCCGGCAAAAATCTGTCTTCCCTCTTTGTGTTTCGAGCTGATACATCTTCCAGAGATGTGCGCCGGTCTTAAGTGCCATTACCATATCGTACTCTGAGGATATCAAATTTGCCCCTGATTTGCCCTGTACGGCACTTTTACCCGCTTCTGGTATAGTTGGGCGGGGAGAGGGTCTAATGTAATCTGTGGGGACTGGTGACCATATTTTAATGGTAGGTGTCGGAAACGCTTTGATCCACACAGGACTCTGAAAATGAACTTCATGCTTATTGAACCACGAACATGCAAGATAGGTTATAAGCCCCATGAGAATTAAAGATCCCAACCAGAGGCTGTAATGGAGTTTGGTATATGCACGAGCTTTGCGTACTCTCCGGCGGATCTTGCGATCTAACTTAAGTACGTTTGCTTCTTGTTTAGTACGTTCTATTTTCATGTACGTCTGCCCATCTCAGCGCGGGGATACCAACTTGTAATCTCCGTAAATCTACCCACTTTGTCCCTATTCTGTGCAAATCTATGCATACGTCCCTGAGGGGCCTTCGGGGGAGAAGACTTCCTCAGGGATCGTATCTTAGTCCCCAAAACGAGCGATGTGACCAGCGTTAGTATAAGAGCCATAATTAGTGTCATGTTATTTTGATTCTATAATTTCTGCATTGATTTCAGCGTACGCGACATCCCGTTCATTTATCTTGTCCAGAAGAAATGCCTTCGCCTCTTCTTTTGCATCCGCTTCACTTTCTGCATAAATAGCATATTCTACGTTCAGCGTGGCCGCGACGATATAAGTCTTGTTTTTGTTTTCCATATCTATTTATATACTATTGTAATATCAATTGTCAACAGCAAATCACACTATGCTTGTCTGAGCGTCTATATCGCGGTACACTTCTATATCTTTTTTTAATTCCCGGGCCGTTTTTTCGTATCTGGACATGTCTTCTTCATTCCCGTTATCCTTTGCATGTTTATAAAGTCCCCGCAGTTCCTCAATGCGTGTTTCATTCTCATGAATCTTTCGATCACGGTAAGAGTTGAATATCTGCGGGGCGTTACGCTTCATGGATTGTAGTAAGTTTAGATAGGTCATACTTACACTCTACCTATTACATTATTAATTGTCAATAGATAGATGATATATACTTTATACCACTAAAAAAGCGTTAGACATATATCCCCGCCCCCATTGCGTTTATGTATGCCCGTGCCTGCGCTTCCCTCTAATCCTCCGCCTCCTTGCCGGATCAATCTTTTCCCTGCTCCTCGCTATCGTTGTTACTTCATAGCGATGAAGTGCAGTTATTTAGATGATCGTCCGTATAAGTTAGTCGTATGGTTAGGCGGCATTGTTGAGCTTGTCTTGCGACAAGATGGGTAGTCCGCTCCCCTTATCCCCAAACTCCTCTATTTCGGATGCAATCCATAATAGTGAGTTTGCGATGGCCAGAAGTGAATCTGAATTTTCGGTCGGAGTTCTTTCATTAAATAGATAGACGGCCTCCTCCAAGAAGGGGATCATTTCTTTTATAGCTTCTTTGTGTTCTGATGGTTCCATTAAAAAAAGCGCTTACTACTAAAGTACGGTACGGCTTGCAACCAAGAACCGTACCTTATGAGTAAACGCTCTTATTGTTGCAAGTCGTTTGTGGGGCTTAAGCCTCCCCGGGTTTAAGCGGGGAACTTTTGCCTGTAACTCTAAATTTAATACTTCTGAAAACGAAAGTCAACAGCATTTGACATGGATATATCAGGTGTGATACAAATAACCGCGGCTCTGAAACAGGTGGCCCCGTTTAAAACCGAACATACATATCAAAACGTTCGGCTTGGAGTCTCGGGGTGAGGAATTAGAAGCTTCACACAGCCGAGAGTTGCACAATCTATCTATGACATCCGGCCAGATTGCAAGCAATCTTATACAAATCTTCAAGGCCGGCCGGCGTATCGGAGTATGTGGAAACGGTGGATCAGCTTGTGAAGCCGATCACCTTTGCGGCGAACTTGTAGGACAATACACAAAAGATCATAAACCCCTTCCCGCCATTTCATTCAACACCCCTGCCATAACATCAGCCATAGGAAACGACTTCGGGTACGAGTACGTATTTGAGAGGCAGGTAAGGGCGTATTTAAAATCTGGTGACGGTCTGGTTACTCTAACAACTTCAGGCAAGTCAAAAAACATCCTACGGGCCGAACATCAAGCCGAAAGACTCGGCGTTATTGTCATGCGTCTATATGGCGAAGGCACTACAACCCGTGAGATTCAAGAGAATCACCTTCGTGCAATTCACGATATATCGGAAATTGTCGAGGAGTATTTTTTATGACAATTCTTTCGAGGGCTCCATGTAGAATTTCTCTCTTTGGTGGTGGATGTGATTTTCCAGACTTCTACGAGAAAAACGGCTGCACTATTATTTCAATGGCGATAAACATTTATCAAACCGTGACGCTCTATACGGGAGACGATGTATACGGCGTGCCGAAAAACCAGTTCACCGGACAAGACGATCCTCTCTTTTTCTACGATATTGCGGAGCACTTTGAAATGAACTCCGGTCATTTCGTTCGCTACCAGCATACATTCGACGGGATTACTGAATCAGGATTGGGTTCTTCTGGTGCGCTATCTGTAGCATTGACCGCGGCCTTCATGCGAGCAACTGAAGGCGGTGGAAGCATAGCTCATGAGGCGTGGAAAATGGAAAACGATATCATCGGCCACAAGACGGGTATACATGATCATCTAGCATCTTCGTTCGGCGGTCTACAGCTATATAGAATCTGGAAAATAACCACATCAGCAAGTCGTATTACTTCAGATATTTCACGCTACATTCTTCTATTTCATACGGGAATCGCTCGCGTAAAAACAGAGTTCCCAAGCGGGAATAATCATTTGATTAAGATAAAAGAGCTTGCCGATGAGGCTGTATCCGCCGTCTATAAACCCGACTTCCCCCGCTTGGCTGATTTACTCCGAGAATCATGGGAACTTAAGCGCTTAACGCACGGAATCCCGGAAAAAGTAGATGAGCTATATGCCTATGGAATAAAGTGCGGTGCAATGGCTGGAAAACTCCTGGGATCAGGAGGCGGAGGCTATATGATTTTCATGGTTGAGCCGAACCGCCAAAAACAATTCATAGCAGACATGAAGAAAAAAGGTTTGACGTGGTATGATTACGCTATAGATTATAATGGTGTAACGGTGCGTATTTTACCATGAGATGCTTGATTTTGGCGGCGGGCTATGGTAGCCGTCTCGGAGAATTAACCAAAAACAGGCCGAAGCCAACTATTGAAATAAACGGGCGGTCCATCATCGATCATATCGTGTCAAAACTTCACAGCGTCGGAATAACTGAAATTATCGTTAATCTCCACTACTTACAGGACATGATGACCAATCACCTGCAAGATAACGTACTCTACTTCTACGAGCCCAAACTTTTAGGACACAAAGGAACCATTCTGGCACTTCGTAAATGGCTGGAGGGTGATAATTTTTTTGTAATAAACGGCGATACCATTTCAACGCTACACTATACTTCAATGATACAAGCGCACAAAGAAGACACGATCACCGTATTTATGGACGAGTACCGTGCGGCTGGTGTTTGGATTTATCCAGATCAATACTTCAACGACCAATCATTACCCATTTATCCGTATCGGGATCCTCAAGTTACGTGGTTTGACTTGGGAACTCCGGCCCGGCTTGAAGCGGCGCGTAAATACTTTAATGAATAGATATCTTGTATGTCGAACTTGTATGAAGACGGCGGTTAAACCGCCTGTTCTTGGGGTCATAGATGACGCCGGGATCTTAACCATCAAGCGTTACCACAAGGCGGCGACGGTTATAGGAGGCGCTGAGATCACCGTCACATGTGATCAATGTAATAGTTCGGTTGTTCTTGAGATTAAAGTAGCCCGACCCGTTCTACCCAATATCACAGGCACCATATCAATAGATCAGGGGAATATAAGTTATTTTTGGGCCAATTAAATGAACGCGCTTGTCACAGGATCGGGGGGGTTCATAGGCCGTCACCTCACCGCACGACTAAAAGACGAGGGATTTAATGTAACCCCCTTGCCACGTGAAATGCTTTTTCAGACTAAACTACTGCCTGTGTTTATCAGGAAACATAAACCCGATTACATTTTTCATTTGGCCGCATACGGTAATCATTTTAACCAAAGGGATGCCTCCATGGTAATATATACGAACATCGTGGGGACATTTAACCTGATGGCTTCCGCATCAATTACCCCATACTACCTTTTGTTCAACTTCTCCTCTTCGTCGGTGGAGTTACCATACCAGACATTCTACGCAGCATCAAAAGCGGCAGGTGAGAAGCTCGGGATGGCCTTTAATTCAGTCTATAAAAAACCAATTATCTCCATCCGCCCCCATACGGTTATCGGAGTGGGGGACGCCGCGACGCACTTACTCCCCACTCTCATACGTGCGGCTCACACGGGTGAACGTATCCCTTTTGATCCTAAGCCTCACCATGACTACATCGCAGTTGACGATCTTTGCGAGGCGCTGCTTACCATAATGCAAGCCCCGCCTGATGAGGACTTTTTCCCCATAATCCCCATAGGGAGTGGCAAATCTCACTCAAATCAAGAGGTCAAAGAGATCGTAGAATATGTGACGGGTCGGGATATAAAAGTTGAAGAGACGCAGGGATTAAGGCCCTACGATAGCACAAACTGGGTAGCTGATACCTCTATCATGCGTCACTTCGGGTTTCTACCCAAGAGGAATTTAAAGTCAGTAATTTCAGAGATGAATCAGGCATATGGAAAATAAATACTTAAAAAAAAGGATCATTGAAATTTCTTACAATCAACAGCTGTCACATATCGGCAGCTGCATAACGGCGGTTGACATTATCGACGATATTTATAAGCTGAAGAAACCTGACGAGAAGTTTGTACTCTCTGCGGGGCATGCGCATCTTGCACATCTTGTAGTGATGGAAAAATATCAACAGGGACAGATTGATATTGATGCCGAATTTTTACTTGCTCGCTATGGCATTCATTGTGAGAGAAAAGCAGGATGTGATGTATCAACGGGGAGTCTGGGGCAAGGGCTACCGATAAGTGTTGGTATGGCACTCGCTGATCGTTCAAAGAATGTGTACTGTTTGATTTCAGACGGCGAGTATGCGGAAGGATCAATACACGAGGCGATAGATATAATCGCACGATTAAATATAGAAAATCTCAAAGTTTATGTTAACTGGAACGGATGGGCCGCGTATATGCAGACTGAGGCAGTTTACAAGCCAGCATTTCTTGAGGCGCAAGGATTTAAAGTATACAGACCCGAAATAAATATATTTCCTTTTCTTATAGGTCAAGACGCTCATTACAAAATCTTGTCAGAGGATGATTATAAATTGGCTATGGAGATATTGAAATGAAAAGGCACGATTCAATGCGGGGCTATTTTGCCTATGAGCTTTATGAGCAGATGGAGAAAAATAAGGATATTTATCTTCTTGTCGGCGATTTGGGGTACAAAGTTTTTGACGCACATCGAGATAATTTTCCCGATCGATTCATAAACTGTGGGGCTTCAGAGCAGGCAATGATGGGGATGAGTGTAGGACTTGCTTTAGAAGGTAAGATACCGTTTGTCTATTCGATTACGACATTTCTTCTCTACCGCCCTTTTGAAACCATCAGAAACTACGTGAGTCATGAGAAGATACCTGTGAAACTGATAGGAAGTGGACGGGATCGTGATTACGAACATGACGGATTCTCACATCACTCAGAGGACGCCGAGCAGATTCTCGAGTGTTTACCGAACATTAAATGTTATTGGCCCAATTCTAAAGAACAGATGAAGGGACTCATGCACGAGCTTGTAACAAATAACGCTCCGAGCTTTGTATCGCTTCGCCGTTGACAAAAAGTATATAACCCGTTAGTATGATCGTAACCTGATTTAGAAAGCAGGCAATACGTGTGAAATTAGAAGGCACCAGCGAGGTGCCCTTTTTTATGGATAAACAACCACTAGGACGACCCTCAAAATACGATCCGGCATTTATTAAAATAGCTGAGGAGTATATGGCACAAGCTATCCCTCAGAACATGAAGATACCAACAATCGAAGGATTGTCACTAAGGCTTGATGTAGACCGCACAACGCTATATGAATGGAGAGATAAATACCCAGATTTTTCCCACACTTTAGGAAAACTTATGAAACTACAGAAGGAACATTTAATAGAAACGGGAATATTCGGAGGGAAGGAAATAAATGCTACTATCGTTTCACTTCTTCTTAAGGTAAACCACGACATGATCGAGACTGAAAAGAAGATAGTCGCGGGAGATGAGAACCGCCCCATTGAGATTAAAATCATATCATCAGATGATCGAATTACCGATAAAGAACTTCCGGAAACAACAGGAGATATTCAGCTCACCGAGTAAATATACGATTGTTGTTAAGGGGCGCCGGTTTGGGCTCACAAAAGGAGCCGCGAATGACTTTATAAAATGCGCCCTTGAAGGAAGTTTTAAAAAAGGATTATGGGTTGACACAGTGAACTCAAATATCGACAAGTACATAGAACGGTACATGATCCCGCACCTTAACAAACTGCCACGCACCATGTGGACCTGGAGAAAACAGGCCAAGATGGTTCAGATATTGGACAGCTATATCGACTTCAGATCAGCCGATACGCCTGAGAATATGGAAGGGTTTGGATATGACAAGGCTTTCTTAAACGAAGCGGGTATCATCTTAAAAGACGAATACCTGTGGAATAACGCTATTATGCCGATGTTCTGGGATTATCCCGATGCACGGGTCGTAATAGGAGGCACTCCGAAAGGAAGGGGGAAGTTTTACGAGCTTCACCAGCGTGGGTTAGCCGGCGAAGTGAACTACAAATCATTTCACTTTACCTCGTTTGATTCACCGTTTGAACACATCCATAAAGCTATTCGTGAAGACCTGGAAACAATGCCCGATCGGGTGATACAACAGGAGATATACGCAAGGTTCCTGGAAGATACGGGAGTCGTATTCCGCAACTTTGCGGAGATAATGGACGCAGTACCCCAGAAGCCGATGCGGGACCACCGGTACATAATAGGAGTTGATCTGGCACGCGTCGAGGACTTCACCGTCTTGGCTGTATATGACGCCACAAGCAATAGACAAGTGTATCAGGCTCGGTTTAACAAAATCGACTGGGGTATGCAAAAGTCGCGTATTGCCGAAACAGCACGTCACTATGGAGATGGTACGTCCCCGGCGTCAGTTGTCATTGACGCCACGGGCTTGGGAGACCCCATAGTTGAGGACATCGGACGAATGGGCATACCGGTTGACCCTATTAAGTTCACCAATGACCAGAAACGACAGATGATTGAAAAGCTGGTTAATTGGATTGAGCTTAAAAGGATTCATATCCTCCCCATTGAAGAGACCAAGCGCGAGCTTGCAAACTTCACCTATGACATTTCAGAGGCGACCCATAGAGTCCGTTACGAAGCCCCAAGCGGGTTTCATGATGATATAGTTATTGCGCACGCGTTGGCAGTTTGGAGACTTATAACGAAAGAAAAACAATTATCAGTTCAACCGAAGACACAAATAAGGCTAAGCTATGAAAGGCAACTTAATGAACGGGGATATGATCACGGGATTGAAATCCCCGCAGGTGAATTCAATGAGTGGGGAGCAACTTGACCGCGCCTTCCTTGAGGTGTACGACCTTATGACGCGGGTTCTGTTGGCTGAACGCTTTGTAGTACTAGGACAGGCCGCCGAGTGTTTATTCAGAAATCGCGCTCTTGAAGGCGAATCCCTTGAATTTGGCATTCCCAAGCGTGAGGTGACGCCCGAAGTTGTGATCACTCTCAAGGAATGGGTGCCGAAGGGTGAGTTTACGGATCGAGGATTCAGTTATGTATTTGACGGTATTCCTATTAAGTTCACGTACATCACCCGTAAGTATGACTTCTTCAAAGAGCCTGACGTGAAGCTCTATATGCCTGAGTTTTACCGCATTGCAAACCCATTTAATGATTACTGGAAGATTAAACAATTAATACGATGAACCCATTTAATTCCATATCTCAAAAGGCGTTTGATGTAGCATCAAATCCCGGACGTGAGATCTTAGACTACATAAGGAATACATACATAAAAGACCCGAAGTCTGGGCAGATGTTCCCGCAGGGGTTGATATCAGCACAAAGCGGAGAGGATTTCACGAGGCGTGCTGTAATGGGAGGACTCACTAGTACCCCGCAAGCTACAAGATCGATCATAAGACCGCTTGAAAAGGTAGGACAGAGCCAAGTAGCGCACCAGATCCCGGCACTCACACAGTATGAACAGGCCATGAATACGGGGAATTACAAGGTAGCTGAAGAGATATCTAAAAAGTTTCCGAGTGACGCACGGTTTGGGGTACACAGACGGTTTATGAAACCCCAGGTTGAGAATACGGCTACACCAAATGATCCGTCTGTCGCAAAGTCTCGCATGGACCACATAAGCCAATTCGACCAGGCGGTGGACCTCGTGAAGCGTGGTGGTGGATCACTCGATGAGCAGATAAAAGCGCATGAGGCGGTTATGAACGAGGCTAAACAGCAACTCACCCCGCAGGAGCTTGCCGCACAAAAGGGAAAACTCGACAATATTATCAATTTAATTCAAAAGCGCCTGAAGCCTGAAGAGTCAGGACTTGAGGGGATACTGAAGCGGCTTAAATCACCCCCGGCTTTTGATCCGGGGGACTTTTAAATCATGGAAATAGTACTAGGAGCTACAATACTTGCGCTTCTTGCCCTTCTGGCATATGAACGGTATGAAGGACGGCGTGAACGTGCAAAACTCGTCAATGCCCTCATGGCAAAAACAACAGGCGAGTTTCGGGACTTGGAGTTGACAGAGAAGGTAAGGCCCATTGAAACCCCAAAACGTGAAGAGTCCGAGTTTATGCCCGAAAGCGAATTAAGCGACGAACAGTTTAAGAAGATGATAGACCAGGAGGCAAACTATGGCTGATTACGGAACCGATCATTTGGATTCACGCCAGATAGGTATGGCGGTTGATAATATGATGACGATGGTCAAAAACCAAAGGTTCTCATTCGAGCGCCGATGGTATGACAATAACTTCTTTGATGACGGATATCACTTCAGGTACATGTCACGCACTCAGAACAAGATAGTGGACCTCTCACGTGCGTCAACTATTTGGGCTCCCATGCGCTCAATTCCTAAAGCCTCACGGCAGATTCGGGGAGTTGCGAACCTGCTTTCCTCACAGCACTTCGTACCGACCATATACCCCGAACGGGTAATGGCCACGGCCTATCCACCGGTACAGGTACAAGACCCGCAGACGGGACAACCCGTTATGCAGGAGAACCCGGAATACAAGGCTGCACTTGATGAGGCCAAGCGAGTGGCGAAGGCTCAAGGACACTGGATTGAAGAGGAGCTTCGTGAGCTTGACCTTACTGAGAAGCTGGCTTTTATGATCATACTCGCGGCCAAGCACGGCGTATCATACCTTCAACTATGGCCCGACCCTATAAAGCAGAAAATGAATGGGATGGTGCTTGATGCGTTTGATGTTTATACCATAGGGTCAATGAACGAGCTTGAAGATTGCCCCTTTTTAATAAAGGGTAAACCGCGTCTCATTTCAGAGATTAAGGCCGACGAACGGTTCGATATCGAGGCAGTTATGAAGATTAACCCCGATAACCGTCATGCGTCCTCTGACATTAAAGAAGCATATGAGAAGGCCCGTCACGGGGGACTCGGAAACGCCGATCAGGCGGCCACCATTATCGAAAAGGAAGCATTTGTTAAAGAATACGTGAATGACAATAACATGGACCGGATACGCGAGCAGGAGGATGGCGGGGAGATCTTAAAGCGCCGCAAAAAGGGTGACCCCATAAT
>ERZ1292637.624-Hain-H14-01um-R3-624-length-18703-cov-5_pt1 | contig 18703 bp, 27 predicted proteins | sample MGYA00564405_ERZ1292637 | MGnify/ENA primary metagenome ERZ1292637 (study PRJEB36523, sample SAMEA6512645) | groundwater metagenome | collected 2019-01-09 | study: AquaDiva: Metagenomics assemblies of 32 groundwater samples | reverse complement strand
CGACAGTACCGTGTTGTGCAGGGAATGGCTAAGCCAGTAGCGCCACGACCAAAGCGCTCCAAGTGGTAGCCAAGTGTAATCATGCACGAAAATCACATATTGAGTGGTGGCATGCAGGGCACCGGTATTCATGGCATTGGCCAGGCCGTTACAATGATCCGGATAGGAATGTGACTTGGAAGGCCCATGAAATGTCAATGGCAGACCATGGCGCTCGATATAGTTGGTAGCCTCTCCCCGCTCAACTCGACCGGGATAATCATCCACTACAATGAGTTCATAGAACGGCACCTGTTGACGGAGTGATTGTACAAGTAAATCAATGCCACCAGGCCGATAGGTTAAATACACTAAGGACAAGCAAGGTCGCATGGCTACTCCGTGCAAATGGCTAAAAACTACAGCAATCATCACTCCCATGATAATATGTTGGTGTGACCTCCATCAACAGATGGCTCAATCTCAGACGTGCTTCCAATAACGGCCTATCTTGATGCCACGAATGGTTGACGGACTGACACCGAATCGATTAGCTAGGATAAGACACGACACGCCAATTTCCAGCTGGCGGCGAATTTCACGTACTTTCTCATCGGTAAGAACAGCCTTGTGGTGATGTTCACCTGATCTACCCGCAAAGCAATCAGATTTCATGCTCATCTCTTCCTCGTATCAGTTCTTCTTGACCACGATTTCCTTGGGAATTCCATCAACGAATTGCTTGACAGGACTGCTGGGTGGCTCTCTCTGTGGGTCCACTATCTGATCGTAACTTTGTCTGAAATTATAAGGATTGGGAGAAACAGGCTGCCAATTTGGAATCTTCTTTCTTATCGACATGTTTTCCGCGTGCCACAATTTAGCATCCAGCTTCTTCCAGACACGATGATTGACCATGTGGATCAACAATTCCGGATTGACAACCGCTTGCACACTATTGCGATACGCTTGGTGGAACATGCTGAAACACGGCCAGGAGATGTGACCACAATCAGCTCGCTCATCGAAACCGTTGATGTGCTGAATGAATTCCAATGGTACACCAGCGTAAAAATTCTCAAATAGACGTGGCGTCCAGCTCTCCATGCGCTGGAACAGGTTGCGGGCACAGAAAGCAGTATCGGTGTGCCAGATACTGACGTCTCCTTGCTTCTCAGGCTTCTTGGCTGGGTGCATCACAGCAACACCTGACAGTATCGTATTTGGCGAATAATGACTGATCCAGTAGGACCATTGCCACATGGCTCCCGGAGGGAACCAGACAAAATCATGGACAAATACAATATAAAGAGTAGTAGCGTGCAGAGCACCCGTGTTCATCGCATTGGCCAGACCGTTGCAGTGATCCGGATAGGAGTGCGGTTTGGAAGGACCGTGATATGTTAACGGCAGGCCACTACGCTTGATGTAATTGGTAGCCTCTCCCCGCTCAACCCGGCCGGGATAGTCATCAATTATGATCAATTCGTAGATTGGTTCCTGATAGCGAAGCGATTCCACGAGCAGATCGATACCACCAGGCCGGTAGGTCAGATACACCAAGGACAAGCAAGGTCGCATAATATTCTCCAATCAACCTAGATTCGGAATGGCATCGACGAATAGCGAGAGTGCCGGGTGCATATCAAGCGATTCACGGAGGATCTGCTCGCAGCCGGGATGTGGAAAGCCGGTCTTGCGGAAATGAGTTGGTTTGGCCTGGAAGCCAGCCTGTTCCAGAGAATGAACCAAGGTCTCGGTATCGTACATGCATGAGTGACCGGCGAAGAGCAGTGACCAAAGCTTGCCTGCAGCCGTAGGGCAGGCAGCTGCTTCGTCGTTGATCTCGTCAAATGTATGCAAACCCTTAATGTCGGCTTCAGGAACCCCGCGAATGGTTCCGGGAGTGTGGCAAAGATGATTCATGTACATCATGCACAGTTTTCCGGAGTCCGGCACGATAATTCGTGCAGCTCCCTCCGGTTTGAGCACCCGCCGGCATTCCCGCAAGAAGGTCAGTCCCTGTTTGTAATCGAGATGTTCCAAGAAATGGCACAGCATGATCAGATCAACCGTACCTGTCTGGTAGGGCAAGCCACCACGAACATCACAATGGACGAAGTTATATCGGTGCTGCTGAGCGAACTGGATGAGGTTGTGAATGTCGATGTTGTGCCAGCCCCGGTGGTACATGGTCGTATAGCTGCCAACGTTGAGCTTAATTTTACCGTCACCCTGGAGGATCTCGGGCAAGATCTCGCCACGTTCCAGGTCCTCCTTGTCAAGAATTACAAACGGTGCCGGCGAATAAACCTGAAAGTACTTTTGGAATTGCTCGACCCAGAACTCACGGGGTCGTAGAGTGCAATGGGTCTTGTCAAAACCGTCGTCGTGCTGACCAAAATCGATGCCGTGCAAGGCACGCTTACACGTCCGTGCCATCTCACCAATAACGGCAGGAAGATACTGTTCGGGCACGTGCTCCAAGGTAGCGATACTGAAACAAAGGTCATACGACTGGTCAGGTACAGGCCACGGCGTCTGGCACAGATCGTGCAGAAACACGTCGTCACAGACGCGGGTCAGGTAACAATGCTGGGATATTTCAAGACCGCAAACCCGAACACCTTGGTCTTGCAACTTTTTGAGAATATACCCCCGCGCACAACCGACTTCCAGAACCGATTCCGGACGACGGGCAAGGATATGCTGAGTGGTAACTTCATGAACGGGGTAATCCCAGTAGCCTTCATGGGCATATCCTCCACGTATTTTACCTCCATTAAAATAATCCTTGCCAAACCATTCGGCCCTCTGGTTAGACGGATTACGTCGGTCGTACTGACTCAAATCACCCAAGATAATCTCACCAGTTATGTTGGGAAGATTAGGATCGATAACTACTGGTCTGCCAAGCAGTGTAGCAGGGCTGTCTTGGCTTGGTGTACCTGCCACCGGAAGGATCGCAGCTACGGTTGCAATCCTTTCAACTACTCCAGCAACTACCGCATTCTCTTTCTCCACTTTATCGATAGTTTCCGTCAATAGTTTTTCCGTTGTGCCTGTCGCAGAGGCTATCGACTCCATCAGTCTCTCATCCTGTGCTGGTGTTGTACGTCCAAGGAACTCAGCTTGATGAACGTGAGAACCCAATAGATTCGGACCTGGCCGGTCAATCTCGGGGATTTGGCCCGAGTAAACCAATTGTAATCCACCCTGCACAACGTTGACCTCGTGTGGTTCAACTGGCTTAACTACCTCAATCACCATATCGGTGTCACGTTCGCCATATGGCGTAGTCTTCACCTGCTCAAATCCAGCTTCGGTCATGAGCCGTATGACAATACCTGGAGTAAGGAAAGCCTTGTGCGAATTCTCCTCGTAGTCTTGGCTACCAAACAACAGCTCGGAGATAGCTTGAAAATAGCCTTTACCATCCCACCCATCTGGATGCTCCTTAGCCCACCTAAATTGGGCGTCCGTATTCGGCGTGATGAAGGCAGCCCGACCGCCGGGCTTCATGATACGGAAAACTTCTCTCAGAAAAGCTGGAATCTTGGTGTAGGTAAGGTGTTCCAGACAGTATCGGCAGAGCACACCATCAAACTCTTCTGATTGAATCGGCAATGGTTGTTCAAAATCGGCCGTGAAGTCCACTGTTGGATTGCCTTGGGCATCGAAGCACTGACGGACATCGCAATTTGGACGTATTAAAGGCTGTGCCCCACCACCCAGCTCAATTAAACGGTCCGTCGGCTTTGATCGTATTTGAATGACCATTTTTCCTGTTACACTCCAGTTCCTGGCATACGAAATAAAGGCAGCACCCACCAGGGATAATTGCCTCTAGCAAAGACAACACAACCAATGGCCTCCCGGCCAGCTCGTTGTATCTCCATACTTCTACCGGTAGAAGCCACATCATCTACAATCAACAATGGTCCGTCCGGAGTGCTGTACTGTCGTAGAGCGTCCGCGAACAACAGCCCTCCCCTGGGCACACCCTCTACGGGACCGTAGTCGGGCAAAAACTCTCGGGCAATTATGGCCAATGCCTGCCAGTCTTTCTGACTGAGGACGTCACAATCAATTTTCCAGCTGGATGGCGAACCGCTGTGCAAAACGAAACTGCCTAGTTGAAATAAGTTCATATTCCAGAAGCTCCGGGCCGAAGAAGTCCGGGCGGATACACCTGACCAGGAATTCCTTGGGGCTGCTGAACCGGGAACGGTACGAGGTGGATTGCCTGGATCTTGTCGGTCCTGGCAGCCCACGATCCGTGCTCACTAGAACCAGTTAGCAATGGCTTGAGTTGACCAGTCGCGAAGCCTTGCAGGATTTGTTTACCTTCCACTTCAGAGACTGGAGCCTGCACCATGATGCCACAATCCAGTAACAACTGTAGCAAGACCAATTTCATTCCTTCAGCCCTTTCAGGTGGGAGTTGACCTCACGGAGCCATTCGATCTCTATGCGCATTTGCCTCACAGATTCGATCAGGCTGTCGCCCACCGGACAAACCTTATGGATTTCATGCCACAATTCAGCAATCTGCTTTTGTGGCATGACGACACTCCCACCCGCATTGAGATCAGCATTCATCTAAAAGCCTCTATACAATACGTCCATCAACTACAAGCTCCGCCTAGATTGTAGTTATAGCACTGTAATTCCACTTCGTCCTTCGGCCATCCTCTCTTGTCCCAATCTAAATATACAGCACCTGGGTACTTCATCCGTCTTCTGTGTTCGTTTCCATCGTTCTTTATGTGACCAAATGTAAGAATCTTTGGATTCGTCTTACCACAATGGACGCATTTACCGCCAAGAGCATCAAATCCTCTCTGTCTAATTCTTTTCCAGTATTCCCTAAGTTTCTGGTTACGCTTCTCTCTATGAACAGAATTATACTTTTTCCAGTAAGCCCTATATCTATCCCTATTTTCTTCCCTGCGTTCGGCCTCCTGTTTTGTGTAGCAGGCAAAACACTTAGAACGGTGGTGTGGATTGCCAGCTTCCGTCAGTCCACATCTAGGGAAATCCTCTCTAGGCATCTTCTTACCACAACCGCGACAAACCCGTAAAGCAGTAGACTGCCACCTACCATGAGCGTCTCTCTTTCCATTTATTCGAGAAGGGATCGCCACACTTCCTGATACCTTTGTCGAATACTTGGCCATGTGTATTCCCTGCTGAGACCTCGGGCGACAGCTCCCATTAGTTCCAAGTCCGCCTTCCTGAATTGATCTATTTTACTTGCTAGAGCATCTGAATCTCCAGCAGGAAATCGCCAAGTTTCTGGAACAACGTCTGCTCCACCAGCACCAGTTGAACAGAGAACAGGTCTTCCATGACTCATCGCTTCCAAAATTTCAATACCGAAACCCTCCGTGACCGACGGCTGTACGTATAGATCTAGCGAGTTGTAGAAGTAGGCTATGTCCTCGACCCAACCAAGTAATTGGTAATTACCCCTATGACCAAAATGGGCAAGGAGCTGTCGCATGAAGGGTGAGTCCGAACCCTGGCCGGCAAAGATCAGTGTGGCATCCTGCCAGGCCAGCTTCTCCCAAGCCTGAATAAGATAGACCAAGCCCTTATCAGGACCGATTGCGCCCAAGTAACCAACTACGAACTTGTGCGTCCGCGCTGGAAGCTCATCCGGTAATTTCTCGGGAATATCGACACCATGCGGAATCACCTCGACACGCTTGCAACCGTACGAACGCATCACCTCAGCTGAGTGTTGCGACGGACAGATCACCACATCGGCAGCTAGATAGCCAGCGATGTAGCGCTTCCACAAATCGGGTTTGTCGAGGTGTGGATAAGAGAAGGGAATGCCAAGCTTGTGGTGCTCGGCCCGTGACTTCTCGATGTCATGAGCAGCAGCGGTATAAGCAACCTTAGTCCCCTTCCGCTTTACGTTTGCGACCGTGTCACTAAACGTACCGGCATAGAAATGGGCCAGTCGAAAGGTGTCCAAGCCGCCCCGATCTAGGAGTAGTCTCTTGCTGGCATCCATATCCCAAGTCCACGGCTCTCCTTGAGGCATGCTCCCGCAAAGGAAGCTGCGATCCCAACTCAGGAACTCCTCCCCCGACTCAACACTCAAGTCGAACAAGGCAGTCATCTCTTCCTGCGTCACTCGGCCGCCACCACTCTGGGCACCAATCTTGTCGGCAGTCAAATACAGGTAGCTCACGAAGGACTCCTTTATTCCTAGCGAAGCCACACAATAGTTTGTTCGCTACAAGGTGAATCGACATCAGCCGTAGGATCCCAGACTTCGTGTACTTCAACGGCAATGTCACTTACAGGCAGGAAACCTTCTTCCCGGTCGTGGTGCCAGATCGTCAAGCTCTGGTCCAGGTTTCTCAATTCTTCGATCAATTCAGCCACGGTCACGACGCCCTCCCCTCAACGACTTCTCGGAGCCGCTCGATGGCATGTTCCTTGACCAAATGCTCATGCCCATTCTTCATGGCGATGAGGGAAACAGGTCGCCGCTCTTCCTTCAGCCCATACTGCTTGGGCAAGGTAAATTCCCGGATACTTGAAATCTCGGTATTGTTAATCCAGACGGTTTGCTCAGCGCCATTGGCGTCGGCGTCCCACAGGGCGAAGCCAATGAGGTGCTGGTTCAGAGCGTAGGCGTTGTTGACGAAAACCATCAGGTCACCATCTCCTTCGCCAGCTTCCGGAGCACGTCAAATGATAATGGACAAGGGAAAATCAATTTTCCCTTGTCCAGAAACCGAGCCGGGATCCGACTGGCCACGCCAAGTCTCGCCCAGCCAGGACGCCCCTCGCCTCGGCGACTTCAGTATACAATTCTTCTTCATCATCAGCAAGGAACAACATGACCTAACCCCGCAAGGGCGCTTTGGGTTGGTGTACCAGTTGCCACAGAGCTTCGTCAGCGGACAGGCTCAACTCACCCACCTCCTTGGCCAATCGCTCCAGCCGATCGGCCTGCCTCCGTAAATGATCTACCTGGATGAGCAGGGCTTCCTTACCAGTGAGCCTGCCAGGCTCTTCCTTTTTAGCTTCCACTGCCTTCGCGGCCATGACTAACCCCTCTGATCAAGGGTCCTTTCAACCCTCACCCAACCATCTACCGTCCGCTCATACTGACCGACGTCCAAGCCGGAGCATGGTGTCACGTAGTACTCCTCAGTCAGGAATCGCTGCCGCTCCCGCTCTCGGCAGGAGGTACACACAACCGCTGCCCCGTGAGAAGCCCGCAGCGATTCCTCCCACGTCAGCCAGTTCTGACATAGGATGCAGTGCACAACTAATCCCTTTGATCCACTAATACCACCTGCTTTTCCTGGATCATGAACAGCGTACTGCTACGTGGTAGTGGAAAGTAGTCCACACCCTGCCGGCCAATCATCAGTACCCGGTTACCGATCACCAGGTCTTCCACCTTGGGACCGACGTTACGGACGTAGAATTCCTTACCTTCCACACTGATCTGCGGGATGGCGATGCCCGATGGCGTCTCCCCAACCTCAACAATCTCAATGAGTACCCAGTCATTGCGTGGCTGCAATAGAGAATACACAAACGGAGGATACTCGACAGGTGGATCATTTTTAGTCATTACTGGCGTCTCCTCCAACTCCTGCCAATATCTGGGTTGTGGTCCATTACGCCCACATCGACATGACTGGGTGGCAGTTGGTGCCGTACCACACTCAATACAGAATCCATCCCAAATAACTCCTATCATCAAAGCCCCGTCAGCACGGCGATGATGTGCTTTTCCTGAACTAGAATCAGGTCCTTGTTGACGTTGACGTGGTAGAATGGGATGCCCTGCATCATGTTGACGTGCACACGGTCCAGAGCGTTCAGACCCGTGACGCCCGGACCAGTAGCTACGACAATGAATTCCAAATTCTGGGCGGATACGTCGGGCCGGGGCAGAGTACCAGCCTGAACGACCCTTAATAAAACGTAGTCATTTCTAGGCGTGTAGGTAATGGCCATCTAATCTTCCTTCCACGAAGAGATTTCCTTCCAAACGGCATCGACCATGTCACTAAGCTTCCTCTCGTTCTCGTTCACGACCTCAGGACACAGCCAGCCGTCACAGCCATTGCAGTGTACCCATTTGTAGTCGAGCAGAGCCATACGTAGACGTTCCTTATTGTCAGCGTCGGTCATTTTACCAACCCCACTTCGCTGACTATCAATACAAGAACCGCAAATTTGTGGACCTCCCAAGGAAACGGTCATAGCAACCAAGTCAAGTAATTTCTCACCACAGCGAAGACAGTTCATATTCCCAGCTTGCGTCTTTGTCAGTGTCGGTCACGTTACCAGCCGCCCGTATCTAGAGCTTCTTTCGCCAGAGACTCGACCCGATCCACCATACGCTGCTCCGAGAACTGAGAGACCCAGTCGCGGCACTGTTCGCGAATACGATTGTTTGGATGACTCAATCCACCAGGATGCAATTCCCTGATGGTTTTGAGCAAACCAACAAGCTCTTCCATCGATTTCACTAACCAACCCGTTTCACCATGCTTCACGGTCTCGCGCATGGCTCCGTAATTCCAAGCAATCACCGGACAACCACAGGCCATTGCCTCGACAGGGGCCAGCCCGAACGGCTCGCGGAACCGCTGATTCGGATGGATCATGGCGTGAGCCTGACTATACCAGTGGACGCACTCCCCCCGCGCGGCTGGACCAACGAAGCGAATCTGCTTGCCGTCAGCAAGACCGAGAATGGACTTCAGGTACTCAGCCTCACCCGTCAGCTTCGTATCGCCAACAAGATCCAATCCCACATCAGCTTTCCGGCACGCTTCAATGGCCAAGTCCGGACCCTTAACCGTGCTGAAACGAGCAAGGAATAGGAAACGCTTCGTCCTTGGTATACCCAACGGCTTATAAAAGTCGAGGTCAATACCATTGTAACAAGTCCGAGCAGGCCGATTGAACAACACCTCGAAATGGATGCGTTGATCATCACTGATGCACACAAAACATGGCTTCTCGACACCCGGTGGCAGCGTCTTGTACATCGTGTCTACGGGAGCGTGCATCCAGCCCAACACGGGAGCTTGCAACTGACCCTCCATTTTCAAACCATAGCTGAACTTGTGCCAGCTATGGTCGATCACTACATCAGATTCACGGAGGGCTTGCCAGTAACCTGCATGACTACGGCGCAGCAGCTGATCCCCCTGACGAGCTTCCTTGAAGCCACCATAAGCCATCTTCTCATCTACCTGACCGGCCGGGCCGATAGGGATGATCTGCACCCCGGGACAAGACGAGCCGTCCGGAGCGACAAGAGCTACCTGATGACCCTTGGCGGCCAGGCCCTTGGCCTGCTGCCAGGCGATCTGCTCGAGGCCACCGTAACCGGTTAGGCCACTCTGACCAAGGGCGAAGATTGGTGTTGAGATCACTACCACTTTCATTACTGATCCCCCTCGTCCGGTTGGGAGCTGCTCATAAGCTGTTGGGCAGACTGGTTACCCTCGGCCTTCCAACCCCGGGCGCAAGCGGCTCCGGAAACCAGTACTGCAGCTGCACCAATGGCATTGGACGTGTATTCAAAGTTCTTACCCTGCAGGCCGTAATTGGTAGCTACGGCGAAGGCATCCTGATTAGCACCTAAGTAGATGAACTCCCAACCGTACTTGCCTTGGACCTCACCCGTCAACTGCCGCAGTTGATCGTCTGTATGCAACTTGCTGGAATTCTCTTCACCATCGGTCATGATTACGACAAGGACTCTGGGTCGATCCGGTTCAAGTAGACTCAGGTAACTCTCCTTGGCCCGACTGACAGTCATGTACAGAGCGTCGATCAAAGCCGTGCCGCCCCGGGGCTTGAAGTCCTGCGGCTCCAAGCGAGGTAGATGCTTATAATTCACACAATCGTGAATCACTTGGGGAAATGCCTCACCAGCTCCCGCAGCATGATCGTGATCATCAAACTGTACAATAGTCCAATCACCATCTCCTGGTACCTTGTTCAGGTCGTCCATGAAGCCGTTGACGGCTTTGACTGTGGCCTCATGAATAGTCTGCATCGATCCCGAGCGGTCGAGGACGATGATGATCTTTGTATGTCGCTGTCTAGCCACTGGTAAACACCTCTTGCAAGGTTGGGGAAACGTCTTGGTTCCTGAATCCGTCGATCAGCACTGCCACCTCAGCCAAAGCATTTTGATAGGCAAAACCCTTAGTGTACTCCTTCTGGGGCTGGCAGGTGACGGCTCGGTCGTCAACGTAAGCTAACGCAAACGGCTTGCCCTGACCTATGTATATTTCGTCGTAGACGAAACCATGTTGCGTTAGCCACTTGTGCAAAATCAACTCTAGTTCGGCTAGGGGACGATGGTCATCATCCTGAGCATTTGGTGGAGAATGTTTCTCGTACAGATATTCCTTGGCCCGAGTAGTGAAGATAACCACCCTAGCCATCTTACCTAATTCTCGGGTGAACTCGACGGCTCCGGGAATCGGTTCACCAATGTGCTCAATGCCCTTCCAGCCATCGAAGTGGGCGAGGACACCATCCAGATCGACACAAATCGTAGGTTTCATGCTCATTCCTCCGAGTCACTCCACACGTACAGGAGCCATCCTAGAACTGCAATGGCGAGGAGGCACCACAGACCTATAATTAGGTCAGTCACATCCATGTTCATTCCCGGCGAGCAATGGCAGCGTTCGCTAACATCATCACTTCGTCCAGGGCGTTGAGCGCCCGTGCTTGTTCAGGTGAACATGGTGTCAGGCGGACGATCAGCCGAGCCAATTCACCACACTCCTTGCGAATTAGTTGGTAGCGTTCTGCCTGATCGTTCTTGGGCGCATGATAGGTGTAACGGTTCTCCAATTCCAAATCGGTCGGTTTCTCGAAAGCCATTGCGTCCTCCCTATTTCGTCAGTGGGTTCTGTTCTCAGTAGAGAATGAGGATGACTACACTACTCATCCCACGTAATACAACCTTCCGGCTGTATTTGGATCTCCCTCCGACCACAGCGAAGGCACCGCCAAATCACTTCCGGTGGATTCCTCGGCCACACCTTGGCTTGCCAATGATGCCCCCGAAAGTAGCACGTCAGCGACTTCGGTAGGAATTTCTCCCACCAACGTTCGGGAACATCCTCATGCACGCTGAAGCCACTCATTTACTCACCATCTCCCGGAACAAAATCAAGCCGAGGATCGAGTAAGATGCAAGATCAAGTAACGAGTCTTCTAGCGATTCGTTCACCAGTTTGCCCTTGACGGCCATGCTCTTGATACGGCGCATCTTGTCATTGGCACGAAGCATACAGCCGACCCAGTTGGGGATGCCGAACTCGGCACTATTACGTAAGTTGGTGAGCGGATCCTCCGTACCGTAGTCGGCTGCCTTTTTGACGTGCAGGTGAGCTAACTCCTCCAGAATCGCGAAGTAGCGTTGGTCACCCCCGTCCATATGGAATGTGCCGAGACTTGGCATCCTGCCTCCTACGTGTTTGCAGTCGCATTGCAGGGCAGGAACGTCCTGAAATCAGCCTCGGCCAGGCCAACGTGCCTGCACCGAATTGAAGTATCCACCAGGATCTTGAGGCCCAGTTTGTTACGAGCGTGGGCGCAGAAGGTAAAGTCCTCGGACAACGGTGGCATTTCCGGCGTCGCCAGAGAGGCCATGTCCACCCGCCAATCGAACCAGTGCTTGCCAGGCCGTTGCGGCGGCATTGCCTCCAACACACTGCGGTGGATGAGCAGACAACCCGCACCCACGACGTCCACTTCGATAACCGATCCCGGCCGGAACTGCGTGACCCATTGGCTGTTCTTGATCATGACGGGCACGGTGTGAGGTGGTGATCGCCGGCAGTACATACCACTGATGATCGGCTGCTTGTGAGCCATCAACCGTAGTACAGCATCTTTGGGAGGAATGACATCCGAGTCAAGGTAGAAGAGCCAGTCGGCCCCGACCTCCAGACAGCGCATCGCAGCCACATTGCGAGCCATATCAAAAGGCATACCAGCGAGACCAACCCATTCACCAGGGAAGATCAAATTGCGGAAGCCGAAGGCCCACGCGATACTGGTGTGATCCGTGTGCAGGATGGCACCAACAGCAGTCTGTGGCAACTCCCAACTTCCAGACACTATTACTCTCCCGCAACATGGAAGGAGTGTCCCAAACCAGAAACAACGTTGCCACTGGTGTACGGACACGCCAATTCACCGTGCAGGTAATGATCCAAGGCCTCGCGGGCGAAGTGAGCCATTGGTGCTCCCGTGCGGCGGGAGCATTCGCGCAATCGGGCGAGAAGATCATCGGGTAAGTTGAACAGGAATTGGGCCATCGGCACGATTCCCCATCGAACCGCTGAAGAAGTGGACGGATCAGTACAGTCGGGTCCATCCAACTAACTCACGATACGTATATATACATCACGATGCGTTCTCTGTCAACAGCAGTTGAGGATTAGCTGTCCAAGCAATTGTTCGCCGAGCCGGTGAGGGCCTGACTAGTACCGGTATTATTACCAGTGATCATTTGCATGCACAGAATGTCATCGGGATCGACGGCAGGTGTGATCGATCCAGTCGAGGTTATGGCTGGAGCAATGACGATGCCAGGGAGCAAGATGAGAACGGAAGAACCTATTTCCATAACTAAACTCCAGAAGATCTTTGGAGTATAAAACTATACTTTCTCGGGTCAGCACTGCCGCCGGAAATACCTACAGCACTGATCAACAGGGCAGCAGTATTGGCAAGCAAATCGCCCGAGGTAAGGGCCTGCAATCGGTAAAATCCCTGTCCAACTTCCGTGAAGGCTCCACTCTGGAGCGGCCCAAACGAGCCATTGTCGCGGACGATCTGGCCACTGAGCACTCCCGATGTAAAGGCGGTAATATGATCAACCGCCGACACCATGTCGATCAGGAAGTTCTGCACCTGAGTGCCTCTGGCCAACCGGATGGGGGCAAAGTTAGCGATCTGGCCAGAGGTAGGCAAGTCTGATAACTGCAATGTAACACTGCCATTCCATTGATAGTCACCCGCCGCTACTGTTGGATCGGTCTCGGCAGCTGATCCACCCAATTGATTTTTGGCCGTGAGACCATATACACCTGGAGTGATGGCCGATGGAAAGGTACCGACATAAAAAGCAGAGGCGGTACCCTGCTCGGTGAGACTAACAGCGTAGCTCGTATAAACTGCTGTCGTGTAGGTCTCAAAGGCACCTGTCCCACCACTCGTGTTCCAGATCGTTCCAGTCCTGCTCCTGATGAGGGCATAGACCGTTCTGCCAGGTTGGAAACTTGTCTGTATTTCTCCCGCCATTATCTCAATCCTCAACCGAAATCTCAGAAGAAACCACTGACCGGGTATTGTCCGCTCAGGCAGCGTAGGTACGTACCACTCAACGTCGCCAGCCGCACCGTCAGATCCGGGTATACGTGGATGGCTCCTGACATGCCAACGGCCACGCGCTGAATGAGAGAACCAGAGAAAGTACCGACTCCCGGACCCGAGGAAGTCCCATCCATGAAACCAGACAAATTGACCAGCAAGCCACCACTACCGACGTAGAGGTTGTTATTGAAATCTCCGGAGGCAAAGGTACCTGAATTGGGAGCCGGAATGATGCCCTTGAGGACGACGTTCACCGCTTGGCCACTGGCAGCATTGGTGATATTGACACCGATAACTGGCAGGCGAATCCCCGACTGCCGCTCGGCTGGCACGACGTACTGACCACCACTACCCAGAGCAACGGCAATGATACCGGAAATCGCTTGGCCTGCAAGTCTGGTGTCTTCCAGCAAATTGCGGGTGTAAGTGATTACATTACCACTGTTGTTGTGACCCGACTGCACCGAGCCACTACCTAAGGCAAACTGGTGAATCTGGCCACTGGCAATACTACCAGAGTTGACTGCCCCCGAACCAAGACTTCCTGCAGTTACCGACCCAGAACCAAGACTACCAGCACCTACCACACCACTGGCCAGATGGAATTGACCAATCTGACCCGAGGCAATATCTCCCGAGAGCACGGCACCACTGGAGAAGTGACCGTGACCGATCTGGCCCGATGCGTGAGCACCCGACTGCAAGCCACCAGAAGCAACATGCAGGGTGAATACTTGCCCGGAAGCGATGTTACCAGAACGAACCGCAGCATCACCCAGATGAGGGAAAGCGATGGCACCAGAACTGATACTTCCCGAGTTGACACTGCCACTGGTTAGATGACCAGAGTTGATCGCACCAGAACCAACATGATATTGACTGATTGCGCCAGAGGCCAGAGAACCTGAACCCAGACCACCACTAGCGATGTGGACATTGCCAACAACCCCTGAGGCAATGCTACCAGAGTTGACGGAGTTATCACCCATGTCACCAGACAGGATCGCTCCCGACGCCGTGTGAAAGGAGGAAATACTCCCGGAGGCGATGTTGCCCGAATTGACAGCACCATCGGCAATATGACCCGAACGAACTGTACCCGAGGATAGATGGGGCCAGGCCACTTGACCCGAGGCAATGGAACCGGAAACAACAGCTCCATTCCCAAGCATGCCTGACTGTACCGATCCCGAAGCAACCGACTGAAGTGTAGTTCCAGCTGCCCCTACCAAAATGACAGCCCCACCCGAATGCCAGGCCACACCAATTGGCTGGACAATATCACCCGAGGTGAAGCCACCTGAATTCTGGGCACCAGAAGCGGTAACAATATGACCGGAACGGCCGACATAGACCGGCTGGCCAACGTAGCCGGAGAAATCCACATTGTTAGCGGAGAATGAGAAAGCACCCAGAGCACGGACGGAGACCTGCACACCACTGACACTGGCTTGCGTTACCACACCAATCGCAGGCATTCGTCCGGAAACCGAAGCCATTGCGATACGCAAGGTGCCTGACTGGGTCAAGTGGACAGCATGATCGGTAGCAATGGACTCATCGCTGAGAGCCACGACCATGCCACCACTAACGAAGGGTAGAACCGCTTGAGTCTGCGAGATCGTTGAACCCGAGGCAATCGAAGCTCCCGTCAGAGTACCACTGGCTAGATGCGAGTTCTGAACAACACCAGAACCCAGATCAAAAGAACCGATTGTACCAGAACCAATGTTGCGAGCACCACTTGCATTGGCACCGATAATCGTTCCAGAACCCAAATGCCCAGAGAGCACAGAACCAGATGCATGATGCAAAGCAGAAATAACACCCGACGCAATGTTACCACTGAGTACTCCCGCATTGGCAATGTGCATCTGGAAAATTTGCCCAGAGCCGATCTGGCCAGAGAGGATCAAGCCAGAGCCATTGAGTCCCGATTGGAGATGGTTGATGCCGATTTGGCCCGAAGCAATCGCACCACTTCGCACAGCCCCAGAGCCGAATTCATTGGGTCCGAGAGAACCCGAAGCAATGGTGAGGGCGCCTCCCGCCAGGGAACCCAGCACGGCCCCAGAGGCAACATGTCCAGAATTAACAGCTCCCGAACCAAGTTGGAACTGTTGGACACTTCCTGACGCAGGGAGGGTTCCACCAGAGACGAAGCTGGTTGATCCGAGTGAGCCACTGGCAATCGCTCCTGAAAGAAGTCCACCTGAAGCAATATGGAAGATGAAAATCGTACCGCTGGCAATCGAGCCACTCACCACGGCCGCATTGGCAACATGGCCAGAACGGACGGCTCCGCTGGCATGATGGGGCCAGCCCACGGAACCGCTGGCAATCGTACCTGAATTGACCGAAGCATCTCCGAGCGTACCTGACTGGACGGTACCCGAGGCATTACCCACAAGGCCCGAGGCCAGATGGGTAGAACCGATCTGCCCCGAGCCGAAAGCACCCGAAAGCAGACCACCACTGGCGACGTGAAACGTCGTCAGTTGCCCAGAACCGATAGAACCACTAACAACAGAGTTATTGCCCAGATGGCCACTGAGCACAGAACCAGAGGCGTGATGAGCCTGCCCAATCTGTCCTGATCCAATAGCCCCCGATAACAGACCACCAGAACTGATGTGGAAAGTAAACAGCTGACCAGAACCAACAGAACCAGATACGACAGCTGCATCACCGATATGTCCACTACGTACCGATCCGGAAGCAAGATGTCCTCCTCCTACCTGACCTGAGGCGATATCCCCTGATTGTATCGCTCCCGAACCGAAGTGAAAGTGGGCAATGGATCCGGAGGCGTAAGAACCACTGACGACAGCGGCGTTACCAATGTAACCCGAGGTCACCTGTCCAGACAACAGAGCGATGGGTGTCAGCGGCATAGACGCATTCCCCGGCGATACATAGACGAGCACATTCGCTACTCACTTACACATGCCAACCAATTCCATTACCAGTTGAAGCTGGCAAAGTTGATGGATTTGCTGCTTTCGTCCCAAAACCAGCGGACCAACCATAGACGGTAATAAAGGGCGTCGTGCCATGAGCGATCGCCATGTAATCACCCGTGCGATTCCACATCAGAGCACGGCCCTGACCAGCCAGAGCTGATACGGGATCGGCTACCCGAGTCCCAAAACCATCCGCCCAAGGCCAAGCAAGAATGAAGGGTGAGGTTTGACTACCAACACCGATGAAATCCCCGGCGAATGTCCAAGCGATGGCCAGACAGACTCCCGCAGGAGCCGAAGCCGGAGCCGTGGCCTTGGCACCAAAGCCCACATCACTCCAATTATAAACCGTCACAAAAGGAGCACCGGAATGGGATAACCCTAGATACCTCTGATCCGGACTCCAGGCAATCCCCGTGCCCTGACCAGGAGGTAATGAAGCCGGATTGGCAAACTTGGTCCCAAAGCCGTTCTTGGTCCACTGATACACGTGAATGAATGGTGTGCTGTCGGTGGCCATCGCCAGGTAGCGGCCATCAGGACTCCAGGCAATACTGTTGACGTTGCTGCCTGGAGTCGAGCCAGGATCATCTACCTTGGTTCCGAAAGCTCCCGTCCAGGGATAAACCGTGATGAAGGGAGTACTATTGGGGCCGTAGGCGACAAAATCGCCGTAGGGAGACCAAGCGGTAGATAACGTCGCTGAAGGCGGCAAAGTTCCAGGATTGGCTACCCGAGCACCAAAACCCGCTTCATTCGAATAGTTATAGATGTCGAGAAAGGGTGAGGTCGCATGAGCTACGGAGATGAATAAACCATCCGGCGAAAAGGCCATGCCCAAGCCATTATTGGCCGGCAAGCTGGCCGGATTCGTCGCCTTGGAGCCAAAACCCTTGTCGTCCACCCAATCGTAAGCACTGATGAAAGGTGAACTATTATGAGCGAGGGCCAAGCCACGACGGGGATCGCGAATCAGATAGGTTCGCCTGGCCGTCTGCCCTACTTGCAAACGACGTAATGGTGTTCCAGCCAGATAGGGTCTTTTGCCGCGAAACATTAAACACCAAAATTACGATTGGCCGTATCGATCAAATCAACCACACCAAGCAGCTGATTCTGCAACATGGTATGAGCTACGTCGATCAACACCGCCCCACTGTTGATGATCACTCCGGCCCGTTGTACGAAATCGCCACCACTAGCTGTATTCAATCCGCCCGAATTGAAGGATCCAGACCACTGGACGATCTGGCCAGAACGACCAACCCACGCCGTGTAACCTAACCAACCAGAATAGTCTGCCAGACCCGAACCAAACTGGATCAAACCATGTGAATAGACATTGGCTCGAATACCACTCAGGACATTGTCAACCACCACGCCAATCGCTGGCATACGACCCGAGACAGCAGCCATTGCCACCCGCAGATTACCACTCTGCGACACACAGACAGCGCGGACTCCGGAGACAATTTCCTCCGTCAACAAGGACCATGAGGTACCACTGAAAAGAGGAGCTACGAGCTGAGATCGAGCAGCAGTGAAACCGCTGGCCGCGTCATAGGTCCCCAACGTGCCGCTAGCCACACAGTAAAAACCGCTTATCGCCTGACCCGTAATCGCTCCCGAACCTACGTCTCCAGACTGAGCGATTACACCCTCCAGTGGATCACCAACCTGAGTCATCAAACCAGAACCGTTGATGGAAACACCAACAATCTGCTGAATGTTACCCGAGGCGATGGGAGCACCCGAAGCCACTACATCTCCAGAGGCACCAACATAGAGCGGTTGGTTAGGCCAACCAGAGAAATTGAAGACCGTCGAAAACACCCGACCTCGCAAGTGCACCAGAGCCGCGATGCCAGACAGGAAGTTGCTTGCCACAATGCCAATCGCCGGCATGCGCCCAGAAACCGAAGCCATTGCGATCCGCAACGTTCCCGATTGGCTGAAGGCGACTGCCTTGCCACCGGAGATCGTCTCAGTGGTCAGGAACGTGCCGTCGTTGAGCATGGCCGCATCGGTGATCGTACCGCTGGCCAGGTGATTGACGCCAATCTGGCCGGACGCGATGTTGCCGCTGACAATCGCCCCGGAGCCGACAGCCCCTGCAATCACCGCACCCGAACCGAAGTCGAAGACTCCCACTGTACCACTGTTGATGTTACGGACATTGCCGAAGAAACCGTCGATCAGGCCGCTGCCAGCATGACCGGACTGTACAGCACCCGAGGCGAGATGGAATGGACCAATCTGGCCCGAAGCGATATTGCCAGAAAGAACTCCGCCACTGGCAATGTGAAAGGTAAAGATGGTACCTACGAGGGGAGAGCTGGTAGTCAAAAGAAAGG
>ERZ1292637.95-Hain-H14-01um-R3-95-length-53541-cov-9_pt2 | contig 18750 bp, 24 predicted proteins | sample MGYA00564405_ERZ1292637 | MGnify/ENA primary metagenome ERZ1292637 (study PRJEB36523, sample SAMEA6512645) | groundwater metagenome | collected 2019-01-09 | study: AquaDiva: Metagenomics assemblies of 32 groundwater samples | reverse complement strand
GCAAATGTTTAGAAATTTGGCAGACTAGAGATGGAATAAGTAGTAAAAGGTGGACCATCAACAAGAGTAAAAGGATCGCGTCTTATATAAGTTAATTGTTTCCTTACAGGCTTAGAAACAAAACGAGACTTCTTTTGAGACAAATCTTTAGTGTATTGTTTTACTTCTTCTTTATATGTAGGTAGTTGAAATCCCATATTAATTTTTTATTAATATTTCATTAGATATTTTTGGTGCAATTTTTATAATTAATTCATTATATTTATTAACAGCTTCTTCATATGTTTTAAACGTTCCACCATAAATAGTTGTATTATTAGAAAAGAATCTTAATTCATAACTTGCACTCCAACCACTACAATTCAATCTATGAATAGCCTTTATATTAGGTCCATTATGAACAGATCTTCTTATATTATCAGATCTACAAAGTAATCTTAAATTATATTTTTGATTATTAAGAGTATTTTTATCTATATGATCTATATCAAACTCAGCTTCATAATAATTTAATATAACTTGAGTTAAATAAACTTTTCTTTTAAAAATCTTACTCCAGCCATGAACATATTTATTTTTAACAAGTGACCAATTAGTATTATGTTTAACTATTTTATCTAAATCTTCGTTATCTATTAGAAATTCTATATCTTTATTAAATACTTTAATTTTAATCATAAAATCTACTTTCCTAATCCAACTCTTAGTCCATCCCTAATTCCCATTGCTGCTGCTTTTACATATGGAGCTTTTTCTATATCCAGCTTTGTTCCAACAGAAACATCATATAAAAGTGTAGCTCCTTCTATAGCTATACGAGCATTTTCAGATTTTAGCTCTTTAATAGGAAGATCACTAATTATTTGTCTTAAGTATGGCCCAGTAATAATACCAGAATCTAGTAGAGAAGTTAAATTTGTATATGCTGCTTCAAATTTAGGTTTCCATTCTGGATTTTCCTTTATTGCCATTGAAGTTCCTATTGAAGCTGCAGTATAAGAAAGTAATCTTATATCATTTAACTTTGCTTCCAGTGTAGAATCTCTCTGTAATAAAGCACAGCTAGTTATTAACAGTAGTGGAGTTATTATCATTATTTTTTTCATAATTTAGTATTTCATTTGCTACTTTTGGACTATATTGTAATACAAGTTCATTATATTTTTGTTCAGCCTCTTCATATGTATTGAAACATTTATCAAAAACAGTTTTTTGTTTATAATGAAAACTTAATCTATAAGAACATAAACCATTTTTATGTAACATTTGTCTTATATTAGGTTTTCCATGTTGTTTTGATCTTCTAGAGTTATCTGATGGAGAAAGTAATCTTAAATTAGATTTTTGGTTATTTAAATGATTATTATCAATATGATCTACAAAATATTCATCACCAAAATAGTTTAATATTAATCTAGAAAGAAATACTGACTTTTTAAGTAATCTACTCCAACCTGTAACATATCCATTTTTATTTTTGTTTAAAAACCAATTTACTTTATGCTGTAATATTTTAGGTAGGTCTTCATCATCTATTAAGAATTCTTCATCTTTATTAAATAGCTTTATTTTAATCATAACTAATATAGAGGTTTAAGTATTAAATTTTCAAGAGTAAATGAGTTATCTAAATCTGCTGCTGACATCGTCACACTTATCTGAAACGTTTGTGCAGAAGTAGTAGCTATAGTCTTCGTTCCATTACTTGGAACAGTAACTTCATCTGCTAAAACAGTTCCGTCAATATTAAAAGAAGCTCCAGCACTAACAGTTCCACTTCCACCAATAGTTCTACAAACAAATACTCCTTTTATATGCCATCCAGCGTTAGCTTTTGATATATTTAAAGTTATTGCTCCAGAATCATTTAAAACAACTGAACCTAATTTTACTTTTAATTGTGCTGTTCCTGGCACTGCTCCATCTGTGCTATACTTTCCATATACCACATACTCAAATGCTTTTGCTATTCTCCAATGATTTGCAGCTATAGATTCAGTAATAGAAAAATTAGTTTCTACTGCTGTATTTGACACTGTTGCACTATCAGCTGTATTTGGTTGAAATACTGTATCCCAATCTTCTACTCCAGCAGTTAAATTTTTAGGAGGATTTCCAGTAAAAGAAGTCCATCCAGAACTAGAGGAAGTAAAAACACAATTTCTAGCTGTTCCATTAAAAGTAGAACTACTAGTTCCTGATCCAAATCCCCTACCATTTGCATAACAATAATCTGCTGTTCCTGTAAAAGAACCACCACTTGAAGTTCCTCCAAATCCATCTGCTGAAGCAGAACTACAAAATCTAAAATTACCAGAACATATTCCTCCACCAGTTCCAGAGCCAAATGCTGGACCATCAGCTCTACAATATTCAAACGTTCCACTTGCTGTAGCAGTAGTTCCTGCTGAATCATTACCACCAAATGCTCCACCAGAAGATGCTGAAAATGTTCCTAAAGGAGTAGTAAATTGTTGATTAGCTGTGCAATTTATAAATATTCCACTAGCTACACCTCTCATTCCAAATCCACCACCTGAAGATTTACAATCAAAGAAATAACCACTAGCAGTTGGAACACCAGAACCAGAAAATAAAGCTGCAAATCCTCTTCCTTTAGTAAGACAACGTATAAAAGTTCCTGCTGCTGTAGAAGCTGTTGCAGATATTGAATGTCCAAATCCACCATCTACATCACAAAGACAATCTTCAAACCATCCAGAATAAGATATTCCAGTTCTCATTGCAGCTAAAGCATTAGAAGCTCTAAACCAAACATTTAAACATTTAGTATTTGCCATTGCTGTATCTGGATGATAAGCATGTGAATCAGTTGATGCTGCTGGAGTAGCTACTGTAGAAAATATAGTTAAGTTTTGAATATGAACATCAGAAGCTGTTTGACGAACTGTTATTCCAGAACTTTCTAATCTTACTTCTCCTGGATTATTTCCAGTGCCAATAATATCAATAAATTGAGTATCTAATAGAATTTGGCCACTCACAGTTAAATACTGGCCCGGTAAACAGTAGATAGTGTAACGATTAGTCGCTGAGAGTGCATATCCATGTGGAGTTTTAGCTTCTGCTGCTGTATAAGCATTGGTTAATAAACTTGCATTATCTGTTGGTGATGTTTGACCACCAATTATAATAAATGCTTCTCCATCTGCTTGACCATCATGAATAATATTTGTAATTGTAACTGTTTTAAAACCTTTTCCAAGTAATCCCCAATCAAATCTATTGGCACTATCATTCCAAATAGAAACATAAGTTCCATTTGGGTCAGTTAGGGCTGTTCCAGTTCCTCCTCTAGATAATGCCAATAGAGCTTCTGATGACATAATTCCAGTTCCATCATTTATTAATACATGATTTGCAGTTCCAGAAGCAGTTTTAGTTCTAGCTATTGCTGCCGCTGCTGCTATTTGAGCATTACCTATATTAGTAGCAGATAAATATACTTTATCAGAAGTTCTAACAATGATAAGACCATCAATTTCATTTGTTATTGGCAAAGAAACTTCATTTGTAGATATTCCAATTATATTTGTTCCACTTACTTTAAGTAATTTTCCATCTCCTACATTAGTAGCAATAAAACCTCTAACAATATTAGTAATATTTGTCCTACTAGTAATTGGAACTATTGTGGCTGGTTGAGATTCACTAGTAAAAGTGAAAATAGCAAATAAGAGGAGTAAAACAGCAAATGATATAAGTAGTTTTTTCATTTCTTTACAATTGATCTTGATATATTATATCCTAAAGTAGACAAAGCTAAAACAGCAAATCCAACAATCTTATCTGTTTGAGTTCCTTCTCCTATAATACCAGAAGCATAAAGAAAAGAAAGTAAACTAGAACCAACAGTTAACCAAAATTCAGTTGTTTTATATCCTGGTTTGGTTAAAGTTTCTCCAATAGGTTTTGATTCTTCACTCATAAATTTTTGTAGTTTTTAATAGCTTCTAGCAATTTATCTTTATGACATGGCTTAGAAATAAAAACAACACCTGTAACACTTCTCTCAAAATTTTCACTCCCAACTCCAGTTAATCCAATTATTTTAGCACTTGGATTTATAGATTTTATATGTTCTATAAGTAATGGACCATCCATCATTGGCATTTTCATATCTGTAATTATAACATGTATATTATTATAATTAACACGATATAAATTTAAAGCTTCTATACCATTCTGAGCAGCTAACACTTTATAATTAAAAGATTCTAAAATTAGTTTATTTACATCTAATATTCCTCTTTCATCATCTACAATAAGTAAAACTTCACCATTACCTACTAAATCTTGATTCTGTATTCCTTCTTTTGTAATTACCTCATTTTTAACTAAAGGTAAATATAAACAAAAAGTGCTACCACTATTCTCAAATGATATAAAATTTATATATCCATTATGAGCTTTTGCAATGTCTAAAGCATAAGAAAGACCAATTCCAGTTCCTTTTCCTATTGGTTTAGTTGTATAAAATGGTTCAAATATCTTATCAGCTATTTCTTGAGACATACCTTTTCCAGAATCTCTAACTCCAATCTTTACAAATTCACCAGAAATTCTATCAGGTTCTTTTATCATTAATGAATTTTTTAATATTTCTCTTTTAATAAAGATATCCAATTGTCCACAATCATCCATTGCATCTTTAGCATTAATACAAAAATTAAGAAGAACTTGTCTTATCTGAACTTCATCTCCATAAATATTTGGAATATTTTCTCCAATACTTATATTTATATCTATAGTATTTGGAAAAGTTCCTTCAACAAAATCATGTAACTTTCTTATAGCTTCAATTATATTTACAACTTCATAACCTCCATTTGAACCTCTAATAAAAGTCATTATAGATTTTACCATCTCAGAAGCATCTTTAAGTGAGTTCTGGGTAATTTTAAGAAGCTTTCTTTTTTCTTCACTTAAATCACCTTCTATATAAGATAGAAACATAAAAGCTGGAGCTAATTTATTATTTAAATCATGAGCAACTCCAGAAGCTAGTTTTCCTATATCTCCAGCCCTTTGAATTCTTAAAGTATCTTCTCTTGCTTGAGTTAAATTCTTTTTATCTTTAGCTTCTTTATGTGCTCTAGCAATTGCAAAAGGTAATCTAGCTGGTCTATCTTTTAAAACAACATCTGATGCTCCAGCTTCTAAAACAGAAATAGAAAGTTCATCATTTAATGTTCCAGTCATAAAAACTACAGGAACTGATTCTTTTTTCTGTTTCACTATTTCAAGAGCTTTCAAACCATCAAATCCTGGAATATTGTAATCTGCTAAAACTAAATCTATTTGTTCATTTTTTACTTTTTCTTCAAATTCTTCTCTAGTTCTAACCCAAATATATTCAAATTCTCCTGTAATATTACTTTTTTTCTTTAGATTATCTATTGTTAATAAAGCATCAGACTCTAAATCCTCTAACAATAACACTTTCAACATTTATTTAACCTTTTGTTCGAGTAAACGAATTCTCGTTTCGTGATCATCTAATCTTCTACTTTGATCGTTGTCAATTGTATTTAAATTCATAAAAGTAATATCTTTTTGTAGAGTCATTATAGATATTTTTAACTCATCTACAGATGTTTTATTTTCTTTTACATCTTCTTTTGAAGCAAAATTACGAGCAAGCCAAAATGTTTGAAAATAGTAAGCAATCATTAATACAGCCACAAGAATTCTATATGCCCAAGTTATACGAACCCTTATTTTTCCACCTTTTAAAGCAAAATCAGTTTCTTCTGGATCAATTTCAACCTTATTCATAATTACTTTTATGAAAATTCAGAACTGCAAATTCTCCCTGAATTTCTAATGCTTTTCTATCTCTTGCTATAGCTGCTTCTTCTGCTGTATCAAAAGTTCCTACATGATAAACTTTATTTTTAAAACTAACTCTTGCTTCATATTTACCTTTATGAAATCTAACTCCAATAAAATTGCATGTAGTAATTATTTTATTATTAATTTTTCTTATATACTTTTCTCTATTTGAATTATTCTGAGACCTATTACATACTCTTAAATTTGATCTTTTATTATTATATGGATTTCTATTTTTATGGTCTACTAAACTCCAAGGCTTTCCAATTATATACGATGCTAAACTAATATGTATAACTTTATAATTTTCACGTTTACAAATAGTTAAACTACCACCTGATTGAGTTACTTTACCATCAAAATGCATTGCACTATCTATATCTTCCAAATCAATTAAAACTGAAGATTTAATATTAGGATAAAAAATTTCAATATCCATATTTTATTTACTTTTCAAATAAATTGTTACACCAATTGCTAACATAAGTAAAAATAAAATGAAAAGTTCTATTGTTTCTCTCTGATACTTATTAAGTCCCATAAATTAATTAAGTTTATCATATTCTTCATATAATTTTTTTGATTTTTCAGCAGCTTCTTCTTCTGTTTTAAAATATCCTCCATGAATACGTTTTCCATTTATTTGTATTAAAGACATCCAACTACGACTACATTTATGCCAATAAGCTCCAGAAAGATTTGGTGATAATTTATTTTCATCTTTTTTTTCTTTATGAATTTTTGAATGTTCTCTTTTAGAAACTAAAAATAAATTTGATTTATGATTATTAAGTTTATTGCCGTCTAAATGATGAACTTCCAATTCTCCAAAATAATTAAGAACAATTCTATGAATATATATATTTTTCTTTAAAATTTTACTACTTCCTATAATATAACCTCTATAAGTTAGGTTCCAATATTTAGTATGTTCTAAAACCCTACTTACATCTTCATCATCAATTTCAAAAATAACATCTTTATTGGAACATTTTATTTGCATAATTAAAACTAGATGGGTAGATTTTATTTCTACCCACCTATTTTGATAAAATTATGGCAATCTATAATTTACAGACAAGCTAACACCAGTCGCTGAAATATTGTATGTTAAATTCGAGCTACATACAAAAGGAGTGTTCAAAACTAATGGTGCAGAATTAGCAGCTACAAAAGTAACAAGTAATGGATTTACATTATTCGTCACCTGAGCACCTGACTGAACGAGTGTATACAACACATTATTAGTAAATGTATTTGTAATTCCAGTTGTCGTGACAAAAGTTGTCACCTGATTAGTTGGAAATGTAGTTATATTTGTTTTCGCAGCTACTACATTCGTTGATGGTCCATCAAATAATTTAATTACAGCAGCATTAGTAGAAACTATCATAATACTTTCTACTACACAACCAGAAGCAATAAAAACCGCTTCTCCTGCTGTAATATTATTTGATGTTACATTTAGTGCAGCATTGCTTTGCAGTGACAACACTAACCCAATCATTAATAGAATTTTTTTCATATTTAGTTTCTCCTTTCTATTACGCTCCTCGTTTCCGTTTGAAGAACAATGGTATGATATTACGTCTCTGGGTTGGCAATATTCCTAATGCAACCTGAGAAATAAACCATAGATATTCCCCATAAACGTTTGTTTCATAGATCGTTGTTCCAGTATCAGGATCAATACAAGGAACAAGTTTCTGTTTAGTTGTTTTTACTTCCCCATTCCAAAACATAGCAGGGAAATTATGTGGAGGAGAATCACCAGTAAATTGAGAAGGAGGTGGTCCTACATCAATTGCTTCATATCCTGGTGCTCCAACTAACCAAGCTACTTCAATTGGAGAACTTGCATTATCTAATTGAGCATATTGCGGATGAGGAAGTGTTTCTCCAGCATTTAATGGATCTCCACCTTCAACTCTAATTTCTGGTGCTGGAAATGTAAAGTCCAACTTCATCCTCAAAGGCAAATCTTCCAATCTAGAAGTTATCCTTCCAAAGAATTTACCCCTATAGCTTTGATTAATAACATCCAAATCACAATTCTTATTCTGTTGCAAATAAGGATCAAATGTGAATTGATTATAAGCTTCACTTGATGTTACCAAACAAAACATTCCATCAAGAGGTTGATCTTCTTTAGGTAATCCAGAACCACTAAAGAATGGAATACGAAGTTCTGTTTCCATTATACTAAGAGCATGATTCAAAGCTGGTATTGTCAAATGACTTTGAACCTGCCCAACAATTCCATCTAGAATAGCTGGTGTTTTACCATCTGTAGCAGCAGCAAATGTTCCAGTTCCTTTCCAAGGATTAGTATTAATAAGAACAACAGAATTTCCTTGTGCTGCAAATGCAAATGGGCACATATGAAAGATATTAGTCCTTAGGAAAATATCTTCATATCGTTCTATTTTCTCCATAATATCTTTCCCTGTATCATCCACATGATCCATAAAATCATTGAATGAAGGAAAGAAATTTAGAGCAGGAGATTCAAATCTCTGACGGTAGACATTAGCTTCTTCTTTACGCTCCAAAACATTCATCACATCCTTCTTTGGAGTGCTTCTCATTAAAGAAGGAAATGCAAATTGTCTTAGATGTGGAGAAGGTTCAGCTTTAACTGCTCGAAGTGTATCCCCTTGATTTTGGGACCACCTACGTTTCTTACAAAAACGAGACCACAGTGTCCAAGTCTTACGACGTTCTACTTGCATTTTAGCAAGATAGAATGGTAAACTTTGATATAATGTGATTTGATTTTCTGTCCATCCTGAACAAGATGCTATATCTATAGCAGGCATTTGATATTGTGCCATAAGTTAATCTTTTTCTAAATTTAGAATTTGCTACTTATTGTATTAGAAATCAATAAAGTTCCTAATATGTGATGCCCTTCACGTTAGTAGCATGTTGGTTGCAAGTCCAACTAGACAGTTAGAAAAGAATCAATAGTAATTTCTTACTATCAATGCCCTGCCCAGAGGCTTAGAGGCGAGAAGAAACTATAACTAACTTAAACTACAACTAGACAAATAATTCTCTATAGGAAAATTAGTTTTAGCAAATTCTCCATGATAATAAATTATTGCCTTATCATATTCAATAGCTGCTTCTAATTCAGTTTTGAAGCTACCTAAGTAAATTTTTTGACCACTAACACAAACCAAAGCAAACCAATGACTCCTATTTTTTCTATAGAAAACACCTTTAAAAGTAGAAGAAACTTTATTTTTATTTATTTTTCTATTCCAACAATTTTGAGCAAAAGTTGCCCATCTCAAATTTTCATCAGTGTTATCATAATCATCACCATTTTTATGATCTACAACCATATCTGGATCAGAAGGAGTTTCTAACAAATATCTACCTAAAGATAAAAATGCTTTTTCATAATAAAGGAATATATTTCCTTTTATATCATACATTCTATGATTCTTAATCAAATTTAATTTTTCCAATTTAGATTCAGAAATTAAAATTGGCTTCTTTAACCCATTCCATTCAATCTTAATCATAACCCTTCCACCCTTTCTTAATAAGCAATCTTTTCACTTTCTCTTCAACTTTTAATTTCTGTTCATCAGTTAAAGTCATTCCATAATTCAAAGCATTTGGAGATACTGATGGATTAATTAAAAGCATACCAACATTATAGGCATATGCAGCCTCATCTTCCGTTTTATATGAACCTAGTTCTAACTCCACAAGGTTTAAAATCTATAACAAGATTAATAGATAGCAGGAATCATGCCAACCACTTTAATAATAAAAATCGCATGATTATAATACGAATGGAACCGAATAGAATGAGGACACAAACTATTTAGTTTTCTATATTATAATCATGCTAAAGACCACTATCACGCTCTTTCTGATAATCAGAAAATTTCACACCACCATCTTTTCCTTTGCCTCCCGAATTAACAAATGATCTATTAGTTGGTGGAGCTGCTTTCGCATCTTTCTTAACTCCCTTTAATTTCTCCATTTCTTCCGTAGCAACTTTAAGTTTTCCAAGTAAAATTGCATTATTAGCTGCTGTTTTAGCAAGCATTGATGCTAAAGGATTGTCTCTAAAATGAGAGGGCAGAGCCTCTATTATTGCTTTCTGTATTGCTTTTGTTGGATGTTTTTCATCTGTATAACCAGGAAAATATTTTTCTTCAGCAGATTTAATAATTTCTAATTCAGATTTATAGCTTCCAGAATAGCCATCTATAAATCCAGATAAATCTTTTCTAAACCGAAAGCTTTGTTCTTGTGCATCTTGTAGATATTCTAAGATTTCTGCTTCCGATTCTGCTGTAGCATCTTTATCATCACTTATTACAAATTTTCCTTCTTTATTTATATCCAAGTCTTTCCATTTTTCTCCTCTTCTAACTTTAGCTAATTGCAATTGCCAATGTTTAAGAACTCTATCTGCTAAATTTGTATTGACAGATAGTTGTTTATATTCTGGTGTTAAAGTAAAAGCTTCTGGATGTCCAAAAGCAGAAATCGGAGCAGTTTTATTTTTCTTTAGTTCTTTATTTTCTTTTTTTAATTGCTGATGTTCTAAATAGAGGGGTTTTAACTTGTTAAAACTCTCATTAGACATCTTATGAAAAAATGGTTTATCTTCTTCTGGAATATCAGATAAATCACGCTCCTCTTTCTTTGGTTTAGATTCTACTTTTTCTTCTTCTTCTTTCTTTTCTTCTTTCTTTTCTTCTTGTTTTACTTCTAAACCCCTTTCTTTAAAGAAATCACTTAGACCTGGAGCTTCTTTTTTCTCTTCTTTCTTTTCAGATTTCTCTTCTTTAATTTCCTCTACTTTTTCTTCTTTATTCTCCAACTCTACTTTATTTCCTTCAGCATCAACTTGAGAAAATTCAATTTTTTCATCTCCAGATTCATCATCTGGAACTATTTTTTCTTCTTCTTTGTCCATATTATTCAATTGTTGGTTTGTTTTTATTTTTAAGATAAGTTAAAATCTCTTTTACTGTTTTTGCTTTTATTAAGTTCCTTGCAACTCTACTATCTATAGGAGAAACTGAAGCCATATTAGCAGCATAATCTTTGAGTTGTAATTCATAGCTTTCTAAAAATTCAATAAAATCAACAGTTTCAAAAGTATTTAACCAGTTTCTATATTGCTCTGCAAGTATAGCTTTTGACTCAGATTTTAACTTTTCATCTTCTGTTGATTCTTTTTCCTCTTTTTCTCTACCTGTTGCTCTGTTATATAGTTCTGCAGTATTCATAATTTTGGAGCACTTAAATATTGAACTACTTGTTGGTTTACTTGTTCTAATTGTTGTTTTTCTTGAGGATTAAGTGAAGCTAAATCTTCTTTTGAAATAAAAGCTTTAAGTAATTCACTAAGAGCACTTATTAAATTTATTTCAACATCACCTTCTCTTAAAATTTTAATATATTCTTGAGCACGATCTGGATATGATAACTGAACAAGATCTTCTAAAAACCTATCTTTTAGTGGTGTTTGTTGAAAAACTGGCCAGTCCTGCTTCATCTGCGTCAGTTTATAATTACGTTCAACATAATCAACATCACCAGCTGCACGTATTTCATATTCTTCTGAAACAGATTCTATGTCATTAACCCATTCGACTTCTCCACTTGGAATTATTTGACCCATCGGATCAGGAATCATCACATCTTGTTGCTTAAGAAGGAACTTAATTTTACCTTGTAATGCCTGACTTTGAACCATTCTCCAAGTAAATTCAAATACTCCACGTAAGAACTCAGAGAAATTTGATAAACCTACAGATTCTATCTGTTGTTCTTCTTTTTCTGCAATTCCTAATTCTTTAGCTGTTTTTCTAGCATCTTTCCTATTAGAAACTGCATAGCTAGTTTTTCCGGTTTGTTGAGCGTTAAGAGTCGATAAGAATTGCATTGAAGATAAAACCAAAGGATCAGGATAATCAGTATGAAAGAAATTCAAAGGCTTACTGTATATTCCTCCATGCATTAACTGAATATCTAACTGCTTTATATCTGCACTTTCACCATCATCTGTAGCAGGAGAAGCATATACATTAGAAGCTCGTAAGAGTCCATTTACAAATCCGGTTATAATAGCTGTATGTGCTTCTTGTTGTGGTCCATCTAGAAAACCTCTACCTTTATGTCCTGTAATTGGTTGTTGTTCATCGTCTCTGTAAATATTGAGAAAGATAGGATAAACATCTATTTCTTTATCTATCCAACCCTGTTGACTATATTCTGCTATTCCTAACTTTAACTTCTCTGGAGGTTTAAGCCAGTTATTTATATTTGTATTTCTTGAATACCAGGCAATATAAACACAGTTATTATATTTGAAATAAATCTTATAAAGTATCTCTATTTCATTTGTTTTTCGCTTTGAACGATTATTATCTAGGATAGAATCTATTTGGCTATCATCAAATCCTTTTTCTTTAAATCCGCGAAGTCTAAGTAAAGTTACTTCATATTTACGTATTACTATCTCTGAGTCCTGTATATCTGAAACTTTACGATTGTAAAATAACCTATCATGTCCTACATGTTCAAATGCTACATGAAAAGGTTTAGTTTCATCAAATACTACTTCTATTGCATCATCTCCGTGGAGTGCAGAACCATCTATGAGACGTGTGAACTGTCTATACCAACCTCTGTAGGTTAAACCTTTAGTAAATTCTATTTCTATATTCTGTGTATCAAAATCTGGATTGGATTTGCACTCAAAAATAGCTAATCTATTACTTTGCTTTAGAAAAGCTAAGTATTCAGGATGTTCTCTTGAAATATTGACATCTATTACTCGATCTGGAATAAATGTTTCATCTTCTGCTAATTCTCCTTTTTGACGCATTTTCTCAACATCTAACTCAATATATCTTTCCTTGCGTCTCTGAATTGACAACTCACATTCATTAGACCAAGCATCAATCATGTCGTTAATACAGATTTTTGCTTTTTCAAATTCAAACAACTCCTTATAATCCTCCGAAGAAGCTTCTGAATCTGGAACTGATTTAACTATTCCTAGTTCTTCGTTCATAAATTAAAAGGTAAAGTTTTACAAGTAAATCCACAAGCACCTTTATGACCGCCACCTCCATATTTAATAGCTATTTTAGACAAATCTATTTCTTTATTAAATGGAGTATGATAAAGCGAAATTATCCATTTATCTCCAGTCCATTTAAAACCAAGTAAAGCATCATGGTCTTTTGTAACTCTAGAATCAAAAGAAAGTGAATTAAATCTAGCAGAATTTAGAACTAAAAAATTAAGTTCTTCCCATTTTAGTTCAAATCCATTATTTTTAATTATACTTTCATCTTCTTTTTGTTTATAATATTGTAAAGCTTTTCCCTGTTCTAATAATTTTTTAACATAGCTTTCATCATAAAACATTTTAGACCAATCTAATTCTTCACTTCTAAGTCCATGTTGAAATAAGTCTGTATTTGGATCACGTTTATCCCATATATCATACTCTCCAGCTAATCTTACAGATAGAGGTTCCACAACCCATCTTTCTACAAAATCATTCTTAGATGGCATTGTTTTTTGATTCTCTCCACGATTAGCAAAGTTTGGAGGTTCTTCATTGAAATATTGCCAAGCTAACCTACAAGCTGCTACTCCATCAATTTGAAAACCTGGTTTAAGTCCAAATTTATCCATAGCTGTTTTATGATGATCTATCCAATTAAGTCTTGTATGATTCATTAATTCTGGTATTGAAATATCCAACATATAAATAAGTTCGTCTTCCATCACTTCTGGAATCTTATCTCCATATTCATAACCTACTATTTCATATTCCGGACCTAGAAATTTCTTAGCTATTTCTCTGCAAAAAATTCCATCGAAATCTGATCTATGATGTATAATTTTCATTATTTCTCCTCCTTACCTTCTACTTTTCTCTTTTCTCTATCTCTAGTCCTTTGTTCCTCCAATTCTAAACACATAGTTAACATATCTAGAATTTTCTCATTGCTGTCACTTTCTACTCTAGTTTGTAAGTATTTATATCTGTCTATCATCATTTTAAATACTTCGTCATTCTGAATCCCATCTGCTACAATCCTCAATTCTGTGCTTTCTTCTCTAACTCTTTCATTATGTAAAAATTGTAGTTCCTGGTAATTTGATGGAATATCAAAATTTTCAAGTTCATATTTATGTCCTGGTGTTAAAACTCTCATAGGTGGTTTATAAGTTTCACAACATATTCTAGTTAAATTTATTTTCAGATTTCCAGAAACTATGGTCTGTAGCTATTTCTTTAAATCTATCTCAGATGATTTCTGCTTCTCCAACCTCTTTTGCCATTGTAAATGGTTTCATTTTATTGGGAGGAGAATGATATTCTGAAACAACTTGAGGACCTTCTTTAATCTTCTTATCTACTTTCTCCAACCTATATTCAGCTTCTGCAAGATCAACTCTAGCCCTACATAAAGATTGAATATATTCTATTTCTCTTTTATCATTTATTCCTAATATTAGGCTTTTCCATTTTTCTTTAAAAGTATCTTTAGTTTCTTCTTTCATAGGTAGTTTTGATCTGAGTTCTTTTGATTTAGAAAACGGCTTAGCGCCGTTTTCCGATCTATCTCTTCAATGCTGCATTTAGACTTCCTCTTATTCTTTTTCTATCTCTTTTCTTTCCCCACAAATCATTAGCAATTAGTAACTCTTCTACTTCTTCTCTTGTCATTTTTTTGCTATCTTTAGTTTCCTCTTTCTCTTCTTTTTCAGCTTCATCTAAAAAATCATTTACTTTTATGTTGCTGAAAGCTAATACACAAGCATCTGCTCTATCAGGAGAGGGTAAACCTTCTGCAATCATTTCTCTTTTACTTTGAAGACATAATTTATCTATTCCAGCAGTTGACTCCTTATATTTTCTACTTGAAAGTTGAGAGTAAAGTCTTTCATCTTCAAGTAAGATTATCAAACCCTCATCTACTAATCTTGCAAATTTACTCCAAATCTCCGCGCCCCTATTTCTATATTGTTTCTTATTTCTAGCTGGAGATTGATTGAGAACTCTATTTATCTGCCAACCCTTTCTTCGCAATATGTCTAACACTGCTCTTCCTACTCCACCATCATCTGCAAATATAGAGTTGCAATTTTTAGCAATTTTATTATCTATTAAATGCTTTTCTAAATTATCTGCTAATATTGTTGCATCTTTATTTCTGATACAGATTTGTTGTAATTGTCTATTTCCCTTAAAAAAAGAAATTACAGATTCATCTCCATTAGTAGAAAGTGCTACATCAATACCTACTCTTATTTCATTTCCTATTTCATCTACTAAGTTATGTTTTATTTTGTGTTTAAGTTTTTCTAATTTCTCTTGGTTAATTACATATTTACCACTAGTAAAAGAAAATAGGGCCAACCATTTTGATCTGAAAATAGGAGAATGTTCCCCTAGTTCTTTACGATCAGCCTCAAACTCTTCTGGACTTTGGTGTGGACAATCGAAGTAGGTAATTCTAACTTTGTGCTTCCAATTTATAAAACTGTTATAGAAATCTCCTAAAGGCTCTCCTGGTGTAGAAACATTTATCCAATGAGAAAATCCTGTGCAACGTCTAAGTCCACGAAATACTTCTGGTCTTACAGATTTAGCTTCATTAACTATAATTGCCATTTCTGCTCCTCCATCTAATGGATGATAGCCTTCAACATTGGATTCTTCATCAGTTGCAAAAAGAATAATTTCTGAACCACTCAAATGACATATGATATGCCTCTTATTGATTTTCAATATTGGTGCTCCAATATTTTCTACTGCCCAGCTATTTATGCGTTCACCTAAGCCTCTTATATAATTTTCTGTTTGATTGGTTAACTGAACCCCTGAAGAAGAAGTTATAATTACTCTACTTCTAATTTTTGTTAGTATAAACCAAAGAGAAAAAGATGCAATTACAAATGCGTCTTTTCCACTTCCATTAGCAGCACATAAACAAAATTTGTAGGGATGTATTGAAGAAGGTCGAGCTTTACTTAATTGTTCATTTATTTCTACTTGCCATTTATGGAGAGTAATTCTATTATTATAGATATTTGGATCAAAAAAGGCAAGTAGCTCTACTGAACTATCAAATCCTTCTAAAGTCTTCCATTCATCATAAATTTTAACTGGAGTTTCTTCTCTATAATATTTACCTTCTTTTTCTACATAATCCTTATAGTCTTTATTGCTAGAAGCCTGAAATGATTCCTCACTTATAAATTTTTCTAACTCTTCCTTTGAAAGTTTTTTGTATTCTATGTTCAATTAGTTCTACTGATTTAGAAATCGGCTCATCGCCGATTTCGGTTAAATTCAAGAGTAGATATGGAGAAATAAAAAGAACCATACCTACTCCTCAATAGTTAGTAACCAAACCAGAAACTAACTATTAAGACGCTAATTCTTTTAAATTTGGACTTATTTCAATTATCTTGTTTCTTCCCTTCTCTATAGCTTCTTTAGCTTTTTTCAATTGTAAATTTATGTTTGTAACATTCAATGAAACATTATTTAACTCTTTAATATCATTACGTCCTAATTTCTCATTAACAATAAACTTTGCAGCTCTAAATCTAACACTCTCATTGTCCGCATAAAGTAGGTTTCCCATTATCAGTTTTGCTGCATCAAACTCATCTTTTGAAAATATATCTTCATTTTTCTGGTATTCCTTAGCAAAAGCTTTACTCTTACTAGCCAAAGCTAGCTTCACTGCTTCTATTTCTAAACTAGCAGCTTCAGAGATTTCTTCTACTGAAAGACCACTCTCTTCATAGAGAGCTACAATCTGATCTGAATTCATTTGTATTACTCCACTTTAATTTCAGCTATTCTGTTTCCTTTTGCACTTGCACACAAAATCTGGGCACTTTTACTTAACTTCTGGAGGATGGACTTAAAAGCTTCGCGCCGTTCTTCTTTAGATTTCATAATCTTATCTACAATTCTAGCTTCCTGTTTTTCATTTCTGAATACTTTATTTTCATCGTTCATCTACCCGTTTATACAGCAATTGATGTGCCAATTGTTTTTAAATTTCTAAATCCATTATCAAACCTAGAAATCCGAGGTTTATTGTTTAAGGTTTTCTATTTTTTTAAAATTTTGTGAGGGTTATAGTTGGTCCGGGAGAAACTAAATCGGTTCTATTTCACATGTCCAATTGAGATTGAATCTCATTCTCAAGTGAGTGAGTATTCACTTACTTTAGCAGGGTAGTAAAGTAAGTAAGTGTTCACTAACTTAGGAGTCACAAGTAAGTAAGTATTCACTTACTATGCTCCAGGATAGATAGATGACTAGTCAACTATTGCCTCAATTCTGGAATCCAATAATAGGACAATGTAAGGTGTTGATAATCAAGGAGTTACACAAAGTGTATCAGTGTCTTGTCTTGATTTGAGACAGTTTTGCAATATTAGTGAAACTTAAGTCATTGACTATCAAGGACTTATGACTTGGCACTCCACCTGCTTATACTGAGTTGCAGTTTGCGGTATTGGACACTTCGTCCTAAAAGGTGCGAACTGCGTCTGTTAGTCACGGGTTGACTATCTAGAGATGAAGTCCTTAGACTCGAATAAATTGGATTTAGGGGACAATAGCATTGCCTAGTATTAAAAGAATGTTTAGCTTGTGATTAAGCTCTAGGTTACGCTAGTAAGTTAATATAAAGCAATGTGACCAGTTCAACTTAGGTAGTCCATAGTCCATATATGGACTTGAGTTGATAGTCAATGATAACTGTTCAATTAAGAACCTTTGACACTCAATTCAAACACCATATATGCCAACTATTACAGACCAACCTCAAGTAAATACACCTGCTCCGGCTATAACTGTTCAAGTTGAGTTTGGTGAAGGACGTTATTCAAAAGTGATGAACGAACTCTTCAATGACTCACAACGCCTGCTCGGACTTCAAATCAAGCAAGCTGAAAAGTTAGCTCGTTCGTTTGGTGCAGAGTTGGGAAGATACCAGGGTGATGTGCAATTCAAATACGGAAGAGTGTCAAAAGATAACAAAATGACACTTCGGGAAATTACAACAATCAAAGGGTTAACAGTCACATATGCAATCGCTTTAGCTCGTGCATGTGTATTACTACAAGAGGCGACCGGGTTTGGAGTGAATACTTACTCCAAAATCACACTCGACAAACAATTTGTCGAGTGGCTTGATAAGTAATAAAGTAAGGTAGCATAAAGTAACTAAGTGCTACTCTCTTTGATACTAACAACATTGCGGATTATGGAGAGCTAAGTATAGATTAATTCTCTATATTTAATTCTGTGTTCATACTCCTCGAACCCGAATAGCTAGCCAATAAAAGCTGAGGTTATAGTTTGTAGCTATGCCTAACATTATGGTTGCATACAATAATTTTAAGAACAAAAGCTAGGTTTAAAAGTGAGTTCTTAAGACTCTTTGCAATTTGAGAATGCTCTGGCCATAGGTGAGAACTAATAACATAGAGAGCTAAATAAAAGGAACAACTAGAAATTCCACCAATACTATTCGGCACTCTATTTCTAAGGAGATAGCGCGGCAAGCGTCTTATTGCTCTAGGCAAACTAGATAAAGAGAAGCAAGCTAGCTAGCTATTGATTTAAATTATTAGATCAATATCAGCTTTAGTTACTTAATCTAGATAACAGCTAACAATATGCGCCGCGAAAACAACTAATTCGCTAAGTCTAGATAACAAATGCTATGGACTTCACCCTATCTTTCTCAGGGCATAGCTATAAATTCTAGGCGGGTCTTCCTAAATTCAAGAGAGTCATATGTGACAGATATGACTCTCTCTTTTAATTTCTTAGCTGGCATGATTTATGCTCTA
>ERZ1292637.620-Hain-H14-01um-R3-620-length-18775-cov-7_pt1 | contig 18775 bp, 23 predicted proteins | sample MGYA00564405_ERZ1292637 | MGnify/ENA primary metagenome ERZ1292637 (study PRJEB36523, sample SAMEA6512645) | groundwater metagenome | collected 2019-01-09 | study: AquaDiva: Metagenomics assemblies of 32 groundwater samples | reverse complement strand
GAAAATTTAGTTACCACTTCGTCCAAGTCTTTGCTTATCGCTAAACTCACGTTCTGCAATTCTGCATTTAATCCTCGAATTGAAGGATCGTCAAATTTGATACGTTTATTGATTATTTCCTGTAATTTCTTTAATTTGCCAAATGTGTTTACAGCAGCTTTTGAAGGTTCTGTCAAAAGTGATGGTATTCCTGTAACTACTTTAAGTCCACCAGAGGGAGACAAAGCTCCTCTCAATTCTTTAATCAAAGTAATTGCTTTTTCTTGTGCTGTCATTACAACATCGGTAGCGCCACCGGAAATAGGTTTTGCAGGAACGGCTTTTCTTCCAACCACAGCGCCACCAGCAAGCCGTGTTTCAATCGCACTTGGCTGTAATATGTCTAAAATACTCTGAAAGAAATCCGCTCTGCCAAGTTCCGGCACGGACTCTCTTTCAATGATTTCTTGCAATGTAGAAATAGTATTTTGTGAAGTTACTGCCAAATCCTTGACCTTCGGGAATACAGAATTGTAAAGTTTATTCTTTGTTTCTATAAAGTTCTCAAAAAATCCTTTTACAGTTTCTTTAATAAAATTACCTTGAACCTCCGGCGGTCTTTTAACTCCAACCATATTTACTGTTCTTTCTGCAAATTCACCAAATTGCCTTACTGCATTCATGGCAATTTCGTTTACTTTCCTTGTGTATAGATTGATGGAAGATTCGGCAATTCGTTCAGTTGTTTGCAGAATTTTACTCTCTGTAATTGATTTTAATGGCGGCGTGATACCTTCTCTTTCTGCTAGCGACAATCCTTCTTGAATAGCAGGCGTAAACGATTTAGCAAAAGGCGCAAATAGTTTACTAACACCCCTGCCAAGTATCTCTCCGCCCGCTCCTGTTAAAGCTGCACCACCTATCTTTGTAGCCGCTTCAGAAGCAGTTTCAGGTGGTTGGCCGGCAAAAATACGTGCTCTTTGTGCAAGCTGTTTACTCGCCTCTCCTGCACCTGCAAACACCCCCGACAACGCCATGCCGGGAAGCGTTCGCTTTGCGAATGTTCCAGCCATTGATCCTAACAGTTCAGGTATATCTTCCTTCTTTGGGATAAGAGTCTTTAATGACTTTGGCTGAATAATAGAACCTGCTCTTTGTGTAAATGTTGGTTGCGTAAGTTCACCTGTTTTAAGTTGTGGCGTAAGTTTCTGTATTGTTGATTCAAATTCCTCCATATCAGATTCTGTCGGCCTGTTTTGAAATACAGCAACATGACCCGTTAGCTTAGACTTGACTTCAAATGGCATTAAGGTATTTCCTTTATCTCAAATGTGTTACCTAACTTTGTTGTAAACGCAGTGGTTGATTTATTGATGTTGGAAGAACCTCCTAAATTACCTTTAGATGTAGGTTGTAAAAAATTATTTTCAAATGCTTGCGGATAATCAGTCTGATATATTCCCAAACGATCATTCATAATATCCAACATACCGTTGATGCGATTGTAGTTAGTCAATTCATCCACTTTCTCCTCAGGAACAATAGGAGAAAATACTTCCTTTTCTGTTGCAGTAAAAGCTGTGCCACCACGTTCCCTAACAAAATCAGCAAAGTTCAGTCTTAATCTTGTAAGCAATCTCTGTTGATCTTCTGGCAATACTCCAAGTATTTCTTTTACTGTATTAAGCGGAGCTGATAAAAGACCTGTAACATCTACGCCACTATCTATCGCTACCCGAAGATCATTTTTAATTTGTTCTCCTAATTTTAATTGTTTCTTCAGATCATTTACTTTAGGCCGAATTTCCTTAACCTCTTGTCTTTTAACACTCCGTTCTTCTGATCCGATACGCATCAACTCTTTCTTGATCTCTAATTCGCTCCTGAAGGTTTGCGCTTTTTCCTGTCTTGTACCGATCCCCGTAGCAAGAGTTTCTGACCGTTTAAGAGATGCAGCTTGCTTAAATTGTCCGTACGTACCAGGCGTTCCAACTGGTAAACCAGTTATTTTAGACCATGTTGCATCAACTATCATAGGAGTCTGATCTAATGCTGTCTTTTCACGTTGTGTTTTCTGAATGTCAGCTATATCTTTTGCTTCTCCTAAAGTAGCAGATCTAGGAATACCTGCAAACATATCTTCTCCTGTTGCAGTTTGAATGTCACCAGCCGGCGAAGTAAGCATGTCTCCTGTCGGCGATGTCAAAACTTCTCCTTTTGGTTTTACAGGAAATCTTTGACTTATAGGCATAGATTCTTTTTCTGCTCTCTGTAATTGCATTTTCTTAACCCTATCTTCTAAATGTTGCTTGGCTATGGTTTGCAATAAACCGCCAGTTTCCTTGATCGTGTTAAATATCCCTTGTATCTTATCTATGTCTCTACCACCTTCAGGTTTACCACCTGCCCTATAAAATGATTCTTGCTGTATGAGTTCAGATAAAGTTGCCATAAGTTACCTCTTATTCAAGTATTTTTTTAATTCCAACACCAGCTTGAGCAGCAGAGCTCAATCCTTGAAATGCCGTATTCAAATAATCTAACGTGCCCGGTTCTTGCGCTTCAGCCTGCAATTTTCCTAACCTTGACGCAGTTTCATTTTCTTGTCTTTTACTTAAGAATTCTTTTCTTAACCGATCTTTTTCTAAAGCTAAATTCTGGTTATATTGCCTAATTTGTTCAGCTAATCCTTGCCTTTGGAATCCTAATCCTTCTTTTTGTAACCCTAATTGCGCCCCAAATTGACGTGCTTGACTTAACTCACCTAATGCCTGACCAGCGATATTGGATTGCTCTTGAATTTGACCGGTTCTTACCGATCTAATTAGATCAGATAAAGAGCGCCGCCTCGCCTCGTCAACGCGACTAATAGGCGCGCTCACATCAGCAGAAACAGGTTGATTCAATCGTCCAAGAGCGGCTTCCTCACTGATTGCCCTTCTGCGTTCCTCTCCGAACTGTTGTTCTAAACTTTTTGTTCCTTCTTCAATTTGTAATTGAGCTATAACGTCAGATAACCCTCTACGTTCGGCAATAGTTTGTCTGGACAATTGTTCAAAATCCGATTGACCCTTTTCGTCTGCAAATCTTTGGAGTTCACTTTTCCTTCCCTCCTCTCTATCCGAAACTAATGTATTTACAGCCGGAACGACAAATTGTGATTGAACTGTCTGCGGAGGCAACTCTCCTGTAAACGACTTCACCGCATAGCCGGCGTCAATCGTGCTTCCAAGAAAGTTAGTAACTTGTTCTTCATCCGGCAATTCTCCTGTTTTACGTATAAATTCGTCAATGAACCGTGCAGCTAAATCAGACGTAGTGGAATATGCCTGTTTTTCCATATTCCCTACACCTTCAAACTTTATACCCTCTTCCTCTCCGGCTCGTCTAAAAATAGATTCGTAAGGAGACCTCAAATCTTCTTCACGACCTCTTACTTTTCCTAACAACGAAAGCCGATCTCTTTGCAACGAATTTGTAGTATTCCCTATCAATTCACTCAAATTAGCTATCATATTTCACCTCAATTGAATAACGGATTTTTAGTCAATTCTATTTGATAAATAGTTGTGCTAATTCTTATTAAAAATTTAACCGAATTTGAACTAAACAAAATTATCTCTCCTTCTCTCATTTCAGTTACGTTTGGAGTGCTATTTATAATCGTAAACTGTTTATCTTGCAAAGCGTAGTAAGCATTAGTAAACTCTGCTTTTATATCAACCGGTTTATTGTATACTTCTCTTACAGGAGAAGCCCCTAAAAGAAAAAAACAACACGCTAAAAGCGCAATTTTCAATCTCCGCTTCTCCTTCTTGTAGGATTATAAATCACGGCAAATCTATGAAATTCCAATCCTTTATCTAATTCGTCATTCATAAATCGCCAAGAAAATAGGTTGCCTGTTTCGTTAGGATAAAATAAAGTTTTAATTAATCTGCCTGTTCCGTCAATACTGATAGACGTATCAGTAAAACTACTTTTATTTAACGAAAACCCCAATTTAAGATTGCCACCTGACTTTTTTTCCAAATCTATCACATAACTATCTAACGTCTTATCAAAAAATGGATTTTTCATGGACGTGTCAGGAATTTGATAAAATGAAATTATAGGAGTTCCGTTAAAATTAGTTCCGTTATCTAACCTGTAAATTTTACCATCCCCGCCGCCATATAGATTTTCTTTGAATTCAGCAATAGAAAATATCGGATAACCATTCACATAAGTCCATGAATTTTTATTAGTTACTGAAAATTTAGATTTCCAATATCCTACAAAATAACTACCGTCAGTCAAGGTTGAAACAAAAAGCAAGTATCTTCCTTTCCAAGAATAAGAAAAAGGCAACCCTAAAGAAGATGTGCCCTCGTTATGTTTGATCTTAACATTATCAATTGTCGGAGGTAAATTTATATTCAGAGCCGATATAGTAGCGCTCCATTGCACGTATTTGTTAGACGAACCGGCATTTATAACGTTTCCTAACGCAATTTCTGTCCATATTGGAGTAGACATGTTTACTATTGATGTAGCTGTTCTTACATAATACTTTACCGTGCCTGCATTAGTCTGATGGTCAGCGTCAAATGTATCCCATAAAGTCAATGTAGTAATCGTAGTTATTTCTGAAACAAATTGAGATGTATTTGTAGATAATAAAATATTGGAATTACCATTTTCACCTACCGAAGATATACGAATAATTCCAGAATTTACACAAGGAGAAGTATCGAGAGTTATTTTATAAGTCCAATTATTATTATCAAAATCTGTTTTACTTGAAACCTTAACTCCCATTGTTCCTGTTGTGATGTTGATAGGATCACGTATATTTGGCATAGGACTTATAAAAGTAACCGTATTCAATGTGGCGGTATTTCTAAAAACAATTTCAACTTTTGGCGTTTGAACACCAGATCCACAAGCTCCATCCCCACCGGTAGCGATCGCTCTAAACGTTATAGTGGAAAAATTGCCGGAAAAATTTGAAGGTAACTGATTTGCTATAACAGTTATAAATTCAGTTGAAGATGAACCGGTATTAGTAAAAGAAATAGAATTCGCATTGTCTAATGTTCCGACTGTAATAGCATTAGCATATCCGCTTGTCTCTATTGTAAGAATATCTGAATTTAATAACGTGCTTGTACTGTTGTAATATGTTCCTCTATTAAAATCAGTCTTTGTTTCCCAAATGTTTGAAATGACCCTATTTTGATCGTTCGACGCATTTTCAATTCTATTTCGTATGTTTTCCGATACAGGCAACGTGTCTTGACCGTCAAAAGCATAGACAGCAAAATCAGCATTGTTTTGACCGACAAAATATGTGTAATCTTCTAATCCGCTAATAGAAAAATTCGATACTATGCCAGTATGAGAATTTGTAATAAGCTCTCTAAAATTACTAACATCAGTTCCAAAAATTGTGTATATACTTTTAGTTTTCCCTACTTTTAATTGACTTTTATCTAAAAACAAAGCCGTAATTGATTGACCATTTCCGCGACCAATGTAAAGTTTATGCGTATCTCTCCATGCCCATTCGCTGTCGGGAACTATTGCTATTGGAATCGAATCTGTAGTTGAAATAGCGCTAAACGCTAACTCTGTTACATCGTCTGTTGTGTTGCCTATCCATACCCTATTAAGCCAATATGCAATATGTAATCCTTTGGGAACAATAGGAGTTTTAATTCCTCCGTAAGTCCCACCGTCTAAAACAACAACCGTTGAACCATCATACGTAAATGGCCTATTTACTCCATCTACAAACCATACTTTTTTTCTAATTTGGACAGCCCTTAATCTCGAAGTTGCTGTTAATCCAGTTTTCAAAAGAGTAAAACTAACGAGATCAGAAGTAGTTAAAAGAATACTTGAATCTGATACGATAAATTCACTGCTTCCATCATCTTTATTATATTCAAATTGAAAATTTATCTTGCCAAGAGTAACAGTAGCAACAGATTGAGTAAAACCACGAACAGTAACTAAGCTCCCTTCTTTTTCGTCAATAAACATATTCTGTAAAGAAGGCGTTTGATTTTTAGGCAACTTATGACTAACAACTTCTGTGTTTAAGCCGCCAGACCAATCGTCAAATACCTCTACATCAACATTTTCAGGCAATTCTCCGGCATAACTAAAATTACAAAAGAAAAGAAAAAGAAAAAATAACTTTTTCAAGTAGGTATGACCTCGGACGCAAATTCGTTATCCATGTCGTCATACGAACCCCAACTCAAATGTAAATCTTGAACCTCTTGCGTTGCGGATATCTCTAATCTTTTATATTCTTCCATAAACATTTCTTTTAACAGTTTTGCGCGATCAGGATTATTAAGTTTGCCAAGAAAACAAAATTCGCCTACCTTGTAAGGAACTAAATCGTGATATACAGTAGCAATTACAGGAGAACTGGAATCACCGGATAAGTCGGCAGGATAGTTTACATAACTTATATAAACCTTTTTACCGGAAGCGCTGTTTGTGGAATCTGTTGCCGGACTTAAATAATACTGAGTTCTACTGTAAAGAAGTAACGTGTCCGGTTCTCCGCTATCATTTACATTACTTGATAACCATGACGGCCTTAATTCTCTCAATTCATTTTCATTCAATATCCTTAATTTCTTTAGATCGTTTTGTTTAGTTTTATCTCCAAAGTAAGCATATCGAATAATCATAGCGTCAGACGCAAAACTGTATGCCTGTTGATTCAATACAGCTTGATCTTCTTGAAACGTTCTTGGATATTGAGAAAGAGCGGCTATACGTCTTATTCCAATATCAATAAGAATATTTAGATCAGCATCTGTATAATCCGAATTAGCCGAATCAGGCTGATTGATTATATTTTTACGTATATTGTCTCGTATAGCCGCTCTTGTAGCCATTTTATACTTTACCAGATAACTCTTTCTGTTTCATGTATTTCTTGTCTTTGTTATCTTCCAGCAACTGTTTAGCTTCGGCTTCTTTTTTAGATGCCTCGATCAACCGTTCCTTAGCTTTCCCAATAATCCTATCCGCTTCTTCTTTGGCCAATGAAACGATCTTGTCATATTCCAATCGAGATTCGTCGTTATGTTTTTTAATGTCGTCAGATTCTTGCCTTAACTCAAATAATTTTTTCTGTAACACCTGAACGTCCATACGAATTGTTCTAACACTCATATTTTCATCTTTTAAGTAATCGGCGACTATTGAACTAACTTCAGCCAATTTCCTTATTGACTCTGTAATTTCTTCTTGTGTTGACATTTCAATTCTCCTTTAATAACTTGGTTCTTTTTCTGCAATTTTACCGTTTTCGCATTTTCTACCTACATAGTAATTCTCACCTAATTTCGGTTTTATCGGTAAAATTTTCCTTCGCAACACTTCATCTATCCGAGATTTTAATTGAAAACCTAATCCGTGTTTCGTAAAATTTATAGTTTGATGAAATGTGGGTGTCGCGACCTCTTTTTCTTTTACACAATTATCGCAAAATTTCCGTTTATATCCTATTGGAAATTCTGATTCTTTTCCGCAATAAACACATTTTGTCATAAAATTGTGCTATGAGGATTACGCTACTAACATAACCCTCATAGACTTTTTGTTAATCGAACTTGGTATAGAAAATAGTGGCAAGGTTAATACGTGTATTATTAAACTTGACAGTAGCGCCATTTTTTAACCTGATTGGTTTTTTTAGCCAGAAGGTAAAGCCCTGAACAGTTTCAGGGCTAATGCTTATAGTAGCATTACCAACGGCAAAATCACCATCATTACTTATCACCATAGTACTCATATACACTCTAAAGACTTCTTGTGTCGTGAGATAATCCGCGCCCGCTCCTGCGTCAGGAGTAGCAGTTACAGTATGCGTTGCACGAACAATCAAGTAGTCCGTAGAAATGGAACGAGAACTTACATGGAAACCATGAAAAACTCCTCCCGCTTGACCAAATAACAAGTAGTTGGCAGAAGAGAAGCTAATCGTGGTTATCTCAACTCCACCGTAATCGGCAGTTGCTAAAGGATTCCCAGAACCTTGCGGAACGCCACGTGTGTCAGCTTTCGCAAAGGTAGCAAAAGCCATCATAACGGCGGCACATAACAATAATCGCTTCATGTTATACCTCCGTTTACGATGCGCTAATATGAATCCTGCAACCGTGATCTTCTCTAAAAGTCTTAACTCCCCACATTGTGTGCATCACAATGATCCGAGCAAGCCTTCCAGCAGATACGGCATCTCCTCTCCGAACTTCGTTACGCCTTTGAACAGCAATTGCTAATGCAGATTTATGCAAAAGTAATCCTGTCCGAGACTGGTTAGTTGAGCCGGCAGTGTTAATCAACGTAGTCTCGTAGGAAGGAATACCAGCCAACTGAAACCTAAAGGAAGTCAACAACACACTTTTAGGCAATCCAGTTTTATCCGCATCAACAAACTGCGGTTTAGTGGCAATACCTTTGTAAAATGCAATAGGAGGCAATACGAACGCTAAACTTTTTAAGGGTATATTCAAATCCCTTAATTTAAGTATAGCGGCCAACATCGCAACTTCGTCAAATGTCGTCGGACTATCAACATTGTTAATGACATTGGACGTAAACTCAGTGTCCAAGTCAATAAGCGAATTATCGTAATCCTCATTTAACGCCAATGCCGCATCTTTTGGAAAAGACGATTCCGGTTTCCAAAAAGATTGAGCTTCAGCATTGTCAACAGTTTCGATTGGCACAGCCTTCCATTGATTTACTGTGATTTGTACGCTTGTAGGAGTATAATTTTGAGACGTAAATGCGCCTGTCCCGGCAGTAACATTTACAGTAGTCAATTTAGACTTATAAGTCATATTGACCTTATCTCCATGTTTCTTGATAATCTCACTCTTGTTAAATACCAAGGGCAACATTAACCCCTCAGCGTATCTGGCGTCATCCACTTCCATATCCCAACGCTCGTCAATCGTTGCGTTAAGTTCTGTAGTGCTAAATACAGCCATTATAAATCACCTTATTGTTACTATCGATCCTTTTTACCTTATAGACTTTTGCCCTTCTTCTATAATTTTCCCCAATTCTTTTTTAATAGAGTCCCTGCGAGCAACCCACTTCTCGTCATAACGAAGATCAGGATTGTTGTCTAACTCTTTATACATCTTATCGTTTTCAGACTTGATTTCTTCAAGAGTCATAGTTTTAGAACCTCCATTACCTGCAATCGTGCCAGTAGGAATAACCGCTCCTAATTGACTTTTTGTAGTAACGCCAGAATTCGGTCTCTGAACTTTAGCTTCAAGATCAAGAATCATTAACACACTTTTAGCTGCCTTTATAGGATCAACTAAACTAATTTCTGTTAATCCAGTGTCTTCGAGAATCTCAATTATCCGCTTAGTTCGTTCAGGACTTCTTTTCTTACGTTCGTCAATTTTACTGGTATCGTCAGAACCGGTTTTAGGAAACAATAGTTCCAACGCTTCTTGTCCTTTAATTTCAAACTGTTTCTCTTCTTGCTGTTTCTCTTTCTTCTCGTCATGCGCTTTCAAAATGTTCGGAACTTCTACTTCTTTTACCTGTTTAACAGTCTTTTCGAGATCGTGCTTCATTTTACGTTCCTTCTCTTGAGCCCATTGAATAGGATCGGAAACTAAAAGTTCCTGCATTTCAGATTCAGTTAGAAATTTCGGTTCATCAGGAGGTTTTTGTCTTAACTCTTTTAAGACAGAGCCAATTTCTGTCAGTTGACCCGACAACTGCTGCACCTTACCCTCTAAAGATTGTTTCCATTTTTTGTCATGTTCACGCGCTTTATAGAATTCCGATGCCTTTGGCCTCTCCGATGACGAACTTGAAGTATGTTGTTCACCGCCCTCGACCTTAGACGTGCCAATCGTTTGCGACTGATTGTCCGGTTGCCCAGCCTTATTAGCCGCCTGCGACCCCGTTCCTTCGGGGCTACCATCGATTGGAGTGGTAGTAACTTTTGTATCTTCTTCCATCTTTTGTTCCTCCATTAGCCATCTGTTCATGGCCTCGTTATGGTAACAGCCATAACGGAAATCTGTTAAAGTTATTTATACCCTAAAATTTCCCAATCGTAAATCTTTTTGCCTACATGGCCTAACTTTATCGTGCAATCAAGCATAACCTTAAATCCGCAGTGTCTCGCCCTTTCAAGAAAAGACCAATCTTCACTTAAATAAAAATAACTGCCATCAGACATTTTCTTTTCCATAGGCATAAAAAATGGATAAAAATTGTAAGTATTCGGATGACACTTATGAACCATCTCTCTTTTAACTATTTCCTCAAATACGCACTTACGAACTGCCATGCAACCGGTAGACACATACTCTACTTCCTTAACAATTCCCTCTTTCCCAAATATAAATTCATTTTCGTTTTCTCCGTCTAACGCCTTAAATGTAAATTTTGGATTCTTGTCAGTTTTAGTTACATAGGCAGCTCCGACAATATCAAGATTTTTTTCTCGAATCAGTCTGACAATTTGAACCATGTCAACAGGATCAAAAATTATATCTTCATCAAGAAATAAGATAATATCATGACCCTTCAATTCTAAAAAATTTGTTGCTAACCTGCTTCTTGACCTATCAATTAAAGCGTCTCCATCTAACATGTTCACGTGGAATTTAGGATTCCTTGAAACTTCCAATATCTTCATTAGTTTATATACTCTTGGAGAAATTTTATCGTAAACAGAATAAGATACAAATACTTGCTTCTGTTCAAAAATGTTCATGCGGTCTAACAAGTTTGAATTAACCGCTTTTGGAAATGATAATCGTATCATTTTATTCCGCAGCTACCGCATGCAACTTATCCATTTTGATTGTGTAATCAGCTTTTATTTTTTCAGCTTCCAATTTTAAATTCATGGCTTCGTTTAACCTCAATTTAGAATCGGTCTCTAAATTCTTTAGTTCGGAAAATTTCTTTTGTAATTCTAAACCACGTTGATCTAATTGCGCTTCTAATTTAGACAACCTTTGCTCCTTTTCCTCTAAATTTTTAATAACCTGTTCTTTTTCTTTTAACACTTTCAAAGATACTCCTTCAAAAGTAGTCTCACATTCTTTAACCTCGGCAAGTATTTTTTCCTTCTTCTTTTCGTTCAAACCTATTTCATTCTTTATGTCTCCGAGCTTAATTTCAAGAAATCTGACTTCGTGCATCGCCTCTTGAACTAAATCTGACAATTTTTCAATTATGCTCATTTAATCCTCCTGTATACGTTCTACTAAACTTTTTCTTTTGCCCCCGCCTTCCGCTTTCCACATATATATCCCGGCGTTCCTTTTACTCGTAGCATGCGCAACCTTCTTGCCTGTTGACTTCTTAACAATGTCATATCCGCTTCCACTTTTTTTTAGTTTGTATGGCATATTATCGCATCAATCAATCTGCTCATAATGTATTCCATGTCCATTTATAATCGTAAAAAAGTCAAGCTCCGGCCGATTGCGTTTCAACCACCTCAAAACAGATTCAAAAATTTCCCTCTTATTTTCTACTTCCAAAACAACCAACTTTTCCTGTCTAAATGACGGAATTGTCCAGACTTCAAATATCGCAACCTTCATTGTCATTGTATTCATGGCTTTTGCTCGTAAACTTTAATGTAGCTTCCTGCCGAAATTGCCGTCCCGCCTACATCAACACCAGACCCAGCTACTGATCTTGCCGCAATAGAAATCTTAGTTATCTGAGCAGTTGTTCCCTTATAAGTAACTGAATACACCATGTTATCTGGAACTGTAGCGCTCCAATAATTTATTGAACCACTGCCATTCATATTTTTATACGCTCCAATTACATTGTTAGTAATTCTAAATTCTCCTTGTCTTGAATGCGCAGTAGCAATATTGAATATGATTCCACTTGATACATTCAAAGCGCTGGCCGATACAGAATTTCTCTCTCCTCTGCCTGAGTAAACATTACTTAAATCGTCATTAAATACAAGCACAAGATCAACCGCAATTCCAGTTCCTGACGCAAAGAATGTAACATACAGATTTGTCCGTGAAGAAAATGTGACTGACATTGTGCTAACGGCTGTCAATGGAACAGTTGAAGCCAGCCATCCTGTTCCGGAGGTAGCTGTCATGGAAGTTCCATTTTGCGTAAATTGAATAGTGCCAGCAGCCAGTAGCCCAGTTCTGATAGTATTCGTTGAAGTAATATCTCCACTATGTGTTGAACTTGCAACACCAATAAGATTGAATCCTCCGACATCTAAAGTCTGCGTTGCGATATGGCTGCCGAGATTGTCTCCGCCACCCGCTCCGGTATCATCCGTTCCCCATGTCAAAACTCCAGATCCGTTAGTTTCCATTACTTGGCCTGACGTTCCGTCATCTGGCGGAAACTTGTAAAGAACCCCGCCAATAGAATGAGTATCAGAAGAAAAAGTAACGCTGGATACAACCGTAGGACTGCCTGTCCATGTGTCCGTTGAACCATAACCCTTAAAAACAACTGTCTGTGTCCCCCCGCTCCTAAACCACATTGAAAATACCCCGCCAAACGTTGATGCCTGTATCTGCGCATTGTCCCAATTCACATTCTTAAGCACTGTCAATGTTTCTACTTGACCATCCGCACAATATAGTTGCGCCGATAACCCCATACACGTAAAAATAATAATTAAACCTTTTTTCATCGCGCTATCGCATTAGCAAAATTCAATACGTTCAACGTCGTAACACTCAACGTGGAAAAATAAACGCCTAAATCAATCGCAAATCCCGTGCTAAGAACAATGTAAAACGTATCATTATCTTGCAAAGAACCGTTCGGCCACTTTATCAATCCATACCTCTGACTCGGACTTCCATCTAATTCCTCGTTTATCGGACGCGGCGCGCTAATACCCATAACGCCATCAGCATACAGTAAGCCAACTCCTATACAAACTAAAATTAAAAAAATACTAAAGACTCTAATGTTTCGCTACCAGACGCAACAGCAAAAAACCCTAACGAAGTCGTCGCGGGATCGCTTGGACTCAGCATCACCGAATATGGCGCCGCCGAACCAGCTTTAATCGTTACATACTTCGTATCAGCATTTTTTCGCTTGTGTCTCACGTCTTTTTCTCCTCTTGCCTGAACTCTGAACCCGCGTATGTTTTTCGTGTAAGTCACTTCAACATACGTTCCCGTTAAACTCGTATTTATAACGTCCCAATCGCTGCCTGCGAATATGTCGGACATTATTTGCCAATACGATAAACCAAAGTTACGTCCGCAGCAAGCAAACCTGAATTGTTATGCGTCAATCCGGAATCACACCAAACATTATACTCAAACGGTGGCGGAGCGCCGTACCATGTAGCCGTAGTCGTGTCTATCGTAGCTATCAATCTACCAGATATACCGATTGTAGTAATGTTACTATTAAAAAGTTCCAACTTTGAACCGAATCCGGGTTTATTGATAACAACTCTATAGAATTCAGCGCTATATGAAGAAATCACTACTGACATAGAAGAAGTCACTGCCGCAGTGTTGCTTGCAATTCCAACAGAATTTGAAACATGCTCATTAACAACAGGCAAGGCTTTAGTGTCGAACCATCCCGCATGACAATAACCTGTTGCCCCTAAAATACAAAAAAAACTAATAACTAAAAATTTCATTCGTGTTTCCCTCCGTTCTTTGATCTCTTGCCGATCAGCATACCTAACGACGGACGTTCATGGGAATTGCCCTTGTCTTCTTCTTCGTCGCCTTCGTCTTCTTCATTGTCCATTACCGACTGCAAATCTTCCAACTCGCTTAACAATTCCTGTAAAGTCTCCTTCGTAACCAATTCAAGATTCTCAATATAACTTCTTACACGATCAAGTATTTCGTCAAACGGCGTTCCTTCTTTTTCTTTATCTTTAGTCTCCGTCATTGAATGTTCCATGATCTACTACCTCCTCATGTTCTCTTTCTATCGCAGTTTCAATTTTTGCCATGAAACTTGCTATTGTGTTTTTCCATTGATCTAATCCATCTAACATCGAACCGAGATTCCCGCATAAATCCCGCTTCGATCTTAACCGAGAGTATTTCTTTATAGAACTAATTATCTCCTCCCTGGCAACTGCATGTATGTCACAAATATCTTTCCATCCGTTCGTGTCTAAAGTCTCCTTTATCCGGTAATACCGAATCTTGTCATCGTCTTCTAACTTAAACTCTATAGACTGAGTTTTTTCATTAAACGCTATCTTCATAATCCTGTTAAACTAACCGGACTTGTAGGAACTCTGCCCTCTAAGTTTTCGCCAATGTCTGTTCCGGAAGATTGCGCTCCCTCTAACTCGCCGGCCAATTCGTTCTCTAACCCGACTCCGTTCTGTTTCGATGATTGCTGAATGGCTGCAACTAACTGCTGCGCCATCGGAACTTTTTTCGTAATTATCCGAGGATCTAAACCTAATGCCCTAAAAGTTTCTTTGTATAAATGCGCAATCACATTTAACGCAATCTCAGGAGGAATCGTCTGCCTTATGTTCGTAGTCAATTCTATCTCGCGCAATATCGCCGCCAACCGTTCAGGACGATAATCCCTGTCTGTAACCACTTTAACTAATACGCCAACGTTAATCGGTAAATTGTTCCTGTCAAATTCGCCAACATCGTTAAACGACTGTCCGCCCATTAAAACTTTTATCGGATTATCTAAAAAATATAAATTGTTAATGTGCATGGTCTCTAAATGTTCCCTGATAAAAGTTTCCGCCAATATCTGCGCAACTACAGAACCGCCACGCATAGCCTCACTCTGCGTTAACGTCGCTTCCGTCGCAGTCGCCTTCGTAGCTATTGCCTGCAAATTCGCCGTCGCATTCGTTATCGCCCTAAAATCTTCTTTCAATAATCCTTGCACCGCCAACGACTGAACTACCGCATTTAAGTCTACCTTCAACTGCTGCAACTGCTCAACATCGTCTATCTCAATAAAACCAAACGGGTTTATTGTCAATTGCTCCTTCTTTATCCCCGCATATTTGCCAACCTTCATCATCATATACACGCCCAACATTAAAGCGTCATGCGCCCGACTCTGCGTAGAATCTAATTCCCTCTGTATCTTCTGACCTAACCTGCCAACTCCATAACCTAACGGCTCTAACTCAAATTCGTTATACGTCGCAGTCTTAAATAAATGTTTCCACGTGCCAAACGCTGTCCTGTGTAACCGAATTACTTGATTCCCATTTATCAATCCAATACTAAAATCGTTAAACCGTATATCAGAATCTATGTTCAAACTTTCCCAATAGTTCTGTATTACCCTGTTCGTAACGTCTATCCGACCATGATAATTTATGTTCTCGTATAACTCAAAATCTACTTGCGAATATCCAGCCCTGCTCTTACGCTCTTGTATACGGTGAAATACTTCACTCTCAAAGTTGCCATCTGCCACTCCCGGATTCTCACCGTCAAATATACTCTTTTCTATAAACTCCCTGTCCCATATATCTTCGTTAGAATTTGCTAAATTACGCAACTGATACTTCGTTAAATAATCTATAGTAAAAATATAATCACTGTAATCTAAATCAAATACGTGCGGATCAAAACCCGTCTGTAATAAACTCCTAAATAAAAAATCCGTATACTCAAACCGCTTTCGATAATCGCCTAACGGAATAGAAACAAACGGCTCTTCAATAATTATCGTTCCCATCAATGCCACCGACCTTAAACTCTTTATTAACTTCTTCTTGAACTTGCTAAATAATAATTGCCTCAACAATACCTGCTCCGTCCCATATAACTCTTCCTCCGATATCTCTTGGTAGTCTTCCCTCAAACCCGTACGCACTACCTCAAAAAATGGATCGTTGGCCGTCAACATGCTAAACCATAAACTCGCTAACGTGTTCGTGCTCCTGTTCGTCTCTCCACTCCGCGAATTAAATAGCCCCCTCGGTTTCTTCGATCTCCTCGCACTAGGTCTCATCGCCCATGAATTGCAAAATTCCTGATATTCAGAAAAAAATACCGACATCGCTCGTTCCCAACTCCGCTCTTTGTCCATTACCTCGTCCCTCACCTTCTTCAATTCCTCCGGAGATTGCCTCGATAAATTAAACGGCTTCTTGATAATAATAGAAAATATCCCACCATTGGCTACCATCTCTACCGCCTTCATGCTACCTCTTCCATTAACCAATTTAATCCACTCTGCCCTTGCATACCATCGTTAAATAACCTGTCGTCAAATAAACTTACCTCGTGCGTCCCCTTCTTCAACCCTACCACCCTCTCCCCTATCACTCCCTTCGACAATAACCTAAACTCCGGTATCATATCACATATCATCGCTACCCCATACTTCAACGCGTCTACCGCATCATCCCCCTCTTTGTCACCATACTCAACGTTCTGTAATTGGTATATCAACGTCTTGCACTTCGGATGAACCTTTATTCTACCCCTCTCTATACACATCTTTAATAAATCTACTCCCCTCTGCGTCCTCTCCCCAGCTATACACGGCACTCCGTTCAAACTATACTCAAACATATACGACTTCTTAGTTATAGGATCACGCCTCGCCGTAGACGGATCCATTACACTCCACTCCACAACATCCTCCCCAGTCTTCTCTTTTACCATACTGCAATTCTGCGATATCGTGCACCCAGCCCGAACATACTCGTCATATACGTATATCCACATCCGCTCTTCATCTATCACCGACCATAAACACGCCATCGGATGCTCTAACCCGTGATCTAAAAACCTAAACCTCCTCATCCCCTTCTCTACCTTCATCTCCATTATGTCCCTGTCAAAATTAAATTCACTATACAACTGTCCAGCTATTTCGCTCTCCTTCGCCATATACTCTAAATCCCATATATACGTCGGCACACTCCCCCTTATCTCCTCTATCTCCTCTATCGGCAACATCGTATTGTCATATATCGTACAATGCCGAAAATAATACCTCACATCCCCTCCCACCATCCGCCTCTTTACATCATTGCAAAATTTCGTCCAGTGATTCTTCCCCTTCCAATTCGGCGAACTTATAAAATACGCAAATCCTCTCCGCTTCGATATCTGCCCCCTGATTATCCTCGGCCATATACTCTCACTCTGATAACTCCGCTCGTCAAATACTACCCCGTCTATCTCCGGTCCCCTCAACGTGTCCTCATCATCACTCCCCTTCAAAAATATACTCGACCCACATACCAACGGCAGCTCCAACGCCGTCTCCCGCGGCTTCCCCTTTATCAATACCTTCGGTATCATCTCTAATAACTTCCTCCATACCGTAGCCTTCGCCTGCTTATACGTCGGACCTATATACCAATACTCCCCTACCTTCTCGTGCGCCTTCTGTATTAACTCAAATAAACTCCACTCAGTCTTGCCAAATCGCTTCCCCGCATCTATCGCCTTAAACCTCGAACTACTCTCATGTATCTCCTGCTGCACCTTGTGTAACTTCAAATTTAACGCTACTTCCATCAGATTAACCTGTGAAAAAATTTAGGGAAAAATTACCGGAAGGAATAGTGGTCATAATCACGGGGGGGGTGGCGGACTACCCCCATACGGGTCGGGGTCTCATGCCGGAAAAACCTAAAACAATACCCGAATAACTTGTAAGCCATTGCAACTATAGCCATAAAAATCATAATCTTTCTGGCACTCTCATACTCTGCCGCACATCTCCGTCGAAGAGACTGCTTACATAAACCATCTTTTTTTATTTCCATTTTCTCCGTCGATGATATGTTCCGATAATATACCATTATGTTATGTTATTTTTACCTGTTTTTTCGATCCTGGCACTCAAAAAATGGACTGTTTCATATGTTCGGACATCATTACTGTACTGTACTGTACTGTACCTATCGCGTACGCGCATAAGATGTACTATCTAACCTCTGCAATAATCTTAACCCATTACATTTCTGTTGTTCGGATATCATTACTGTTTACATATCAAACGCAAGAGCAATAAGATTAAAATGCCAATAAATTGAAAAAACAAAAACAATTATGCCTGCAACCATTTTACAATTTTTATTTCGTTCCATCGCTTTGGGTTATGGCAATTGGCAAGTTTATCATTTGATTTAAAGATAAAGCTTGAGATTTATGTATATAGTCATCCCAGCGTTCATAAATAAGTTTTATTGCTTTAACATCGCCAGTCATAGCTTTTTTTAGCAAGACATCGTCGACTTTAGCGAGCTCGGATTTTATGCGGTCGGCTCTTAGTTCTTTTATTTTGTCTGATATTTCAGGAGTGTGGATCCAGTTATATACTGTAGTAACTCCGATGCCGCATTTTTCCGCGATTTGTTTTGAGGTTAGGCCATAGCGATCAGGAGATGCAAGGCACTGACAAAACCATGTTTGCATTTCAGTTTTTTCCACTACAGCTAGGTCGTTCATTTTAGTAGTGTCACTAGGCCATAACAGTATCACAATCAGTTTTAAGATATGACATTTCTATATTCCTCATCCATCATAGCTGACAACTTTTTAGGACGCATCCAGTCATGGATTAAATAATGACATTCTTCGCATAAGGCTATTAAATTTTTTTGTTTATTTATTCCTCCATTTCTAAGCATAACGATATGATGAATATGTTCTGTTGAAGCACACCTGCAAGCCTGACAGACTTTCCATTACAATAAAAAAGTCAACGACGGGGGCAACCTATCGCTGACTTTTCAAATTTTTAAAAAATTCTTTTTTGTTTTCAATGTTTTAGTTTCTTTTATTCTTCC
>ERZ1292637.617-Hain-H14-01um-R3-617-length-18818-cov-11_pt1 | contig 18818 bp, 18 predicted proteins | sample MGYA00564405_ERZ1292637 | MGnify/ENA primary metagenome ERZ1292637 (study PRJEB36523, sample SAMEA6512645) | groundwater metagenome | collected 2019-01-09 | study: AquaDiva: Metagenomics assemblies of 32 groundwater samples | reverse complement strand
GAGTTCCATCCACTTCTATAAATCCGTCCCAATGATCTGGTGTCACTCTCCATGTTTGATTTGTACCCTTACAAACTGGTGGAAGACCGGTAATATCAATGATAATAGTTTCTCCTCCTCCACCGCCTCCTCCGCTGCCACCTACAGAAGTGAAGTCCCAAGTAAATGATACAGAAGTCACATTCACATTGTTCTGGCTATCATTTGCCCAGAGATTTACGGTATAAACTTGGTCAGAATTATCTGTAATAGAAAAAGAGCCATTCCAAGTTAGAGCTTCAGATACATTTCCCTTACAAGAAATTGTTGTTAATGTAACTAAATATGTGCCATCTTGCCTACTTATATTATAATGACAATAATCTAAATCTATGTCATCAGATAAATTTAATCTTAGCTCTGTAACTACTGGAGAAGAGCTTCCGCTTAAAGTTGTATTTGGATAATCAATTTTTACTAAAGGTTTTATTGTATCTGAAATTGCAAATGTACTCGCAGAAAAATTTGTAGCAGTATTATTTGTAATAGCAGTTATGTTCCAGCTCCAAGTTCCAATGCAATTTCTCCCGAAAAGAGGATAACAAGAGACGTTCATAGAAGTGCTATTCCAAAGTGAATTGGCTGAGACGAATCCGCCCCAAGTGCCATTTCGTCTGTTCATTATTTCGCCAGCTGTGTCTAAGACGTAACTTCCATTTGGATATATTGCTGTAAAGGAAGCGTTAATTTCTTTAATTAGACTAACTGTTGTTAGATTGGATGCAATATAGAAAGTTTGTCCATAAGTTGGTGGAAAGGGAAATGTTGTATTAGAATTAAAAAATGGAGTTGGAGAAAAAACCTCTGTTACACCAAATGAAAAAGTTAATGCGGCTGGACTTGAAGGCGTCATCCTTAAATTATCTATCTCTACAACATTTTTATTGCCTGTAGTCCCAGTTCCCTTATCTCCGATTTTGAAATATGTGAAATCCCAGTCATTAGTAGTTAGGGTAACAACAGAAATAAGTGAAACTCCATTTGGATAATAAGTTGCATTTGAAATATTTAAAACTACAGATGTCCCATTTTTAGTTATCGTGACATCATAGGGAGTTCTAAGGCTGATTGGTACTAAAGGTGTTCCAACAGTAAAAATTCCAGCCTCTTCCCTTTCCAGCCTTACTCTTGTTCCTGGTGTAACCGTTGTATCAGAGCAAATAACCATCCCAACACTGTTTCCTCCAGCAGCTTCAAAATAATCTGCATTATCAGATACAGAGTAATATGGTGCTGAATTACACGCAGAATCAAATACACCTGTCACGTTTAAAATGAAATAAATTGTAAAGTTACCAGTCCAATTATCTAGTCTACTTTCAAACCTAATAAAGTCAGAGAAATTTTTATAAGTGATCTCTGCCTGTGCATCAGCTGAATCAAATGTTTGATTCAAAACATCTTTATTAACATCTGCTGCACCACCGATTGTCCAGCCAGCATTCAAATCTGTAAAATTCTCTCCAAAAATAAATGCAGTCTCCATGTCACTAACAGAGGAAGCACCACTATTGTTCCAGTAAAGCTGAAAAGTATTGTTTCCGGAAGAGAAGTTAGAAACTAAAAAGTATATAAAAGTCTCCTGTCTTTCGGTAACATTATAGAGAGGCACGCCATTAGTGCCGTTAACCATTAACCACATCGCCTCCAATGCAGAGCCATTAATAATTCTGAAATCTGCTCCATTTGGAAGAGTATTATCATAATTGACATAAGAATTATTTATAGTTATATTTAGAGTTATATTGTAGATTGCATAAGGATATGGATTTGTTATATTAAAAACTAACCTTCTGCCCCACGTATTGTTCCACCAGGAAGAATTGCTCAAATCAACAAATTCTTTTCCACTTAAATTCCATCTCATAATTCCAGCAGAACCCCAGCCATCGCCATTACTAGATAAAGGGAGCTCTATTCTTACTTTAAACTCCTTAACTCCTAAACCAAATCCGTCATTTGCATTGCCTCTGGGTATTGTAGCCATCCCAAAGTGCCCATTCCATCTTTCTGCTGTTCTTTCAAAAAACTGATTCATAAAATCAAGCCATACAAAATCATATAAAATATGACTCCCTATTCTTGTGCTTGTACAATTCAGTGTTATAAAGCTCCCATTCCCTATTTGTTCTTGAGAACAATCAGTTCTATAATCTGTGACATTTCTTTCTTGCCTTTCGTGAACCCACATTCTGACATTCCTCACTTGTTCCGAAGGAATTGATAGGGAGTCAAGTATCACACTTAGATTAATAGTGTTATGAGAAGAGTTATCGCGATTTTTAACTTTTACAAGAAATTCAATAGATATCGGACTTTCGTATGTTTTCTCAAATTGGACTGATATTACATTAGTGTCTCCTAGCTGGTGGGGAGCTTGGATCTGATGTGTAGATAATATCAAGAGTATTATAACTAAGAAAAAGAACACAACAGGAGGTAATGCTGCATAAATCAATCCTGATTTAGTTTTAACTTTGACCATTTTTCATTTGTTATCTTTTGGATGATTACTATCTAGCCTTTTTGCTGTATTTGCCTGAGTATTGATATGTGTTCTATTCAAAGAGAAATTATATATCCTTTCCTCATCTTTCCCTCCTCACTCTCGCCTTCCGCAGAGCCCTCTCTATAACTATAGTCAATACTATGGCTAAGATTAAAACTATTCCAGAGAGCACGAACCATATTGCGAGGGTTTCATTAGTCTTATACACTTCTTTAACTGCGACAGCAAGGTTATTTGTTATGTGATACATAGTGAATGGAATCCAAGATTGGAAGACTACTGTAAGGATATATCCTGCTGCCCAGAAAAATCCGACAGCTCTACGATCTTTCTCTTCTGAATAAGCCAAATCATGATAAATCAATCCTAGAATAGTGAATATTACCACCCCTAAAACCATGAAGAACCAAAACCACCCTTTACTCTTCCCGAATTTCCAGAAAATCAGAGACTGGAATAGGCTAATCAAGCCTATCATAAAAATTGTTTCCGAGACTGATGCTGGAAAAACCTTGAATAAAACCTCTGTAGACTTTGTGAACTGCTCCTCTATGACTGGAGTTGCTCCCAGTATTTCCTCAAAGCCTATCAATCGGTTGGTGAACGCCCAGACTAAGGTAAGCAGCAAAAATAAGAGTGCGAGTTTCCACTGGCTTCTAAACCAAGAAAGCTGATAGAATAATTTGTTCCTTTCTGGATCGTGAACGATCGGCAGGACTTTTCCTTTCCAGAATGTATGCTCCCCTATCTTAAGGGGAGTTGTAATCATAACTAATCCAAGTATCCCGAGCAGTGGCTGGAAGAGGAATTTATCAAAGAAGATTCTTATTGTGAAGGCCTCACCCGCAGTGCCTAGATAGACAGGAATAACCCCTGTGAAAAGCGCAAAAAAGATGTACAAAATAGCAAGATGCAGGGCATCTCTCCACCATTCTTTTTTTTCTGAAGGCGTAAGATTAACCTTTACTTCTTTCTCTTCTACCATAGTTCCTCAAGTTCGCGTTCGGTTTTAAATATTTTTAAAGGGCTTATGCAGAGTTATTGCCCCATCTTATCCTATATATCTGATTGGGAGCGCCAATATCCCTGATTCCCTGGAAATAAGAATTAATAAAAGTGCTCCCATTAAAAATCATGCCTTTGTCAAGTACTTCAACTTCTATGTAATCACGTTGATCTGGGAGAATTGACCTGTAGAATAACAATATATTTACTATATTATTCTCTATCTTATCTTGAATTATCCAGCACCTTTTTCCTTCTTTTTCAGGAAGAGTTATATTTTCATAAGGAAGCCACGCATCACGGATATTAAATCCGACATCAACTATACAGAGAGTCGGTACACGGAATTGTCCATCTGTTACTGCTAAGGTGAGGGTTATCAATCCAGTGCCATCTTCGATTTTTCCTTGATGAGTGATGCTCGTCTTTCCTATTATATCTTCTTCCGGAATTTTGAATATTACTAGGCTACTGTTGTCAAAAAAGCTTACCTGCTTATTGTACTGGCGATAATAGAACTTCCCATCAAGACCTGAAAATTGCGTAAATTCTAATGAAGAATTATGGATAAAAAGGCTCTTAGCTCTCCCATCATCAGTTGTCACTCCAGATAGCCCTATATCTGCGATATTAATGTACATTGATCCATTATTACTTATGCTCCTATTAATTAAGAGAAAAGAAAAATCTGTAGAAACTTTCCTGCCAAGAAAATCCTCTGAAAAAACGACTATCTCATAGTTCGGAATGTATTGTTGTATTAGCTCCTGTTTTATGCTACTTTTTTTTGTGAGTACAAAAAATGTGATAGTTCCGCCTAGAATTAATAGAACGACAAGACTAACAAAAAATATAATTAGGCCTTTTCCCATCTCATATTACCCTTTTTTCCTCCTTCCTTTCTCCACTCTGGAAGATGGACTTGAAGTAGTCTGTAGTCTCCTTCCTTCTTGATGCAAATAGCATCAAGGACTGTAATTCTGAAACTCTCTCTTCCACTACACTCTGGAAAAATTCATAATCTGCATCAATCCTTTTCTCTACAAGTTTTGCAAGAGCTCTTCTATCAATGTCTTTTCCGACAACATCTGCAAATTCTGGGAATTTTTCCTTAATAAATCTATTTAACTCTGATTTTGATTCTGGAAGATAAAATGCATAATGCCTGTAATTACTATACCCTCCAGGAGCAGAGGCTATCCGAAGATCCTTCCTTATAGCTATAGTTTCGACACCTGGTGGAATTGGAATTCTTTCATCAAACCAGTGATCTATAGGTATTGCTCTTATTCTCAGCCTGCCTTCAATCTCAATAGTTTCTGGAAGTTCAAGGAAAGTCCTATACTTAGAATATTCATCAGACCAATTCTCAGCGATCGTAAAATTAGATTTTATGTCAACTAAAGATTTTAGGCGATTCTGTACAATAGAGACATATATCACAGCTCCAATCAACAAAAGAGCCAAAGTACCTACACCAGCCCATATAAGTGTCACATCAGTTATCATACTCCCAGCTCTCCTTTTGCTTTTTCTTCTTCTTCTTTTATAAGTGCTTCTATAGGTATTTCCTCACGCTCAGTTATCGGTCTGCCTGCGGCATCATAACCCTTAATACTCTCTTTTATCTTCATTAAAGTAGGGCGTTCTGCGAAAGAGTTCATTATCCTCCTTATTTCCGCTTCGTCTATATTTGATTTATTCCGCCAAAGAAGAAATGTCCTATATCTTGTATTAATAGCTGAGGCAAGATAAGTCCCCCATATATCTTTCACTTTACTTAATTTTATATCTCCCCTGAAAATATCGGTTCTCATAGGGCCAACTTGCTCAATTCTATCTTTCTCCCATATTACGACATTATATGCCCAGTATTCTTTTATTTCGCGTTCCGCAAGTGCTTTTATCTCTTCTTTACTCAAACCAACAACTTCTGGCTTCTGCTTACTTCTTGAAACTAGCCACCAGATGAGAATACTAGCACCAACGACAATTAAGAATATCATCCAACCAGCAAATACCCACCATGTTTTTATGACTTTTCCAATCGTCATAAAAATCAGAAGTAAAGATATCAAAACTATAAAAATTATGGAGATGATATAGATTGTTTTAAATGAACCTTTCTTCTGTAACTTCTCAATTTTCTCTAGTTTTTCTTTTTGTTTTGCATCAGCCATTTTTTATCTTGGCGAAGTCGGAACTTTATAAGGTATCGCTCCGCCACTAGAGATCATTCTTGATTCAAGGTTTGTGCCACTCCTAATTTTTGAAAGAGTTAAAAGTTTGCTTATGATATTCACTAAGAAATATACAAGAATTCCTACAGAAATAAATATCGTAAAAAACATATTGAATAGCCTATTTTGCCTTGATTCATCACGGAAAAAATTAAAAGTTTGGTTTAACCCATCAAACTTATTCGAGAGCACAGCGAACTCTTGTTTTGTGGTTTGATCTCTCCGAATGTCATATATTCCTTGCTCTATGTCTGTAGTTCTCCTCGAGAGATTTAATGCTTCTCTTAACGGATAGATAAGAGTTAAGTTAGGCTCAACAAAAATATAGACTGTATTATTACTATTATAGAGAGATTGGTTTATTGAAAGCAGAGCTGAAAGTGCATCTGCAAGTCTTCTCCTTAGATCTTCTATAGTTTCATTACTCTCACCAAAATTACGATAGTTGACGAACACATCTACATTTCCAGATACTTCTCCTGAATTCGTGGCTTTTGCTTTTATTGCTTTTGTATAGGTTTGATTGGTTTGTGATGTAGAAGTTATAATCGGTCTGATTGTAAAGATTACAAATCTCTCTTCTCCTGGAAATAAATCAAAACCACCTGCGCCAAAAGTCATCCATTCACCTTGAAAACTGATGGAGGTTGCCACTTCTGAACCGATATTCTTAACGCTCATACCACCTATAACTTCTCTGTTATAGTTTACTGAAAGAGAGGGCGTGAAAATATTGAGCGAAAGAGTTGTTTGATTATAACTCGCAGAAAGAGTTATGGGAATTATAAGATTTAGTTCGGGTGAATTCGTTAAGACTTCTTCTATCTCACTCCTTATAAATATCTGCATTGAGCCACTTACATATCTATCATATATAAGATAACTTTTTATCTGAGAGAAGACATAAGGTGCGCTGGATGTTTGGGGTTGTATAGTGATATCAAATTCTCCGCCATTATCTGTCGCAGAATGGATTATTGTATCTTTATTTTCCCAAATTACATCACTTCCACGAGTTATGTTTAATGTTCCAGGGGTAAAAACAGAGTTGTTAATGAAGACGCGCTCATGTGATGGTTGGAGGGTGACGTTAACTTTACGGAGAAAAGTGAAGGTCAGGTTTGATGGAGTTGATCCAAGAGGGGAAGAAGAAAAGAAAGTTATGTTGATTACTTTAGATTGCTGTGCCTGCATCTCGCTGATAACATTCATAGTGGCATATTGATGCGAAGCAATACCTAAATTATAAATAGTGTAGTTTGCATTATTGGTTAGATTAATGAATAGCTTATAAGGTTGATTTACCTGAAGAGTTATTGTATTCTGGAAAGGAGTGTAAGTAAGGGGTGTTTGCGCTGAAGAGAATGATGCAAGAGAAATGAATACAATAAAGAATATCAGTGCATAGAAGCTCGACTTTAAGATTCTCATTTTTCCTCTTTTTTATCTAGTTTTTGGGTCTAGTTTTATTTATAATTCTTTTGATTATCTCGTCATAAGTCTCCCTAGGATATAATTTCAAGTTTAATAGAGAGTCCTTGGTAGAATTCTCTATATTAATTGTAGTCCTCTTTCTCTTTACCTCTTTTTCCCTAGAAGGATTCATTTGACCTTGAAAACTTATAATTGGTTATAATCACTTATGTCCTTTATATATTTTTCGGTGTGTGTGCATTGTTAAGTTAAAGGCTGGTGGATAAGTTTTTAAGTTTCTAAAATATCTCTTTTTATGACTGAAATTCAAAAATTAGAGACTTCTGAAGAACTCGTAAAGGAATGTATAAACGACTTATTCACAAAAACAAGAAAACTTACGATTACAAGTAGAGAAAAAGTCCAATCTATCTTAGAGAGAAGAAAATTAAAGGGGGGAGTAATGTATGGGCTATTGAAGGAAATTAACTTAAAGGATTATTCTGCTAAAATCCAGCTATTTAATAAGAAGTTAGAAAAATTCTATTTTAGTGAATCTATCTGGGAAAATATCAGGGATTTATTAGAATCTAAAGTCGAGGTAAAGTTCGAAGGTAAAGGATTCAATAAAAATCTTATTGAGATTAATAAAATTTCAAGCTATCAAGAAAAAAGAAAGATGACGGGAAAAGACCTTCTAGATACAGGAGTTTTCGGGATATTTAGAAATAGGAAGGATATGGTGGATGCTGTTGAATATTCTAAAAAATTAGCTGATGAAACATTCAAATGAGAATAGAATATTTACTAGATACCTGTATAATTATTGAGATTTTTCATGCTAATGAAAAAACAAGAAAGTGGATAGAGGATAATTCCGATAAAGTAATGTATATCTCTGGATGGACAATAATCGAATTATTAAAAGATAAAAAAGGTAAGACCGAAATGGAAAATTGTTTGAAAAAACTATCACAATACAGAGTAGTCTGGAATAAACCAGAATTCTCTGATGAGATTCCAGAAATCCTAACAGAGCATTTTCATACTCAAAGAAATACAGATGGAAGTTTAAAAGGAGGTGCAATTTTCGATGTGATTATATACTGCACTGCGAAATCAAATAATCTGACTATTGTAACAAGAAATGGTAAAGATTTCTCCTTTCAAAAAGATGTTGATTTGCTGAATTTAGATATGATTGAAGAGTACAAAAATGACACATCTTCAAGAAGCTAGATATAAATTTATTCTTTCTCAATAACAATCTTCTCTTTCTCTGCCTTCGCCTTCAATTTCTTCCCAACAAGCTTAGATTCTTCAACAACCTCTTTAGGCAAGTTTAGGAGATATTTCTGGTATGCTGTATCCCCCACTTTTTTAGACAGAACTTTAATTATTTTCATATCTGTATAAGGTACCACCCAATTATAAATCTTTCTGTACCTTAAAGGCTTTAGAACTACCAACCGATAACTTAACAATACACGGTGTGTGTGGCCTTGCACACAAATAACTAGCCTTTATGTGCAATATGCCTTTCTGCACATTTTTGGAAATTAACTCGGTGTTAATCTAAGTATCTGGATTTTATCGGGAATAGGCAGAGCCAGAGATGTTGGACTAATATATGTGCTCTGTATAGCAGCAGATTCTGTAGGAGAATACAGAGCTGCAGAAGATATAGGTGTAGTAAAAGAAAGATTAACTGTTACATTTTGATTAGTGTCATCACTAAGAATATCATACCATAATACAAGATAAAAATCCAAATTTGATTTCTGAAGCAGAGTATGATGCACCCGAGAATCTGGAGTATTTATAGAATATCGCAAAGATGTAGTAGCAAAAGTTACATTCGGCTCTTTTAATATGAGGATAGTGTTATTCAGCGCTGTATAAGAAGGCTTTATAGTGAAATTCCAGCGTGTAAGCCCATAATTAAGCTGGTCATTAGATATATTATTCCCGTTATCATTGAACTGGTATAAATAAGTATTGTTTATTCCATGATTGAATGTCTCAAACAATCTCCGAACAACATATTTAGCTTGAACTTTCTCTGTTACTACTGGTATAGGTGAAGAAAAATTAGGAAGATTCGTTAAATTTATCACTCTTATAGCACTATTTTCGGCTGTATGATAGCCTGTTTCTGTAATCTTATAAGGCCTATCTGGTGCAGAGATATTCCATATTTCTAATTCCCTATTTATAAGAAGATGCCCTGGATAAAAGCCGAAGGTATATACATGAGAATTGCTATAGTTAATCCAAGGGCTTAAATTTCCTATGCCCTTGATACCAGCATAAGTTGACATCGATGGAGCAACTACAGATATATTTTTTGTCAGAGTATCTAAAGAAAAGTTATAATAAAGATCAATAGTGTATTGTCTTGTAAGATTTGTTATGTTTGGAGTATTTCCCTGGAAGTTATCTGGTTCATTAGGCCCTTCGACATACTCTATAAATTCGCTTCCGAACTGACCGGAAAGATTCCCTAATGCTCCTCTGACAAGTGAATGGGTATCTGTAGCATTTTGAAGTGAAGAATCAGCTATTATCCCATACTTAACTCCATTACCAATCAAACCATCCATTTTATTTTGATCATAACCTGGTTGCAAAAGTGAAAGAGTATCTCTTACGTGCCTTATGCCTAATGATAAGATGAGGGGGGTGATATTCCCTGTAAAATTAGGGTAATCCTGTAAATTCACTCCTATAGAATCAACAAAGTCATCCGACCATCTTGCCAGCTCATTATAAGTTGTTGTATTCGCATAGAGTCTCCAGAGAGATTGAACATCTGAACTATTCAAAGATTTATTGTAAATTCTGACTTCGTCTATAACTCCATTCCAGACATCTCCATCCCTAGATTCTCCGATTGCAAATGTATTGCTGCTCCCGAAATTTAAGATTCCGAAAGTTTTTGCTACAGCTAATTCGCCATTTATATATAGAGAGAGGACATTCTTATCATAAGTACATGTCAGGAAATCCCATTTGTTAGGCTGAATTGAATACGCTATTGAAGATATTGCAGTTGCACCAGTTAGGATCTTACATTCCCATCCATCTCCTGTAAACCCATTGCCACTTCCGCTCCATCCTACTCTTATTTGATAATCTTGCTTTTCTAGTCCTCCAAAATACTGCGCAGCCTTATCCCCAGATATTCCATCGTAATGCTTAAACCATCCAGCTATTGTGAAAGAATTATTATTTGCAAATAAAGTAGTTAATGTAATGTTTAGAACTGATGATGAGACTTCACTCGTATTAAGCCCATTTCCTAAATACCCGACAACGATATTTGAAGAAGAATTACCAGAAGCAAATACTCCAATACCACTTCCAATAGTATCATTCACCGATGTAGAATTGTAAGATTCAAAATTCCAGAATGAAACAAGTCCTGCTGCACTATCAAATCCGCCTCCTGCGCCTTCACCGCCTCCGCCAGCGCCGCCTCCTCCGCCTCCTCCTCCACCTGCCTTTATTTCAGTCACATTAGTCTGCACTCCTATAATAGATTCATTTTCTAAAATAGCTGGGAGAGGAATTTTAGGAAAAATAATGCCCCAGAAAAGATATGTAAGCCCGCCAAGTATCAAAATGGAAAAGAAGGCAAAGAATACCACTCTTAGAGCCGAACCCATCACTATCCCCCCCTTTTTCCAATTCCAAGTGCTATAATTGCTATAAGGAGTATCGCAAGAATAGATGCAATAGCAATGACTAAAATAGAATTTATTTCAACCTCACGATTGCTTCTTACATTCTGTAAGGGAGCACTCAATTTCTCTACTATGGAGAAGTTCATTGTGGCGGAGATGCCTTCATTTGTTGACACTTTAAAAATATAATCCCCTATCAAATCTGTTTTATTGACTAAGTAAACTGCTTGGTAATACCCTCTATTAGCTCTTCCGAATGAGAGATAAGCAAGCTCAGGTGAAATAGAAATATTCACGCCTTGCGAATCTATAGTCTGATTTATATTACTTAAGAAATATAGTTCGATCATAGTGATCTTATTAAGCTGCCATTCTTGGGGTGATTTGATTATTATGTACTTCAAGACTTCTCCTGGTGCTGGACTACCACTTCCAGGACCTGCTGATGTTGCTTCTGGGAGAGAGACATATACCCACCTTGCGCCAGAAGTGTTTTTATTTCCTTCGAAATCTGTAAGAGTTATATTCCATTGGTATGGGGCATCTATAGCACTGAGCTGGATCGTGAAAGTATTATTCGTTCCATTTGTCAGAGTGTAATTGTAATAGTAAACACTGTTTAAATTTATCGTTGCATTTGCAAGACCTGTATCTGATGGGTAAAAGATAAAGGTTTTTGTGATGAAAGGATTGCCTATTAGCTCTGTTGCATTAGGCAGCTCATATACTTCAAGGAGAGGATTAATCCTATCAGCAGTAGTTATTAAATATGTTCCTGTAGAATTCATTAATCCGTTAGTCTCTCGCGTATGCGCTATTAATGTGTAATTTGTATTATTGAATAATCCCTGTGATAGATTATAAGACTGATTTGCATAGAAATTCCAGGCAGTATTGTTGTACTTCTGAAGATTGCTGATATATAGTTGATAGACTTCCTGGGCTGTTAAAGAAGCATTATAAATCCTTACCTCATCTATTGTTGCATTTATAAATGAAGTTGCAAGATTGTTTTTTCCAATCCACATATTTCCATTTATCTGGCAGGAAACAGAATTACCCCTAATAGCTGCTTGAGTTCCATTAACATACAGAGTCATATTTCCAGAACTTCCATTATAAACTCCAACAACGTGATACCATTGTTCATTTGCAATAGCTCCAGTACCTATCTGGTTTCCTCCAGAGCAGAGATAAAATCTAAAATTGCCATTAAAACCAGTAATCATAGGGCCATTTGGATAGCTCCCAACAATTCCGCAGGTATTTCCTGCGCACTGGCTTGTGATATTATGGGGGCGAACCCATACAGCCAGGGTAAAGGTAGAATTTATGCTCTTTAAGGAATTTGAGTTCCCTAGATTAATGGCTTGTGTTGTATTAAACTCTATTGCTCCATGATATTTTCCAGTAAGATTTGGGAGTGCGCCAATAGTTATACCGCCAGAATCCTGTATTGTTCCGTGATTGGCAAAAGAACTATAGTCTATAATCCTTCCAGTAGTTACATTCTCTCCAGTCAAATTATTATCATCTAAATTATAAAATCCCACTACACTCTCATTAAGAAATGTAAAATTTGTGTTATTAAAATTGTATGTAAACTCTATAAGCGATGTATTTTCTGCAACTGAAATGTTCACTATGAATGAATTTTTGCTAGTATATGTAAGATTTGGGGGAGATAAAATCTCTGGAATAGGTGGCCAAATTGTTTGTGTATAGGTAATATTCATGAATGGTGTTGTTGGTTGACCTTGAGTTGCTTCAGATGAATGAACAGTAGCAAAAGCAGCATTCCCACCACCACCAAAATCATCCAACCCAATTCTCAATGTATTTCCGTTTGTTAAAATATCTGCGTTTGTAGTAAATGAGGAATTTAGTCTAATTGTTATATTCGCCGCTCCAGATTCATACATTCCCATTACGGCATTTGTGACATTCCAGTATTTTAAGCCTGTTGTAGTTACAGATGTAGAATTTTCAGTATTAGAACACAAAAGAGCTGTCACAGTTGCAAAAGAGCTTAATTCAGTCCACTCACCAGAGCAGTTATATGCTCTCTGCGTTGCGCCAACTCCAGTTATCACTGTTGCATTAAGAACCACTGCAACATAATTTATCGTTACTGCTTTATTTGGCGGAAGCCCTGATAAATTAAATTTCATGAAAGCTTGATAACCAAGTTCTCCAAGAGGTGCTACGAGTGCATCAGTGTATACATCTTCAAGAGCTATATTCTGGACTGTGGGATCTAGGGGAAGTAATGTTTTGCCAAAAGTTGTTCCTGTCATATTGCTAATTAACACTACAGAAGAATTTAAGATAGTCACATTAATTGTGCCACCAGAAGTTGTTACAATATCTGAAAAGTCTATTTTCATATTACCAAAAAACATCGAAAGAGAATCATTACTATATGTTACTGGTTTTGTTGAATTTACTATAATATACCCAACTGCGAGGATTTTGTTTGCTTGAGATTGCGGGATAGATATATTGTCACCAAACTTCCATCTGTTAAGAAGGCGCAGAATTGTGTTTACCCGACTGCCCCCAAAACTTGCGAATTGGCTCAGTCTAAGCACACCAAATGTTTGATGTATTGCAAAGAGATCTAATGTTATAGACTGGTTTGTATAGCCCTGTGTGAACACTTCCCAGCTCACATTATCGCCAATTGGGTTGGGACCCCATTTAGTGATTGTTGTATCATTTACTTCCCGCCAGCGATAAACTAAAAAGCCATTATCTATAGTGAGATTTGTTATGTCTGTAAGATTCTTATATTGCCCGTCATAATCCCTGAATTGGTTGATTCCACCAATATATTGAGAACATATTTTCTTGTATTCCCCCCCTGTATACACTATCCTGCAATTCTCATAAGTGTACTCGTTGACTATAGCAGAGGATGATGCAATCTGCACTTCTCCGCCTTGCTGGGCTGGAAGTATGAGTGGAAAAACTATTAAAACTAGACCGATGATTAAAAGAAAGATTGGAAGGAAAACTTTCTCTCTTTTTTTATCTTTCATTTTTGGTTTTCTTTCTTATAAGTGGTTGTTCATTACTATATAAATACTTTTCTCGGCGCTCTTGCGGTGTTGGGAATAAAAAGAGGGTGGAAATGAGACCTCCCATCGCAAGGATGCCGAGTGCAAAAGCACGGAGCATCTGGCTTATTCCTAACGCATATAGTTCTACATAAGACACCTCTATACCTGCCAAGGTTGTATCCTCAAGATCTCGATAATTGACTATATTTAGTCCCTGCGCTGGGCGAGGCTGGTTTATGTCGTTTGTGATAAGTGCGAAGTTATAACTTAAATCTACATTATGGAATCCCTTATAGAAAATTGAGATGGATTGAAAGAGGAGAAAAAGGAAGATAAAAAATAAGAGAATTTTTGCTTTAATCACTGCCTTCCTTTTTGCTTCTTTACTTATTTCCATTTTTCACCTTGCTGACAACCAATTCGGTAAAGACTATGATGGTTGCAGCTATCATCGAGAGCACGCTTATTGGCAGATCGAATAGAATGTTCTTAAGTTTGTATTTCATTTTCTTTCTTCCCACAGTATGGACAAGTAAGCTGCTGGCTTATGGGCCATTCTCCTTTACATCTTCCACATTGAAGTTTTCCTTGATTTTTCATCTTCTTATAATTCCTTCACTGATTTCTCCGCAGACGGGGCACTGGATGAAGCCTATGTAATCATCAAGCTCTCCTTCCCATGATGCGTGGCAGTATCCACAGGTGATTCTCATTTTTAATCACAAAGACAAAAAGTCTCATCATCTTTGTCCTGCCCACATTCTTCACAAGTCCATTTTCCATTGTCTCTTATTGTTTTTGGCATTTTATCTCCTCCCTAAAGTAGGAAGCAAATCCAAAAACGATAGGTATCCATGCTCAATCTCTTTAATATATTGATGAGTGTAGAATTCTACACCCATCTGTTTTAAGAAATCTTGTATTTTAATTTCTATTTTTGTTTTTACTGGGAATACTTTATGCTTTCGGATTTCTTTTAATTTTCTTTTTGTCTCTTCAGAATGTTTTTTTCCTTTACGAATTTCGCTGATCTTTTTTCTATGTTCTATGGTGAATGTTTTTCCTTTGTGGGATTCACTTATCTTTCTTTTATGCTCTTCCGAAAGTTTCTTGCCCAGCTTTGCTTCCCTTAATTTTTTTAGGTGCTCTTCAGTAAAGATAAATCCTTTATTGGATTCACTGATCTTCTTTCTAGTTTCGAAACTGACCATATGACCTAATCGGGATTGGCTTATTTTTCTCTTAGATTCTTCTGTATGCCTCATTTTTTATCTTCCTTTAATAGATATAACTAATCCATCAATTTTCATGTCAAGACGACCGATCTCCTTCCAGAGCCTGCGGATTTGGGCCTCCACCTTGCCTATCATTACCTCAAGGTTCATATAGGCATCATGGAGCACTATCATGCGCTCTTCGGGGGTTGGGGGTTGGACTTCCATTTTAGTTTATGCGAACTTCTTTTGCTGGGGCGCAGAACTTACAGCAGCTTAACTCTTTATTCCACCATTGATCTACCTCGAGTTTATGGACAGACAGTTCACAAGAAGGGCATCTCATTGACAAGTTTGACGTGATTGCGAGATTCTGAACAGACAGAAGTTGTCCTTTTTCGTCTTTCTCTCCGAAAAGTTCGTATAAATTTCTTCTTAAATATGTCAAATAGGTCAACGTGTCATTACTTGCATTTATGTCAATCATGTCAATATTAAATTTATTAGAGAGAGTAAGTAGAGGCATGAAGTCGTCTAACCCTTGAGTAATAGGATTGATATTATAGATAGTGGTTTTCCTTCCCTTCTCATTAGTCCTAAGCCCTGCCTTCAAAATTCCTAAGAAAGAAAGCCTATCTAAAACCCTATACCACTGCCTCTCACTATAGCTGGGGGCAAAGGCATGTATCTCCTGAACACTAAATCCATCATTAGGCTCAAGCGTAAGTCCCATAGCCTCAGAGAGCTCCTTACCCCTCTCGCAGTAAGTCTTAGCCAAGTCGTAGGCCTTCCTCATCCTGTGTGTCAGGCCAAAGAAGGTAGCAGACTCTATAAGGTAGCTGAACACTTCACGGGCCAACAAAACATCCTGCAGGCAAGGGATTAGATACCCCTCCTGATCTCTTTCCCTTTGGAACTGGTGTAAGGCACAGGAAGCACAAATAAGACCTAAGAACCTATCAAACTCTCTCCTCATCCTTAGATTGTCATCCGGGAAGAAATCCACAAGGAATTCAGCATGCGGAATACGTATCTTGACTTCCTCTAGCTTTTCTAAAGCCTTTAAGATATCCTGGTTATACTCCTCAGATTTCCCTGTCTGCATGATTTGAGCTCTCTTGCGCAAGATCTTCTTTGTCTGCTCTTTAGACTCATCGAGATTAATTATGAGGAATCTATTAAGGATTTCATTATTCGGGCTAGTATCTGCCGTAGTGACGAACATGATAGGCTTACCCTTTATCTGTATCTCTATAGCCATCTGCTTGATGACTACAGTAGATTCAGAGCCTTCTGAACACATTACCTTAAAAGTCGGATGGTTGATTACATTCTCATCTATATCCTCAAGATAGAGTAGCTTGCCATTCCAATCCCAGTCTGGCTCGAATTTAGAGTTATGCCAGTAAGTAAAGACTTGTGGAGTTATCTTAGTCTTATACACGAGCCTCTTTTCTCCCCAGATGTCAAGAATCTTCTTAGTGATATAAGACTTCCCCGCATTACTTTCAGAATTCACAAGCAAGTTCATAGAATAAGAAGGGAAGTTCTTAACAAGAGTAGCACAAGAAATAAGAAAGATAACCTTACGCGCCTTAAATTCTCCAGCAATCTTCTTATCAAACTCTTTCAGAGTAATCAAATCGAAAAGAGTTGGATCTTCAAGGATTTGATTTTCCATTTTTTCCTCTCTTTTTCTTCAAAAGTTGATCCGCAGTCTTGAATTCCATATCATTTTCCATAAGGACTTTTTTAATCTTAACTTCAATAAAATCACCTTCTTTAAGGCTATAAGCCTCAAGCTCCTCAGGGGTAATTAGAAGGATAAAAGAGTCTCCCCATTTTTTAATCTTTTTTCTCATAGTGTCTAAATAATATTTAAGATTCTTTATAAACATTATGCCCAAAAAGTATATACTATATCTTGTGTTCGCATAATCTTAGTATGAATAAGTATGAAATATATACTAAAATATACTCTTTTCAATATAGCTATTATTTTTAAACAAGGTTTAAATACCTATACTATCCACTATATACTATGGCAGAGATGCACTACAGAGAGAGAAAAGAATGCCCAGAATGCGGGAAATTAATCCAGGGATCTACGAAGGATCAGGTAGATTACCTTATGAAGCAGCATCATCTCGCAAGGCACGCAGCAAGAAAAGAGAAAGGCGCAGGAAGAAAAATATGAAAAAAGACCAATTCATAGAATCAATGACTTCAGATCTCGAGATAAAACTTGGGAATGAGCCAGATATAGAAAAAGCAAGAAGGCGCAACAAGCTCATAAAGGAGAAAATCCTCGAAGTCAAGCAATATTATCAGGAGAAGTTTATGCAAAAGCTGGAAAAACTCCAGAGGAAAGAAGAATGAAGTTCATAGGGTTTTGTAATGTATGCGGAGAAAAAATACATCAAAACATTTCAACAGGAGAGATAGAAGGATGCAGGTGTGAAGGATGAACAACACAGACATAATAATTTTAGATGATAAGGGTAGAAGAGTAGGTGAAGTCAGCCGAGATATAGTAAAAAAGCTCCCCGTATCAAAGAAGACCAAATAGATCATATCCATCACATGCTTGGTATGCGGGAAGGATCATATGGAGTGTGAATGTTAAGATGAAGTTTTTTTGCGCTGAAGAAAAGATATGTTGTGAAGTAATTAAATATAATAGAGAGAACCATCCGATAGCATGGAATCATAAAAAGTTATCTCTTTTAGAGTTCATAAAACATTTCTTTAGTGGACATGATGTTTATGGGAGTTTAAGATGAAGATAAAAAGAAAAATTCTTAATTCATTATTAGGTATGTTACTTGGATGGAACAAAAGTGAATGGGAATTTGAAGGAACAGAAAAAGAGTTCGTTACATTTATACACCAAGTTTTTGGGGATGAAATCTGAAAATGACAAAATGCCAAAGATGTTCCAAAGAATGCAAAGAGAATTACTGCTCTTTCTGTATAGAATTTATAAGCAGGCTAAGGGGGAACGCCCAAATAAGAGATCAGGCAGAATGTGGCAGGGTATTAAGGAGGTACTTGAGATGACTGGAAAAATGGATACGGCAGAAGACCTAACACAAGGACCACAAGATTTGATAGTACTATTTTACATTTTTTGGGGAATGTGTTTTGGAATAATTATAGCTCTTAGTTTCATAACCACATGACAATCCAAAAAATATGCTCAAACTGCGGAAAGCAAATAGAAGAGGCATTCATCCACACTCTTGGTGCAACAAAAAGGGAATTATGCAAGGAATGCATCAAAAAAGTTATGGGGGGGAAGTAAAATGGTAAAAGAAAGAATTCAAGACTATGATGATGTATTAATTAATTTTATCTTTACATTGGCATTAGTTTTTTATTTTTTATCCATCCCAATGGTTATTTTTAATGCAGGATGGACATTAATCTATATTGGTTTTGGCTATCTATTTTTGAGTTTAGGAATATTTTTAAATTACAAGCTAAAAGGAGGTAAAAACAATGCCAAGAGGAAGACCAAAAAAGAAGACAGAAGGAAAAAAGGCTGAAAAGTAAAATGGTAGAGAAGGAAATAGTCCTCAAAGGAGGAGAAGTAAAAAGATTCTCTGAGATCTACACAGGTTCAGTCGCCACAATAGCTGGAGAGCGAA